>Ga0068868_100001976_pt1 | contig 14073 bp, 13 predicted proteins | sample KBSMisM42_FD_64660 | JGI IMG/M metagenome (GOLD analysis project Ga0068868, IMG submission 64660) | Miscanthus rhizosphere microbial communities from Kellogg Biological Station, Michigan, USA - KBS Miscanthus M4-2 | ecosystem: Host-associated > Plants > Roots > Rhizosphere > Soil ...
ATGCGCTGGGGAAACTATGTGTACTGCACAGGAGATTCTACGCATTGCCAAGTAGCGACTGGAGCGTTCGACAACTCCGAAGTCCCGACCAACCTGTCTGGCTATGGAGCGAACTCTACTCCGTACCAAAACAGCGTCCCAGCGAACCATAGTCTTCCGGCTTCGTTTTTCATGAACTCAATGACCGCCCATCCGAGCGGTGGTACTGGGTTAAACTGGTGGAAGACCTGTAAAAGTTGGACTACGTTTCCGACTTCATGCGCTTCGTACTCTACGCCGCCTATGCCGCCTATCGGTCCTGATGTAACTGGTGGTCAGAACATGAGCGGCCATGCCTATAACATTCCGGCCTATATAGCTTATAACTCTCTCCCTGCCGATACGGTTATTGGTGGGGGAGTAATGCAGTTCGATCAGCGCGTGTACCAGGCTGACGGCTCCGGAGGCAGTTCCGGAGGTAGTGGATCTAGCGGGAATCCTCCTCCGCCACCAACCGGCTTAAACGCAGTTGTTCAGTGATCGAAGCATAATTTACGCCGCTGGGTAAATCCAGTCGGCCTCATAGAACGGAAAAACTTCGGACCGTGTTTCAAAGCACGGTCCGAAAGTTGAAGTACCATGGCTACACTCCGTAATACCGCTACTCTCTAAACGCCAGCGTTTAGCCCCCAGAGTGGAAATCAGGTTGGACGGTAAATCTCCCTATACCAGGTCCGCCGAGGCGGTCCTGAATCCTCATGCCCAGCAATAGCGTAATTGAAGAAGTCTCATCAAAGGCGACGGTACAAGGGAGCACTATGCCCGATTCCGGGAAAATCGAAATCGGCCTGTTGACGGGCTGTCAGGATCGGCCCTACGCGTTCGAATTGGCGATGGCTCTTGCTTCCCGCGGAGTGCACGTGGACGTGATTGGCAGCGATGACATTGACAGCCCAGAGTTGCACACGACTCCCAATGTGCGTTTTCTCAACTTTCGAGGCAGCCAGGACACTCGCCTCAGCTTCTCAACAAAGCTGGCGAAGTTGCTTGTGTACTACGTGCGGTTGATGCGGTATGTCGCGCGTCACAAGCCTAAAGTCCTGCACATCTTATGGAACAACAAGTTTGAGGCCTTCGACCGTACGCTTCTGATGATGTACTACAAGGCGCTGGGGAAAAAGATTGCCTTTACTGCCCACAATGTCAATCAGGCGAGGCGGGACAGCAAAGATTCGTGGTGGAACCGCACCACGCTCAAGATCCAGTATCACTGCTGCGATCACATGTTTGTCCATACGCAGAAGATGAAAGACGAGCTTTGCGGGGACTTCGGCATAGCAGAGACCGATGTCACCGTAATTCGACACCCCGTCAACAATGCCTTTCCCGACACCAAACTCACACCCACTGAAGCCAAACGGCGAATGGGTCTCAACGACGGTGAGAAAGCCATTCTGTTTTTCGGCAGAATCCGGCCTTACAAGGGGATCGAATACCTGCTCGACGCTTTTCGCGTGCTCGCGGCGGACAAGCCTGCCAGCTACCGGTTGATCATCGCAGGAGAACCCAAAAAAGGGTCCGAAGAATATCTCCACGAAATCCGGCAAAGGGTGAAGGCCGAATTCGCGCATGGAGAGGTGGTCTTGAGAATCCAGTTCATCCCCGATGAGGAAATGGAGCTCTACCTGAAAGGCGCGGATGTATTGGTGCTTCCTTATAAGGAAATCTTCCAGAGCGGCGTGCTCTTCTTGGCTTATAGCTTTGGCCTGCCGGTGGTGGCAACCGACGTGGGTTCGTTCCGGGAAGAGATTGTCGAAGGCAGGACGGGATTCCTGTGCAAGCCGGGCGATCCTTCCGATTTGGCCAAAGCAATGGAGACCTATTTCGCAAGCGATCTTTACAAGAACTTGAAGATCAGCCGGCAGGAACTCAAGGACTACGCCAACGCGCACCACTCCTGGCAAGCGGTCGCCGAACTTACCGAACGAGCCTATGCAAAGATTTTGTGAGGGACATCATGAAACCCTTGGTATCAATCCTTATCCCTGCCTATAACGCAGAGGCATGGATATCCGACACGCTCCGTTCCGCGATTGCGCAGACCTGGGAGCCGAAGGAAATTATTGTTGTGGACGACGGCTCGACTGACCAGACGCTGGCTGTGGCCCGCACGTTCGAATCCGACCAAGTGCGTGTGTACACCCATAAGAATCAGGGTGCGGCAGCAACGCGCAACAAAGCTTATTCGCTATCCAAGGGAGATTACGTCCAGTTTCTGGATGCGGACGACCTGATGGGGCCCGACAAAATTTCCAAACAGATCGAAGCGCTAGGAGACACACCCAACAAGCGCATACTCTTGTCCTCCAGTTGGGGGTACTTCATGTACCGCTACTATAAGACAAAGTTCACGCCAAACGCCTTATGGTGCGACTTGTCCCCGGTTGAGTGGCTGGTGCGCAAGATGCAACTTAATCTTTTTATGCAGACCGCGTGCTGGCTGGTCAGCCGTGAACTGGCGGAAGCAGCCGGGCCTTGGGACACTAAGCTCCTGGGAGACGACGACGGTGAGTATTTCTGCCGTGTCTTGCTGGCGAGTGAAGGCGTCCGGTTTGTGCCGGAGGCTAAGGTGTACTACCGAGAATCGGGCGCGACGAGTCTGAGCTACATTGGCAACTCCGACAAGAAGGTCGTTGCTCAGCTGCGTTCGATGGACCTGCACATTCGCTACATTCGTTCCCTCGAAGACAGTCCGCGGGTTCGCCAAGCATGTGTGACCCTCCTGCAAAACTGGTTGTGCATCTTCTATCCCAACAGGCCGGATCTTGTGAAACAAATGGAAGAAATGGCCGAGAGTCTGGGTGGAAAGCTGCGGCCGCCGGCGGTCTCCTGGAAATATCGCTGGATTGAGGTGCTTTTTGGTCGCCAGCATGCCAACCGCGCCCAAGTGTTTTTGTCACGTATCAAGTGGTCCCTGGAACGATCTTGGGACAAGGTCATGTTTCAGATGGAAGGCCGCACAGTGGAAGACGGTCTGTTAAAAGGTTGATGCAAACCGATTTTCCCGGGAGTGAGTTTAACATCGAAAGCGTGACGGGCTGCGAGAATGCTGGTTTTGTTGCGGCCCGGATTTTCAAAGTTCCGCAACTCGCCGCAGATTAAATTCTTAGTCGTCAGAATATAGTGAGCGCCGGTAAGTTTCCGAAGTAGATGCCGCGTGCCATGGAGGAAGTTCATCTTGAGAATCAGCGTCTTCGGTTTAGGGTATGTCGGCACCGTGTCGGCGGCATGTCTGGCAAACGAAGGACATACTGTCTTTGGGGTTGATCCTGTCGGAACCAAGATCGATCTGATCAACCAGGGCCATTCCCCTATCATCGAGGCCGATATCTCCGAACTGCTCGCTGCGAATGTGAAATCCGGCCGTCTGCGTGCCACCGATGAATCAACGCAGGCGATCCTGGACACAGACCTCTCTTTCATCTGCGTCGGCACACCGAGCCAGCCGAATGGCAACCTCGATCTGACGTTTATCCGCCGTGTCTGCGAACAGATCGGCCAGGCACTCAAACAGAAGGCCGTGCGCCATACTGTGGTCATCCGCAGCACCATCCTTCCCGGCACTATGCGCAATATCGTGATCCCGGTGCTGGAGGAGTTCTCCGGGAAAAAAGCGGGCAAGGATTTTGGTGTCTGCAACAACCCCGAGTTTTTGCGCGAAGGTTCGGCGGTCAAAGATTTCAAGGCGCCGCCGAAGACGGTGATCGGCGAGATTGACAAGGCCAGCGGCGACTTGCTGGCTTCGCTTTATGAAAAACTCAACGCGCCGCTCATCCGTACCGACATGGAAACCGCCGAGATGGTGAAGTACGTGGACAACAGCTGGCACGCCCTCAAGATCGGCTTCGCCAACGAGATCGGAAACCTGGCCAAGGCATTCGACATTGATGCCCACGCGGTTATGAACATTTTTTGCCAGGACAAAAAGCTGAACATCTCCCCGGCGTATTTAATGCCGGGCTTCGCATTCGGCGGGTCATGCCTCCCGAAAGACTTGCGCGCCCTTGCGTACCAGGCCAAGATGCACGACCTGCAACTGCCCATCATGAACTCGATCTTGCCGAGCAACGAAATGCAGGTGAGCCGGGGCATGCAGTTGATCATGGAAAAAGGCCACCGCAAGATCGGTATTCTGGGCTTCAGCTTCAAGGCCGGCACCGACGATCTGCGTGAGAGCCCAATGATTGAGGTGATTGAGCGCCTACTCGGCAAAGGCCACGATCTGCGCGTCTACGACAAGAACGTTCATATCGCCAGCCTGGTCGGCGCCAACCGTGACTTCATTCTCAACCGCATTCCCCACATCTCCAAGCTGATGGTGGAGAAGATGGATGCGGTCCTCGATCACGCCGAGACGGTTGTGATCGGAAACAAGGACCCAGATTTCCAGAGCGTTCCGGGACGCCTGCGCAACGGCCAGGTGCTGGTCGACTTTGTGCGCATTGATAATCGCCGCAGCGAAAAGGGGAAATACGATGGCATCTGCTGGTAAGAAAATGGGCGCAGGGGCCGGCAACGCCGCCAAGGCGCAGATCTTCGATTCGATCAGCCGCCTTTATCAGTGGCTGGAGAAAAACGACTACAACGCCTACGATACCTTCGACGGGCTGAGCGCACGCTTCGTCCGCCCATTCACTTTCAACAGCAAGCTGCTGAAAACGGTGCTCCAGCAGGGAGTCCGCCGCTTCCCGCTGAACCTCCGTCCGCTGCTCGGCGTCCGCAAAGGACACTCTAGCAAGGGCATGGGTTTCCTGGCCCGAGGCTTCATCCGTCTGCACGAAGTCACTGGCGAAAGATTGTGGGCCGATAAAGCCGAGGTCTGCCTGCAGTGGCTGATCGAAAATCAGTCGAAGGGATTTCACGGAGCGTCCTGGGGCAACCACTTCGACTACCAGTCCCGCAGCTTCTACCTGCCCAAGGGAGTGCCCACGGTGGTGTGGACTTCGCTCATTGGCCACGCTTTTCTCGACGGCTATGCTCACTTCGGCAAAGAGCAGTATCTCCAGATCGCCGTCAACGCCTGCGAGCACATGATGATGGACTTGGAAAAGGTGCCGGACGGCGAAGGGGTTTGCATCAGCTACACGCCGCTCGGGCGAAACTTAGTCCATAACGCCAACACGCTTGGCGGGAGCCTGCTGGCCAGGGTTTACTCTTACAATCACAACGAGGCCTACCGCGATCTTGCCCAGAAATCCATCCAGTACACAGCGCAGTATCAGCGGCCGGACGCTTCCTGGTGGTATGGTGAGAAAGAGAACCTGCATTGGGTGGATAACTTCCATACCGCCTACGTGCTCGATTGCTTCAAGTTCTATCACCAGTCCAGCGGCGACGCCCGCTACGACAAGGAAATGATGACCGGTTACGAATACTGGAAGAAGACATTTTTCCTGCCGGATGGCACGCCTCGCTACTACGACCGCAAAACACTGCCGCTGGATATTCAATGCAGCTCGCAAGCCATAGACACGCTCGTCTTCTTCAACGACCGCGATCCGGAAAACCTGGCGCTGGCGCTGAAAGTGGCGCAGTGGACCATTGAAAACATGCAAGACCGCTCCGGCTATTTCTACTATCGCCGCTATTCGCCGTGGCTGGTGAACAAGACTCCCACCTTACATTGGGGCCAGGCCACCATGATGTGCGCTCTGGCAGGGCTCTACAAACTGCTGTAACCGAATCCTGAGCACTGACCGTGAAAAAAAAGATCCTGATTGTAGTTGAAAACCTACCGGTGCCATTCGACAGCCGGGTGTGGAAGGAAGCCTGTTCGCTGCATAAGGAAGGCTACGAAGTGACCGTGCTTTGTCCCAAGGGCAAGGGATACACAAAGGGCTACGAGCTGCTTGAAGGTATCCACGTGTATCGCCACCCGATTCCGCACGAGGGCAATACGCCTTTGGGATATATCTGGGAGTACGGCAGCGCTTTGCTGTGGGAGTTCCTCTACACATGGTGGATCTTCCTTCGTCGCGGTTTTCATGTCATTCAAGGTTGTAATCCGCCAGACAACATCTGGATGGTTGCCCTCCCCTTCAAACTTTTCGGAGTGAAGTACGTATTCGATCACCACGATGCCAACCCTGAGCTATATCTATCGAAGTATGAGCGGCAGAACCGGTTGTACAAGGTGCAAGTCTGGCTGGAGAAGATGACCTTCCGGTTCGCCGACGTCTCAATTGCCACCAATGAAAGCTACAAAGATCTGGCGGTGACCCGGGGAGGCCTCTCGGCGGATGATGTCTTCGTAGTGCGCAATGGGCCCGATCTGGACACCTTCAAGCTGGTGCCCGCAAAGCCGGAATTGAAATACGGCAAGTCCTTTCTGGTGGGCTATGTTGGAACGATGAGTATTCAGGAAGGACTGGACATTCTGATTGATGTGGCGAAGCATATTAGGGATTCCGGCCGCCGGGACGTGCACTTCACCTGCGTGGGCGGAGGGCCGGGATTGGCCGGGCTGCGTCAGATGGTGAAGGACAAGCAGGTAGAAGACACCATCAACTTCACAGGGCGCGTTCCCGACAAGGACTTGCTGGAGATTCTCTCCACCGCCGATGTTTGCGTTAATCCCGACAAGCCCTGCAAAATGAACGATATCTCCACCATGATAAAAATCATGGAATACATGGCGCTGAGCAAACCGATCGTCCAATTTGATCTGAAGGAGGGTCGGTACAGCGCAGGAGAAGCTTCGCTCTATAGTTCCAGCGAAAATGGTCTGGTGCACGATTTCGCGGCCAAGATCCTGTGGCTACTCGACCATCCGCAGGAAAGACAATGCATGGGAGAACTCGGACGCAAGCGGGTGGAAAGCTCGCTGGCGTGGGAGTATTCCGTGGCCAACTTGCTCGCGGCCTATCGGCGGGTGTTTCAGAAGATGGGGCGGGCGTAAACCCGGCGGGTTTCGACGGTCCGAAAGGTTAATCAAAGCAATCAATGATCACTACCAGTACTCCACTTCGCATTTCATTCTTCGGTGGCGGGACAGACTATCCGGTATGGTATCGGGAGCATGGGGGGGCTGTGCTGGCCACCACCATCAACAAGTCCTGCTTTATTACGGTCCGCAGGCTGCCTCCCTTTTTTGAGTACCACAGCCGAATCGTGTATTCGCGGATGGAAAACGTGCAGCGTAACGACGGGATCGAGCATCCATCCGTGCGCGCCTGTTTGCAATTCATGAATGTCACTGAGGGCATAGAGGTCCATCACATTGCAGACTTGCCGGCGCGTACCGGCCTGGGGACCAGTTCGGCTTTTACCGTGGGGCTGTTGCTGGGCCTCTACGCGCTCAAGAACCAAATGCGCGACAAGCACTCCCTGAATGCGGACGCGATTCATGTCGAACAGGAATTGCTGAAAGAAGCCGTCGGTTCGCAGGACCAAACAAGCGCCGCCTATGGCGGTTTCAACCGCATCAATTTCCATACCGACGGCGGCATTGAAGTGCGGCGTACCCTGGCCGATCCCGGGCGGCTGGCGCAACTGGAACAGAACTTGGCCTTGTTCTTCACCGGGTTTTCCCGCATCGCGTCCGAGATCGCCACCGAGCAGATCAAGAGCACTCCTCAAAAGATAAAAGAGCTGGGGATGATGCACCAGCTGGTGGATGAAGCGGAAGCGATCGTTTCCAGTCCCAGGCGGTCGCTGGACGACTTCGGCCGCCTTCTGCACGAAAGCTGGCAGATCAAACGCTCATTGACCCAGAAAATATCCAACGCCGACATTGACCAGATCTATGAAGCCGGACTCAGCGCCGGTGCGCTGGGCGGCAAGTTGCTGGGCGCCGGGGGCGGCGGTTTCATGCTGTTCTACGTGCCGCCGGAGAAGCGCCAAGCGGTGCGCGAGAGGCTGAAAAACCTCCTATGCGTGCCGATCAACTTTTCCAGCCGGGGCAGCCACGTGGTGGTTTACGAACCCGAGGAAGCCTACGACAAGACCCTCAGTCAAGAACGCGAAGCGGTGTACGCACAGCGGGTTTGACGTTGGATGTAAACCTTGTTAACCCGCTGGACGATGAGCGATGGGAAGCGCTGGCCGAGCACCATCCGCAAAGCTCGGCGTTTCACACGGTGGGGTGGCTGCGGGCGCTGGCTCAGACCTACGGATACCGGCCGTTGGTTCTCACCACGGCGCGGGCGGGTGAGTCCCTCAATAACGGGTTGTTGCTGTGCGCGGTGAAGAGCTGGCTTACGGGAAAGCGCTTGGTGTCGCTCCCTTTTGCCGATCATTGCGAGCTGCTTTTGGAGGGTCAGCAGCAGGCGGCGGAATTCGGCAAGTGGTTGCAGGCCGAAAGCGCGGCCTGGGACTACATTGAGCTGCGTACACGTTCGCAGGCCACTCTTCCCGGCGCAGAGAATGCGCAGCGTTATTGGTTTCACGAACTCGATCTGGCGCCCAGCCTGGAGCAACTGTTTCAGTCCTTACATAAGAGTTCGATTCAGCGAAAGGTACGCAGGGCGGAGAAGGAAGGCCTGTCGTACGAGGCGGGACGCTCTCCCCACCTGATCGAAGAGTTCTACCGGTTGCTGCTGATGACGCGCCGGCGCCACAGGCTTTTTCCCCAGCCACGCAACTGGTTCACTAATCTGACGGCATGTCTGGGCGACAAGTTGCAGGTCCGCATCGCCCGCAAAGACGGCGCTCCAATCGCCGCGATGATTACACTCAAGCATCGGGCGACGGTCATTTACAAGTACGGCTGTTCGGATGAGCGCTGGCACCAGTTGGGCGGCATGGCTTTTCTTTTCTGGAAGCTGATTGAGGAGAGCAAGGCAGCAGGCGCCGCGATCATCGATTTCGGTCGTTCTGACGGCGACAATCCCGGGCTAGTGATTTTCAAGGACCGCTTCGGCACTCGGCGGACTGAACTCGTGTATCAGCGGTATCGTAATGTAGAGGCCCGGAAGTCAGCTGGAATTGGGGGGGCGCGGATGATGAGACGTGTTTGTTCCCTGCTCCCCGATTCATTACTCACCATAAGCGGACGGCTTCTTTATCGTCACCTGGGTTAGCCGCCATACCAGACAGCAGCAGGGAAAAACGGCATTCTGGTTCGGTTGGTGCGATTCGAGCAGACTTTGAAGGCCATGATTGCCCATTGGGAACGGGTGATGTAACCAAGGACCGTCGTTCAAAATGTCATCAAATCAAGAGAATATTCCTGCTGCACTGTTGGTAGGTGGATTCGGGACGCGTTTGCGTTCGCTTGTGCCCAATACCCCCAAACCGCTGGCCACAGTTGGTGATAAATCGTTTCTCGAGCTATTGGTTCGGCAACTGCGTAGCCAGGGTATCCGCCGCTTGGTGTTCTGTACAGGATATCTCGCCGATCAGATTGAGAAGCACTTTGGCGACGGACATAAGTGGGATGTTTCTATTGAATACTCCAAAGAGTTGCAACCCTTGGGAACCGCAGGTGCCGTAAAGCTGGCAGGATCGTATTTGCAAGATGCCCCTGAGTTTTTGGTCATGAATGGCGACTCTTTCATGGAAGTTGACCTGGACCGGCTGCTGAAATTTCACCGCGAACGCAATGCCCTGGTGACTATGGCGGTACGCCGGGTGGAAAACACCGGCCGTTACGGCACCGTCGGTCTGGAAGGCGACGGCCGCATAACAGGGTTCATGGAAAAAACAGGTAGTGAGGAACCTGGCGTGGTGAACGCAGGTGTCTACATTTTCACTCATGAGGTCCTCGAGTACATTCCTCAAGGCCCAAGCAGTCTTGAGAAAGATATTTTCCCCAAACTGTTAAGCCGCGGAGTTTACGCGCTGGAGCAGGAGGGAGTATTTATTGACATCGGCACGCCGGAAGATTACGCGCGCGCCCAGGAAATTTGCGATCGCCTCTATGAGGCGGCCTCCCTCAAGTCTTAAGTATGTCGCCATTTCGGAGAAGGATGAAATGAATTTCGAACAACGGGTCAGCGATTCGATCAAAGCCTCGATTGCCACCAAGCAGCAGTTGCTGGGCAATCCCGACCTAATTTCCACCATCGCGAAAGTCAGCGAGCTTCTGGTGAAGACCTTTACCCAGGGGAACAAAGTCATGTTGTTCGGAAACGGCGGCAGCGCGGCGGACTCGCAACATATCGCCGCGGAGTTTGTCGGACGCTTCGCCTTCAACCGGCCCGCTCTTCCTGCGCTGGCATTGTCGGTGAACACTTCCTGTCTGACCGCGATTGGCAATGACTATGGATTCGATCAGGTCTTTTCCCGCCAGATCGAGGCGCTTGGACGCCCAGCAGACATGGCGATCGGTATTTCCACCAGCGGCAACTCGCCTAACGTCCTTAAAGGATTCGAAGTTGCCAAAAAGATGGGGATCCATACCGTGGCTTTGGCGGGTTGCACTGGAGGCAAAATGAAAGGCGCTGCGGACTACTGCCTGTGCGCGCCGTCAAATGAAACTCCACGCATTCAGGAGTGCCACATTCTCATCGGACACATCATCTCGGAACTCACCGAAGAAACAATTTTTCATGAGCACAAAAGCTGCGTTTCTAGATCGTGACGGAGTCATCAACCAGAAGGCGCCTGAGGGTGCATACATCACCCGCTGGGAAAATGTGAAGTTTCTCCCTGGTGTGGTTGAAGGAATTGCTCAGTTCAACCGCGCCGGTTGGCAGGTCATCATCATCAGCAATCAAAGATGTGTGGCCAAGGGATTAACTGGCATCCCTGAGCTTGAAGCATTGCACCGCCGCATGCTTGCATGGTTAGCCGAGCACGGCGCGAATATCGATGCGGTTTACTACTGTCCGCACGAAAAAACCACTCCTCCCTGCGATTGCCGCAAACCGGAGCCGGGAATGTTGTTGCAGGCCGCCCGCGAACACGATATTGATATGCCACATTCGTGGATGATTGGCGACTCGGCCAGCGACATAGAAGCCGGGCATCGCGCGGGATGCAAAACTGTGCACGTCCACGGATTCGGAAAACCGGCTGACCCTAAAGCCGATTTGCGGGCAAGTTCTTTGCTCGATGCCGCTTCCCAAATCCTCCGAATGCACGAGTCTGTAGCCACGTAAGTTGAGTGTTTAGTCTGGAGGACACTCCCTATCGGTGCTATGGCACTATTGCAGACTCCCCCTATGATGAGGATTGGAAGTCTGCCCGAATGTTCGATCCTGTCCTAGATCATTATCGCTGCCCCTCCGGATTTTTTGATTCCGAAATTAAGGGCGAGCGCCCGCCACGACCGGACTTTTTCCAGTTCGGCAATGGCATTACTTGCTATGGTCGTTGTTCAAATGCCGAAGTCTCATCGTCGGCAGGGAGATTGTATCTGCCATTCGATCCGGCAGAGGTGGTGGATAATCTCCGGCTGGAACGTTACCTGGGCGCTGAACGCGACCGCATCGGTTTTCTCCGCAAACTGTATTACTATGTGCGGCCTTTTACCAACCTTGCCGCCCGGCGTCGCATTCAAAAATTTCATGCGCGCAACTGGCGGAAAACCGTCTTTCCTCATTGGCCAGTAGATACCACAGTCGAAAATCTTTGTGAGGCCCTGCTCGTGCTGGCGATGCAGGCCAGGGGCGTAGAAAGAGTGCCATTCATCTGGTTCTGGCCAGACGGTGCACAAGCGGCGCTCATGATGACCCACGACGTGGAGAACGCTTCAGGCCGCGACCATTGCAGCGCCGTGATGGACTTGAATGATGCCTATGGGATCAAGGCTTCATTCCAGGTCGTGCCGGAAGGTCGTTATGCGGTGGAAGATAATTTTCTGCGGTCGATCCAAAACCGCGGGTTTGACGTTGAAATCCAGGACTTGAATCATGATGGCCGCCTGTTCGATGATCGCGAAGAATTCCTGCGCCGCGCGGATCGGATCAATCGTTACGCCAAAGAGTTCGGCGCACGCGGATTTCGCGGGGCTGTGCTTTACCGTAAACCGGAATGGTACGAAGCCTTTGAATTCTCCTTCGACATGTCCATGCCCAACGTCGCCCCAATGGACCCTCAACGCGGTGGTTGCTGTACCGTGATGCCGTACTTCATTGGCGACCTGCTTGAACTGCCGACAACGACCGTGCAGGACTACACCTTATTTAACGTACTTAACCAGCACTCTATTGAGCTCTGGAAAACGCAAATGAACTTGATCCAGTCCAAGCACGGACTGATCAGTTTTATTGTTCATCCTGACTACATAACAGAGCAGAAGCCGCGTGCGGTATATGAAAGCTTGCTGCGGCACATTCAGACCTCATGTCAGCAAAATCGCGTCTGGTGTGCTCGTCCCTCTGAAGTTGACAATTGGTGGCGTGCGCGTAGCAAGATGACCCTCGAAAAAGAGGAAGGGTCCTGGCGGATCAAAGGCAAGGGAGCCGAAAAGGCGCGATTGGCCTATGCTGTAAGCGTCAATGGATCAATAGTTTACGAAGTCGCCCAAGGTGCCGGGCCGCTCGCCCGCGCTTCAGCGACACTGTAGCTCCCAGCCGGCGATTTGCTGGTATTATTTAGTAACCTCCCCTCAAGTGACCAGCTCCCGGTAACGATTGGGCCATTGTACGGACAGAGAATACAGGTAAGATTGTGATTGACCACCAACCGGTTTGGTGTGTGAAATCATAGTCTTAACGGGATTCGGCTGCGTGTTTTCATAGCTGCACACGGCTCAAAATAACGGCGAATGGCCTAGCTCCCAACGTGGAACGCTTCGCTGCCGTCCAACACTATAAAGTGAAACTATTTGCGCAACCCAAAAACTCCAAATCTCATCAGGGTAGGGTGAAATGAAAGTACTGTTGACAGGGCACAAAGGTTACATCGGATCGGTCGGTAGCGCGATGATTAAAGAGGCCGGCCATGAGGTGGTTGGTCTCGATACCGGGCTTTTCGAGGGCTGTGATTTCGGCCAGCCTGCCGCTTCGATTCCTGAGGTGCGTAAGGACATCCGCGACCTGACCCAGGCGGATTTGCAGGGTTTTGATGGCGTGATCCACCTGGCGGCTTTGTCGAATGATCCGCTTGGGAACCTGAACGGCAACCTTACCTATGACATCAATCACCATGCCTCGGTGAAGCTGGCTGAACTGGCTAAGCAGGCGGGCGTGAAGCGCTACGTGTTCGCTTCTTCCTGCAGCACTTACGGCGCGGCTGGCGATGACTTCCTGGATGAGACGGCTTCGCTGAATCCGGTTACCGCTTATGGCGAGTCGAAAGTTTTCGTCGAGCGCGATGTAAAGAAGCTGGCCGACGACAGCTTTTCCCCGACCTTCATGCGTAATGCGACTGCCTACGGTGCGTCTCCGCGGTTGCGTCTGGATATTGTGTTGAATGACTTTGTCGCCGCTGCCATGACTACCGGCAAAATCTTCATTAAGAGCGACGGTACGCCCTGGCGTCCGATCGTCCACATCCGCGACATCATGGGAGCTGCTATCACGGTACTCTCAGCTCCGAAACAGAAGATTCACAACGAAGTGTTCAACGTCGGCAGCAAGAATGAGAACTACCGCATCAGCGAACTGGCTGACGTCGTGAAGGACATTACCGGAGCCAAGATTGAATACGACCCGAACGGCGGCCCGGACAAGCGTTGCTATCGCGTAAGCTGCGACAAGATTGAACGCGTGCTCGGTTGGAAGACGAAGTGGACTGCACGCAAAGGTGCAGAGGAACTGTATGAGTCTTACAAGAAGAACGGTTTAAAAGACGAACAGCGCAATCGTTATATGCGTATCGCTACGATCCAGCGTCGCTTGAAAGATGGAGAGCTGGATTCGTCGTTGCACTGGACCGCGCAGACCGTAGGCGCGTAACGGGAACACAAGCAAAGTCACAACCAGTTTAGGGAGATGGCTTCGAAATGATTTTTACCGAAACTAAGCTGAAGGGCGCCTTCATCCTCGATATCGAGAAGCGTGAAGATTCGCGCGGATTCTTCGCCCGCGTCTTTTGCCAGAATGAGATGAAAGCCCACGGTTTGAAGCCGACCATTGCCCAGGCCAACACCGCGTTCAACATCAAGAAGGGCACGGTCCGCGGCATGCATTTCCAGTTTCCGCCTGC
>Ga0068868_100001980_pt1 | contig 14067 bp, 11 predicted proteins | sample KBSMisM42_FD_64660 | JGI IMG/M metagenome (GOLD analysis project Ga0068868, IMG submission 64660) | Miscanthus rhizosphere microbial communities from Kellogg Biological Station, Michigan, USA - KBS Miscanthus M4-2 | ecosystem: Host-associated > Plants > Roots > Rhizosphere > Soil ...
ATGTGAGCCGTCAGCTTTCCGGAATTAATTAACCAGACGTAGCTGTCCAGGTATTCCTGTGTTGTCTTGTCAACATTCCCTGCCGTCGGGTCGAGCCAGGCTGTGATCCCGTAGCTGTTATTATATTCCATGGCCTTTTCCCCTGCTTTATGGTAATCCACTTCTTCAGGAAACATGGCAGATATTTTTCGATAGCCACTTTCAGAAACAAAACCATTTGGTTTATTATCGGACAGACCAAAAAATACTTTTTCCTCAGGATTCAGGGAATTGATAAAACTGGTATTGATGCCCGCCCTCTCCATCATGGCCCGGTTACACCAGGCGGTATGACCGTCGGAACCACGAAGTACGAGCGGTTGCATTGTAAATTCATTGGCATTGAAAACCCGGATCAGGCTATCAAGCTTTGACCAGGTGCTGATGTTCAATCCATAAACAACCAGGATATCGCCTGTCATCTTTTCTTTTGCCTGCAGCTCCTTTTTTGCATAGGACAGCAACTCCTCCACACCCATCATCTTATCGCCTGTGTTGGGTTTTAAAAGATCACTACCTCCGCCGATGGCATGATTATGACTGTCTACAAATCCGGGCATGAGAAATGAGCCCCCAAGATCGATTTGTTGTGCATTTTTACTGACAGATCTTTTTACATCAATATAATTTCCTACCGCAACGATCCATTTTCCCTTGGTCGCTACCGCTTCAGCAAATGGATGCGCCCTGTCTGCTGTAAAAATTTTTGCATTGAAAAAAACTTTTTCCTGCGCTCGAAGCAGAAGGGGTAGAATAAAAAGTAAAAGCAAGCTTACTTGTTTCATAATTTCAAAATAGGGAAGGTAAAGTGAAACATCTCCATAATGAAAAACTTCCTTAAATTTATTTATCCTTTTCGCCAGCGCTGTTGTTTAGCGCATGTGGCAGCGTAGGCGGACTCCCTGCAGGCATCATTAAACCATAGATATGCACCTTTCAACCTTCACTGTCATTTGTGCATTTTTATTTCTACCGACACTTTTTTCATGCCAGGATAATACGGCTACCCATCTGGCCGAAGTAAACTCGCTTGATTTGAAAAGAGGAGAAATTGTTTCGTGTGGCCCGCAGGAGGGCGAAATATTTGGTTCTGTTTCTTTCACGGCTTCTGTGCCCGACAGTCTCAAAAAGGATTTTAATATCGCCATCGCCTTGCTGCATTCATTCGAGTATAATGAATCCGAGAAGATGTTTGCCAGGATCATTGAGCGGTCTCCAGACTGTGCCATGGCGTATTGGGGAGTGGCCATGAGTAATTTTCATGCACTGTGGGCGCCACCCACAGAGGCTGAGTTGCAGAAGGGCGCAAAGGCTATTGAACTTGCTCGTTCCATCAATAACAAAACAAAAAGAGAAACGGATTATATCGAAGCCCTTGCAAAGTTTTTTGAGAATGCGGGGCACGCCGATCATCACAGTCGCGTGTTGAGTTTTGAAAACGCCATGGAAAAACTTTATCAAACTTATCCTGATGACCTAGAAGCGGGCGTTTTTTATGCCCTGGCGTTAGATGCGGCGGCTGATCCAACTGATAAAACCTACACCAAACAAAAAAAGGCCTTCTCTATTTTAAATCCCATGTTTCAAAAAGAGCCATTGCATCCGGGTCTTGCTCACTATATCATACATAATTGTGATTATCCTGCATTGGCAGAGCTGGCCTTACCCGCCGCAAGAAAGTATGCATCGATCGCGCCTGCCTCCGCGCATGCCCAGCATATGCCTTCGCATATATTCACACGGCTTGGGCTTTGGGATGAATGTATCCAATCAAATCTTGTCTCTGTTTCTTCCGCCCGGTGCTATGCATCAAAAGCAAAAATCAAGGGCCATTGGGACGAAGAACTTCATGGGATAGATTACCTTGTATACGCTTATTTACAAAAGGGCGATGATGAGCAAGCGAGACAACAAGCAGATTATTTGCAATCGATCCATGAAGTGGATGGCATTAATTTTAAAACCGCTTATGCTTTTGCAGCCATACCAGCGCGTTATGCGCTGGAGAGAAAAATGTGGAAAGAAGCCGCTGCGCTTTCATTGCATCCAACCGATTTCCCCTGGGAAAAGTTTCCCTGGCAGGAATCGATCGTTCATTTTGCAAGGGTAATTGGCGCCGTGCATTTGAATAATGTTAAGGAAGCAAAAACTGAACTGGAGAATTTAAAGTCGCTTTACGACAAATTAGTTAAGCAGATCGATAAGAAGCAGGAATCCGCACAAGTGGCCATCCAGATAAAAACATCAGAGGGTTGGATCGAATACAAACTACGAAATAATGAAAAAGCTTTAGCAATGATGCAGGAAGCAGCAGATATGGAAGATGGCACAGAAAAACATCCTGTCACGCCGGGCGAAGTAATTCCCGCCCGCGAATTGTACGCTGAGATGCTGCTTGAGATGAATAAGCCCGACCTTGCACTTGAAAATTTTGAACTGGATCTGAAAACACATTGTAACCGGTTCAATGGCCTTTACGGTGCAGCTATGGCAGCTGAAATGGCAGGTAACAAAGACAAGGCGATTGTGTACTTTAAAAAGTTAATTGAAATAGCCGATCCCGAAAATTGCAGGAGACCGGAACTAAATCATGCGAAATTGTTTCTATCGCGAGACAGATGATCCCTGCGATTTGCAAATCACATCGAACTGAGAAGAATCATTTCTCGTGCTGACGATCCTTTGCTCGCGCAAAAACTTTTGCTCTAACCTTTGATAGATACACCGCTATCTCATCACCAAACAGTCATCAATGCCACAAGAAATTTCAACAAAAAGATTTGGCAACCAGCCATCATTCATCTGGTTCCTAGGATTTATCGGTGCATTAATTTATTATATTCAGCAAGCTACATCCTTCTGGGTCGGCGTGTTAGGCTTTTTTAAGGCCATAGTATGGCCTGTTTTTCTTGTTTATAAGTTGCTTGAATTTTTAAAAATGTAAAGTCCCTGGAGTTACCAAATGGTAAAGAAATGTATCCGTTACTCCTTTTTGAAGACAATGTCTTTGACAGTTGGCTCGAAAGGGATTTGAAATGATTCCAACTTTCCCTGCTTATCAAAGCGAAATACCACATCTCCCACGCCATCTGCAGACGCAATTTCCTCTTCCTGGTAATGACTTGAAAAACGATGCCCTTCCTTTGGGACCAGGACCAGTTTCAGGTCATAATACGTCAGCAACAGTGTTTTTTTATAAACTTCAATTTTTAATGGTCCGTATCCAGGATTCTGAAACTTGCCCGTGTATTTTTCCAGTGAAAACAGCGGCTTGGTCGTAATCGTATCAACATTTATTTTGACGAGTCTCTGCTGGCTGCTGTCATATTTTTTTCTCATTTCCATAAAAGCAGAATTCTTATCACGCACCGGAAGATCAAATGCAATGTCTGCAATAAAATCAGGAACCAGCTGGATCAACCTGGATCCATTTTGATTTGCCAGTACCACAATGCCCAGGCTATCAAATGGGAAAAAGGTTACGCTGGAAGAAAAACCATCTATGTTGCCAGTATGATGAGCTTCATAATGGCCCCGATACGAAGACAAGAACCAGCACAAACCTATGTTATAAAAATGCTCATCAGGGAACCGGCGACTTACTGAACCATCGGCCACAAAATGAGACTCTGTAGCTCTTCTTACGAAATCCGCGGGGATCACCTCTTTACCTTTATATACTCCCCCATTTATCCAAACCTGCAACCAACGGGCAAGGTCTGTCGCTGTTGAGTTAATTGAACCCGCGCCTAACAAATCATCCATCTGTTCAGTGGGCTCCAGTTTGAAGGAATCTTTATACTCATATTTAAGCGCAACATTTGAATAGTCCTTTTGCGATACGTAGCTGCTATATGTATTCTTCATTTCCAGCGGCAGAAATAATTTTTTACTGACAAGATCATTCCACGTCGTGTTATAAAATTTACCGGCCAACACACTTAATGCGAAAAACATAAAGTTGTTGTACTGGAATTCTGTGCGCAAAGGGGCAAATGGCTCGAGATATTTTAATCTCTTTAAATACACGTCTTGAGGAAAGTTTGTATTAAAGCTCCATGCCCAATCATGTGCCGCTACTCCCGTACGATGACAAAGCATATCTTCTGCTGTCACAGTATTGGTTAACTGATCCGTGTACAATTGAAACTCGGGAAAGTATTGATGGACGGGCTTGTTCAATTGTAATTTCCCATCCTTTTCGGCGATTCCAATAAGAGCGGTCGTAAAAGTTTTGGAAACGGATGCTATCGGGAACGAAGTCTTTTCAGTAACCGGCAGTTTATTGAAAAAATCCCGGTAACCATATCCTTTGGCAAGTATCACTGAATCTTTTTTCACGATGGCAATGGCGAGGCCCATTAAGTGCCAATCACTCATCGCCTTTGCGACAAAGCTGTCAAGTTTTTCTGTTTGAAAATGGGATAGTTGGGAAAAAGATGAGTTAGAAAAAATGATCACCCCTGCAAACAAAATGCGAAAGCTGTTCATTTTCTAAATTATTATCGTTAACAAAGGAATAACCAACAAGCGAAAATAAAACTCGCGCCGCCAATGCTGCTATAACTTTTATTATATTTTGAAAGGGTATTGAAAATGTTCGCAAAGAGAGAAAGAGACGAGTCAAAAAATATAAATTGATCTATCTTTAAAGAACACATCTTAGTTTAATCATTGCTTATGAATTCCCATATTCACCGCCGTCAATTTATTCGAAACACTTCTGCGGCGTTAGCCCTTACTGCGTTAAAGACCTCCGGTCTGGATCTTACCCATGCTGTATCAGTTCGCAGAGTGGCATTGATCGGCACGGGTTGGTATGGTAAGAGCGACCTGTTTCGTTTGATACAAGTCGCACCGGTGGAAGTAGTGGCCCTTTGCGATGCAGATAAGCATCAACTAAATGCTGCAGCAGATATGGTGAGCCTGCGCCAGCAAAATCATAAGCGACCCGCATTGTACGGTGATTACCACAAATTATTGGCGGAACAAAACCCGGAGATTGTTCTCGTGGGCACTCCCGATCACTGGCATGCACTCATAACCATAGAAGCAATAAAATCAGGCGCCCATGTGTACGTACAAAAACCTATCAGTGCAGATGTGCTGGAAGGTGAAGCCATGGTAGCGGCTGCACGAAAATATAATCGTGTAGTGCAGGTGGGTACACAACGAAGAAGCACTCCTCATTTGATCGATGCAAAGAAAAATATTGTAGACGCGGGGCTTCTTGGGAAAGTATCGCATGTAGAGATCTGTTGCTATTATCATATGAGGAATAATGGCAACCCTCCCGTACAACAGGTCCCTGAATTTTTTGATTACGAAATGTGGACAGGTCCTGCACCTTTGCGTCCTTACGATGGCCTACCACATGTGCGATGGTGGCGCGCCTTTATGGAATATGGGAACGGGATCATGGGTGATATGTGCGTTCATATGCTTGATGCAGTGCGCTGGCTGCTGAACCTGGGTTGGCCCACTCGCATTACATCGACGGGAGGTATTTATGTCGACAAGAGTGGAAAGAGCAATATTGCAGATACTCAAACCGCTCTTTTTGAATTTGATGAACTGGAATGCATCTGGCAGCATCGCAGTTGGGGAACGCCCGCTGATCCTGAATATCCATGGTCCTTTAAGCTCTACGGTGACAAAGGAACCTTGTGCGGGAGTACAATGAAATATGATTTTTTTCCGGAAGCGGAAGGACAGAAAAGGGTCCATAAAGACGTGGTGTATGAAAAAGAAAAATATCCCGAAGACCTGAAGGAAAAAGATATTGAACTCAATGCGGCCCCTGCTACAAGACTTCACATGCTTAACTTTCTTGAGTCCATTGATAAAAATACAAAGCCGGTGGCGGACATAGAACAGGGCCATATCTCGACGGCAAGTTGTATTATGGCAAATATATCCATGCAGTTGGGAGGTCGACCATTGCATTATGATCCGGTAAAACGTGAGATCACCGGCGATCCGGAAGCCACCAAACTATTGCAAAGACCTTACCGCCAGCCCTGGGTGCATCCATCATTGGAAACCCTATAAAAGTCAAATGACGTCAATGTTCATAATTAGAAAGTGATGTCACAACCATCTTAATGGATATGGATCATGAATCAAAATTTATTTGAGTTTTTACTTGCAAACTTTAAGATCAGTTTCTATTTTAGCTCCATCTTACTCTCAGGCTTTTGCCACGTACCAAAATCCTTAAAAGCCTTTAATACAATCATTTGAAGAACTTATAGCGAGATGAGGATCTCTGGGGACACAACTATCCTTGAACAGCTGCATAACAACGTCACCACAAACCCGTAACATGAAAACGCTTTTTATTGCGCTGCTGATGTGCAGCCTTGCATCTCATGCTCAATACAATATTGGCATTGAGCCAAAAACGGTCAGCCCCTGGCGAATGGATAAAAATAAAATCATCACCGGTAGCCTCGTATTTATGGCAGGTGCCAGCAAAGGCTTTAATGAAACCCTGATGTTTCATTGGGATGCTTTTCACCAGAGATTTCCAAAGGCGAATCCAACCTGGTATAATCCGGAGGAGAGCTGGAAAAATAAGTACAAGGATGGCGATCCGGCTAAAGGCGCTAAGTTTCCCTTGTCGACAACGATGCTGGTAGCAACCACTGATCAGTACCACCTGAATAATTTTATAAACAAAACCGCATGGGTTTCTACGATCATGATCAAAATGAGTGAGCCAAGGAAGTCATTTAAACATTATTTTCTCGACATGCTGTACTATACCGCCTGTCACCAGATGGGTTTTGCATTGACTTACTACTCATTCACGAAGGCTCAGCGACCACATTAGTAGAACCCCGTTAAAATTGTGGATGAGTGGAGTGACAATTGGAGTTTACATTTCGAAAGCATGGTAAATTTGTTTAAGGGGAGATTCTTTGAAGTCATTCGATCTTACCGACCAGTTCAGTTGATGATTTTACGCTTGAAGGTTTAACATTCCTGCACAATTTCATTTAAATTGGCAAAGAGCCTGACATTACATGAAAACGGCAGGGACTTTTGAAGTAATTTAGTGATCCGGTTCCGCGTGGAATTGAATTTCGATCGATCCATGATAATGACAAAATTTTGTCTGATAGCGTCCCTTTTATTCATTACCTCAATTGGTCAGGCGCAGACCGATAAAAATGACATTGTCATTAATGTAGGCGTTTCCTCTGGCTATGGTTACCCGAGCAGTCTCTATAGAGAAAATAGCGGCATTCCCGTAATAAATTTGAGTGGTGATTACTCTTTGACAAGGCTCGTCAGCGTTGGAGTTTACACAGCATATACATATACTTTCTACAAATTCGAATACCCGGACATGCCGGAAACGGAATATAAAGATGTCTGGAAAGGCTGGGATGTGGGGATCAAAAGTACTTTTCATGTCAGCCCGTTCCTAATGAAAAATGAAGATTGGGATCTTTATATCGCGGCTTTTTTTGGCTATGCCAATCACTCTCTGGTTTTCGACAGAAAACACGTTGACAATGGTCACATAAATTATCATGTCGGCGAGATAAATGCCGGGAGCATCGTGGGATTTCGTTATTATCTTTCAAGAAGTATCGGGTTGTATGCTGAAGCCGGTGTTTCAAGACGGTTCTTTGCAGGCGGGGGACTTTCCTTGAACATCAACTCCAATAATTAGCTACCTCCTTTTTGCGCATTCCAATTCTGACAATGCCTTCAACACAGAATTTATACTTTCGTTGAAAACTTCCCAAGATGTCAAATGAAGAAACGGAACTTTTTCTTTCACATGTTGAACCTGTTCTTGCCGTTACGAATGTAATAGAAACGGTCGAGTACTGGCATGATGTACTTGGATTTCCGAACAAGTGGACCTGGGGCGAGCCGCCCAACCATGGTGGTGTTACCTGGCAGGGAGTATTTATACAGTTTTCTCAATACCCTAAGCTTGCATTGGTTTCTCAAGGGAATTCTATTTTTATCAGGACAAAAAACCTCGAAAACTTCTATCAGTTTCACAAGAACAAAAATGCAGAGATCGTTGAGCCACTTGAAAACAAACCCTGGGGAATGGCGGGCTATACACTGCGCGATATCAATGGGTATTATGTGGTCTTTGCCGGTGCTCCAATTTCTAATAAACCGAAAAGTGCGCCGACACCTGGAACAGTAAAAATTATTCCAAGAGTACCAACGCCAAAAGAATATTTGAGTTTGATTTCTGCAGTAGGCTGGGATAAGAATTATAATCATTCATTGACCGACAAAATTCTGGCAGCGCCGGTGTATGGGGTCGTGGCGGAGCATGCAAACCAGGTCATCGGTTGTGCCCTGCTATTGAGTGATGAAGCGAGTTTCTATTATGTAAAGGACGTAATGGTTCATCCCGATTGGCAATGCAAGCATGTCGGATCAATGCTAATGAAAAAACTTACAGCATGGTTAGATGCCCATGCACCAGAAAACGCCTATGTAGGTTTATTTACAGGCGAAAACCTTTCTCCCTTTTATAAACAGTTTGACTTTGTGCCGGTTTTTGGGATGCACAGACGTGTTCGACGAATCGGGAAATAAAAATGAAATTACGATGAGAGGTTTTTGATCTTTTAAAACGCTTCACCCAGTCCAAAGAATAATCCACTCGCTCCATATCTTCCCTTCGCAAGATCAATGCACATTGTTGTCCGATTGAGTTTTTGGAAAAGTATTCGAAGCCCTATGCCTCCACCGGGCTCCCATGATTCAAACACTTTTTTATTAAAATCGTCAGAAGCTGTTTGAAGATTGAAAAAACAAACTCCACTTATTAGTTTATTCTTAGTTATGGGGAACCGCCATTCGGTTTCGAAACAAGCGTAAGCTGGTCCCTTGAAGCGGGAGAAAGTATAGCCCCTGCCGCTTCGGCCATAAGCATCAGATGCTGTTGATGGCATTTCCAGGTAAGGAAGAACACCACTCAGTTTGTACGCGGCCCAGTGCCAGATGGCGATCACATTTTCAGGATTTTTCTTGCTAAGTGACCAATATTTTCTGAAATCATACTGAAGCTGAATGGCATTTTTTGAGCTTCCCATCCATTTTTGATTGAATTGCAAACCCATGTCCGCGTATATACCGCCATATGATCGTATGGGATGTTCTCTCGTGTTGTATTGTACGGCAAGAATAAATCCGTTCGCTGAATATTTGTTTGGATCGAAGTCATGTCGCAAACTGTACCGTTCATGTGGGGTGTTGTACGAAGTAGTCTGTTTTATGTCATCGATGTTGGAATAGAGATCGAGCCTTACGCCCCCACCCGCGTAGAAATATTTACCGATCTTCCTGTATGCCTTTTCAGACAACCGTATATAGGTATATGCAATGGGAAACGAACTGTCCGCGTTTTTCACCGGATATTGATCAAATGAAAAGCCCCCATTCCTGGTTTTAAAATTTCCTGTTCCTAATCCATAGTCAAGTAACCCATAATGGGCCAATTGCCATTGGCCTTGCCAATTCCATTTATTTTCTGCTATAAAAACATTATGTTTCGCCTGGGCAGATATAATTCCCTTCGTACCGTAAAAAGCTTCTAAGGCAAAAACGGAAAGATCGGTATTTGCCGGATCACCGAATTGCTTTCCGCCGGTTAATTTGCCGCCGAAAATGAATCCAAAGCTTGGATTGTAACTAAGTGTCGGAAGAATAGCGAAATTAACTTTGGACCTTGCTTTAGGCTTCGGCTCAGGCCTGTTAAAGATGTTTCTTAATATATCAGTTACATCAACCTGTTTTAGTGTATCAATCCGGGTAGAGGCGGTATCCTGACCAAATAATGAGGACGAAGTGAAAACAATAAATAGGAAGAGAAGGTTTCTTATCTTTTTTAACGGGAAGATGCGCATTCCTGAATTTAACCGTTTTAACGCTAATACCTTTTCAAAATAAATAAATCTGTCTTTATTTTATAAGTTATAGCAAATTTTATTCGCATGTGCATGGAGAGCATGCGGTAAGCCGGCCTTGTTGTCGGAATTATGGCATGATATTTTGACCTATGAGTTTATTCATTAAATATTTAAACCCTTATTTATGCGAAAAACAATAAGCCTTTTGCTGGCAGCTGCCGCAGCGTTTGGTCTATATAAGTATTCAAAAATGACTCCTCAGCAAAAAAAGGATTTGAGAGAAAAAGGCAAGGATTTTCTAGATAAGAAGATGCGTATGGGGAATTTATTGGCCAAGAAAGGTCCTGTTGGCAACAATGTTTGATTAACAGAAGATCGTCACGGAAGGAAAAGGAAAAGGGATTGTTTAGCAATTCCTTTTTTATTTTTTAAGATGTTTCAATTCTCGGCTTCGGGATATTTTTGCGTTTTACGCTCAGCAAAATAAAAATGATCGCGGTTATTGCCATTAAATAACCAAACCAATCACCGAATTGGCTATAGATAGTTTTTGTTACCACTAAAGGAAATTTTCCAATAAGTGATGCCGCCTCATTATTTGTACAGCTTGCTTCATAAAGAATCTTGCCCTTATGATCGCTGATAGTTAACTGACCCTGCCGCGCAGTTCTGACTATTACATACCCGTTTTCTACACCGCGCAACAGAGCCATGCGCGAATGAAGCCATCCATCCTTTACAAAATCCCAGGCAGGCACGTACATGATCGCGGTACTGCTCTTGTCATATTTTCGAATGAATCCTGAATAGTCCATGTCCTTGCAAATTGCAACTCCGGAGGCTGTATTATTTAACCTGAAAACAGAAATGTCCTTTCCGGGGATGAATCCGCTTCTTGCCTCGCCTTCAAACAAATTCACTTTCTGATAATCAGACAATAATTCTCCACCTGGAGAAATGACGAGTGCTTTGTTTTGCTTCTTGTTATCATTCGCGAACTGAGTATATCCGGCGACAACCGCAACGTGACCGGTAGCTGCTGCATTCAAAAAAATATTTTTTATAGTGGCTTCAGTAGTTGGTAATATACTTACGATTTTTTCCGGCAATACAACTACGCTCGCTCCCTGTTGGGCCAACCGGGTTATCTCGGCGGCGTACAATTTTGCTGTCCGTATTTCTTTTGTATTATCAGGATGATCTGTCTCCGAATGAAATTTTTCATCAAGCACCGCGAGACCTGCTGTTAGCTCAACCTTACTTAATGACCAGCTATTCAACCTTATTATTCCAAATGCTATTGAAATAAAAACAAGCAAAAAAGTGATCACGGAGGCTCCTTTCATTCTTTTAAACCGGAAATTAGAACCAACGGCAATGGCTGAGGGAAAAAGTGTAACTAAAAAACTGATCCCCAAAATTCCGGTCACTGAAGCAATTTGCACAACCTGAAGAAAATTTGACTGCGTGTAAGAAATACTCCCTGCTGTTCCATCAGGGGAAAATTTGAACAAGAGAAATTCAAACAAGCACCAGAAAACCGGGAATGCAAATGCAGACCACCCGTTGCGGTTCTGCAAAACAATTTTTCTCGTCAGCAAAACAACCAATGCAAATATCAAGGGGAGCAGGACTGTAAAAAATATGGCTAATGGCACAGGCAAAACGGTTAATAAATAAGGGAGCCAGCTCAAGCGTCCCAGCAGGTAAGCAATAAAAGCAGCTAAAAAAGCCCATTTAGCTGATAAACGAAAAGAAGTGATCAAGACCGGCACTGGAGCGAACCACATCAAATACCAAAAATTTCCTGACAGATCATTGGCGAAATACCAGCACAACCCTGCGGTGATGACAGCGCCTGCTACAAAGGGGAATTTCATGAGGTGACTTGTTTAGTTTGTAAGGTAACTTTTTTAGAATTTCATGTACCACGCCCTTCCATAATATCCCTAAAAAGCCTAAAGTGTATAACGAGTTGTTAACTCCCCGTTTTTGTCCGTAAAAACCAGTAACTTCATTTAAAATCACTGGAGATCTGGACGGTCTCTGATGTCATTGGACTTATGTTATTAATCAAGAAATTTTTTTACGCCTGGCTTAGACGCATGGATAATTCTTCCGGTCATCGCCTCTTATTTCCCAGGTTTGTATTAGGGGTGTTAATTATGCTGATAATTCCCATGGTTGGAAGATCACAATCGCAAACATTGAAATACCAATGGAGAAAAATTTCGGGGCCTTCTCAGTATAGAATTGTTTCCCCCAATTCCAAGGTTACCGATGTTACAGATCTTGCTGTAGGCGTATATAAATTCGAATTAAAGGTAACCAATAGCCGCGGGCTGTCAGCGCGGGACACAATGACGCTGACGGTAAATGCACCCGATCCCGACAAAAACAGTTATGCAACAAAAAATGCTAACGTGAGGCTTACGTCGTCGCTTGCTTTGCGCAACTGATAGCGGTGTGCGTTAGTCTGAAGAAACACTTTCCGCCATCTGTACTTTCATCTTGTCATCAAAATAAAATACAAAAAGATATTGCTTTTGCACGGGGACTTTTGTGTTCTCATGAGACTGCATCTCAGTGATCGCAAATTTGTGTTTGAGCAGAGACGAGAATGTAGAACCACCTCCGCTGTTGGTCGTTAACTCCCCAAAAGCAATAGGCTGATAAGAAAGACTTTTAAATAGTTTTTGAGTTAAATAGTCCCTGATATTATCTTTTGCAAGTTCCGTCGCTGACCTTTTGAACTGGGCATTTGATAATGCGGGTATCAATAGAAATAAAAAAAGTATTGTTCTCATAAAGATGGTTTAACTATCTGAATGTATTCAAAAAAAAGAAAGATTCTTTGTGAGTAATGACAGGCGGTCACACAAATTCATGGCCGTTCGCTATTTCATATCGTTGAGCAGATGCTTGGTGGCCGGCTTTTGGAGCGCCGTTCATCATCTGTTGTGTCTCGAAGGAATCCTTTGGACACTCACTTGCCTGCCTGCCGGTAGGCAGGTACGCCTGGTAATTCTATTCGACTATTCGGGCAAATGACCACGAAGACCCGAAGGCACAAAGGAGCACAGAGTCTTGGTGAAACTTAGTGTCATAGTCATTTGGTTCAAAAAATATTTCAAACGAAGGCGCAAAGGATACAACGCCAGAACGCAAGGTCTGGGTGAAACTTCGTTGCTAATCTCGGCAAGAGGTGGCTGTTTTAACTGAACACACACAATGACATAAGGAATATTTCATTCTTGACCAACAGTATTGATAAGAGTGCCTACATTTTCGATGGATATTTTTATCTGATCTCCTGGTTTCAGTGTAAAATGATCGGGTGGAACGATACCTGTTCCTGTCATTAGATAAACCCCATTGGGAAATGAGGTCTCGCGAAATAAATAATCCACCAGTTCCTGGTGTTTTCTTTTCATTCGGTTAATAGATATCTCACCCGAAAAGACCAGCTCCGCCTGACGGTGGATCTCAAGACGGATCATTGAATCAGCGTGAATAGGTTCCGCGGGAACATACAAACAAGGACCAATGGATGCCGAAGCATTGTAAGATTTTGCCTGCGGAAGATAAAGAGGATTTTCACCTTCGATATCTCTCGATGACATATCATTACCGATCGTATAACCTTCTATGGTGCCTTGCGAGCAAATAAATAAAGTGAGCTCCGGCTCCGGCACGTTCCATTGCGAATCTTTCCTGATTCGAACAACATCTCCAGGTCCTACCGTACGATGCGCCGTTGCTTTAAAAAAAAGTTCAGGGCGATCGGCCTCGTATACTTTTGCATAAAAATCTCCGCCACCTGCATCTTTTGATTCTTCCATCCGGGCTTCACGGCTGCGCAGATAAGTGACCCCTGCGGCCCAGATTTCCTGGCCACCTATTGGCGCCATCAAATTATCAGCTATCATCCGCGACAGCTCACTATACGCCTTCAAACTTTTTACACCGTCATTCACTCTTTGAAAAAGATCCTGGCGATTGACCAACTTATCCCAGTCTGATTCTTCAGAGAGAAAGAAATCACTACCCCGCTGAATAATAATTCCATTGCCAGTTTTATAGATCTTTATGGCTTGCATATTTGTCTCACAGTTTTTGTTTTCTGTTGACG
>Ga0068868_100001981_pt1 | contig 14065 bp, 9 predicted proteins | sample KBSMisM42_FD_64660 | JGI IMG/M metagenome (GOLD analysis project Ga0068868, IMG submission 64660) | Miscanthus rhizosphere microbial communities from Kellogg Biological Station, Michigan, USA - KBS Miscanthus M4-2 | ecosystem: Host-associated > Plants > Roots > Rhizosphere > Soil ...
GTAGCGGCCCGGCACCCACTCGCGGATCTGGTCCGACACGATCTTCATGTAGTCGGTCGCCGCGATGAACGGCCCCTGCCGGCCCTGAAGCGTCTTCTCGACGTAGCTCACTCGCCGCTCCGATTCCGGATGCAGCGAATTCCAACGCTCGACGTCGAGCGCGTCGCGGCGCAGCTCGCTGAAGCTCGTGACGCTCCAGACGTCGGCCGGAATGCCGAACTTCTCCTGCAGCAGATCGGCGGCTGCTAGCACCTCGCGCAGGATCGTGCCGGAGCCGAGCAGCTGCACGCGCAGCTTGCCCTTCCCACCCGTGCGCAGCGGATACATGCCGCGCAGGATGCCTTCGGCGGCGCCCTCGGGCAGCGCGGGATGAGCGTAGTTCTCGTTCATCACGCTGATGTAATAGAAGATGTCTTCCTGCTCCGCGACCATGCGGCGCAAGCCGTCCTGGATGATCACCGCGAGCTCGTACGCATAGCACGGGTCGTACGCGCGGCAGTTCGGGATCGTGGTCGCGACGAGCTGGCTGTGGCCATCCTGGTGCTGGAGCCCCTCGCCCGCGAGTGTCGTGCGCCCGGCCGTGCCGCCGATCAAGAAGCCGCGCGAGCGGCTGTCGCCGCCGGCCCACGCGAAATCGCCGATGCGCTGGAAGCCGAACATCGAGTAATAGATATAGAAAGGTATCGTCTGCACGCCGTGCGTCGAGTACGAAGTGCCCGATGCGATCCACGAGCAGTAAGAGCCGCCCTCGTTGATGCCTTCCTCGAGGATCTGGCCTTTCTTGTCCTCGCGATAGAACGTGAGCTGGTCGGAGTCCTGCGGCGTGTAGAGCTGGCCGAGCGACGAATAGATCCCGACCTGGCGGAACAGACCCTCCATGCCGAAGGTGCGCGCTTCATCCGGCACGATCGGCACGACGCGCGGGCCGATGCCCTTGTCGCGCACGAGCGCCGTCAAGATCCGGACGAACGCCATCGTGGTCGAGAACTCGCGATCGCCGCTCGACTCGAGCTGGCCCTTGAAGAATTCGAGCGCGGGAACCTGGAGCGGGTCGACTCGAGTGCGGCGCGTCGGGAGCGAGCCGCCGAGCTTCTCGCGGCGCGTCTTGAGGTATTTCATCTCCTCGCTGTCCGCGGCCGGCTTGTAATACGCGAGGTCGCGGACCTGCTCGTCGGTTACGGGCAAGCGGAAGCGGTCGCGGAACTGCTTCAGGTCGTCCTCGTCGAGCTTCTTCTTCTGGTGTGTGATGTTCTGTGCTTCGCCGGCCTCACCCATGCCGTAGCCCTTGACCGTTTTCGCGAGGATCACGGTCGGCCGACCCTTGTGGTTCACGGCGGCGTGGTACGCCGCGTACACCTTGACCGCGTCGTGGCCGCCGCGGTTCAAGTGCCAGATGTCCTCGTCGGACATGTTCGCGACCATCGCCTTGAGCTCGGGGTAGCGGCCGAAGAAGTGCTCGCGCGTGTACGCGCCACCCTTCGCTTTGAAATTCTGGTACTCGCCGTCGACGCACTCCTCCATCACCTTGCGGAGCAGTCCTTTGTCGTCGCGCGCGAGCAAGGGATCCCAGCGATAGCCCCAGATCACCTTGATCACGTTCCAGCCGGCGCCCTGATACGCGGCCTCGAGCTCTTGGATGATCTTGCCGTTGCCGCGCACCGGACCGTCGAGCCGCTGCAGATTGCAGTTGATCACGAAGATCAGGTTGTCGAGCTTCTCGCGCACGGGCATCGTGATCGCGCCCATCGACTCGGGCTCGTCCGTCTCGCCGTCGCCGAGGAAGCACCAGACTTTCCGATCCTGCGCCGGCGAAATTCCGCGCGCTTCGAGATAGCGCATGAAGCGGGCTTGGTAGATCGCCATCATCGGGCCCAAGCCCATCGACACCGTCGGGAACTGCCAGAACTCCGGCATCAGCCAAGGGTGCGGGTATGACGAGAGGCCCGGGCCGACGACTTCCTGACGGAAGTAGTTGAGATTCTCTTCCGAGAGCCGGCCTTCGAGATACGCACGCGCGTAGATGCCGGGCGACGAGTGACCTTGGAAATAAACGAGGTCGCCGCCGTGCTCCGCGGTCGGCGCGCGCCAGAAATGGTTGAAGCCGACTTCGTACAGCGTGGCCGACGACGCGTAGCTCGCGATGTGGCCGCCGTACTCGGAGCTCTTGCGGTTCGCATGGATGACCATCGCGAGCGCATTCCAGCGGATGTAGGCCTCGATGCGACGCTCGATGCCGCGATCGCCCGGATAGTCGGGCTGCTGACCGACCGGGATCGTGTTCAAGTATGCGGTGTTCGGGCTATACGGCAGGTACGCGCCGGAGCGGCGCGCATGATCGATCATGCATTCGAGGAGGTAGTGCGCGCGCTCGGCGCCGTGGACTCTGAGCACTGAATCGATCGATTCGAGCCAGTCCTGCGTTTCCTCGGGGTCGACATCGTCGCCGCGCGTCGCGAACAGCGGAAACGGTTTAGCAGTCGCCATACGACACTTTACTCCATTACGGCGTGGAGCAATGCAAGTGAGAAGACGCGCGGATTCCTGCTAGGATGCGGGCCAGCCACTAGGCCCGCCGACGGTGCAGTTCCACAGCGGGCGCTTATGATCGGGGTTCGGATAAACCCGGTCAAGGCGAAACCCCGTTCGGAAGGTCACTGCTGAAGCGATGCTCGAATTGCCCGACTTTGCGCCTCTGCGCATCACATTCAATCGCGCCTCGCGCCGCACATTCGACTCGCTCGATCACCTCCTGATCGTGAGCACGCAGGGCGCTGGAGCGCGCGCGCTGCAGAAGTTTCCGCAAGCGCGTCAGCTCGGCGTGCTGCTAACTCGCGCGCACCACCGCGGCGACGACTTCGCGAGCTCGCGATTGAGCAATGCGCGCGCCACGGGCGTCACGGTCGCGGAGTACTCGGCAAAAGCCACGTTCGCGGCTCTGAGCTGGGCGAGGCGCGTCGTCGCGGAATGCACGCGCGACAAGCCTGCGACGCTCGGCATTGCGTTCGCCGACGTGCTCTCCGAGTCGGAAGCGTCCGCGGCCCGCTCGGCGCTCGTGTCCGCTGCCGCGGCCGCGGCATTCAACTTGCCCACCTTCAAATCCGCGGACGCGCCGCCGAGCCTGCGCGCGCTTCGGCTGATCGGCCAGGCTGCGGACCCCGGACTCGAATCCGCGGTCGCGAGCGCGCTCGGCAACAACCTTGCGCGTTGGCTCACGGCTCTGCCGCCGAACGTGCTCACCGCGGCTGCGTATCGCAGCGCGCTCGCACAGCTCGCCGAGAAGCACGGGCTGCGTTACCGCTTCATCAACGAGGACAAGCTCCGCAAGCTCGGCGCCGGCGCGTTCTTAGCCGTGTCGCAGGGCAATCCCGATCGCGACGCGGGCATCGCGCACTTGAGCTATCGGCCGAAACGCGGCAGAGCCGCGAGGCTCGCGCTCGTCGGCAAAGGCATCCTGTTCGACACAGGCGGCACGAACCTGAAGCCGTTCAAGGGCATGTTGGACATGCACATCGACATGCAAGGCAGCGCCGTCGCGCTCGGCGCACTGATCGCGCTCGCACGGCTCGAAGTGCCGTTCGGCGTCGACGCGTGGCTCGCAATCTCCGAGAACCGGCTCGCGCGCGATTCGTACAAGTCGCAGGACGTCGTGCACGCATCGAACGGCACGAGCATCCAGGTGATTCACACCGACGCGGAAGGCCGGATGGTGCTCGCCGACACGCTCGCACTCGCGAGCCGAGAGAAGCCGGAGCTCATCATCGACTATGCAACGCTCACGGGCGCGTGCGTCATGGCCGTCACCGAGCGCTATTCGGGCGTGTTCACGAATCGCATCGCGGCAAACGGCGACTTGGTGCGAGTCGGCGCGCAGAGCGGCGAACGCGTCTGGCCGTTCCCGATGGACGATGACTTCGACGAGATGCTCAAGAGCGACGTCGCGGACATCAAGCAGTGCTCCGCCGAGACCGAGGGCGACCACATCCTCGCCGCGCGCTTCTTGCAGCGCTTCGTGCCGAGCGAGATTCCGTGGGTGCACGTCGACATGAGCGCGGGCCAGCACAAGGGTGGGCTCGCGCACGTGCCGTCCGAGATCACGGGGTTCGGCGTCGCATTCACGCTCGAGCTCCTGCGCGGCACGACGCCCGCCGAGCTCGCGAAGAGGTGGTCGGCGTGAGCGAGGAAAAGGCGAAATTCCAAGCGAATGCGACGAGCCACTCGGGCGGCGCCGAACAACCGCCTGCCGAGGAGCAAGCGCCGAGCGAGGAGCGCCGCACTGGGATCGCGGGACGCTTCCGCGGCTTCCTGCCCGTGATCGTCGACGTCGAGACAGGAGGCTTCAATCCGGCGACCGACGCACTGCTCGAGGTCGCCGCGATTCTCGTGCGCTTGAACGCGGCCGGCGATCTCGAGCTCGCCGAACGGCATCGCTATCTCGTGAAGCCGTTCGAAGGCGCGCGCCTCGATCCCGCGTCGCTGCAGATCACGGGCATCGATCCGTTCAATCCGCTGCGACCCGCCGTCGACGAGGGCGAAGCTCTGCGCGCGCTGTTCAACGAGATCCGCAAGGAGATCAAGGAGCAGCAGTGCAACCGCGCGATACTCGTCGGTCACAACTCGTTCTTCGATCTGCAGTTCCTGAACGCGGCCGTCGAGCGCGCGAAGATCAAACGCAATCCGTTTCACCCGTTCTCGACGTTCGACACGGTGACGCTCGCGGGCGTGGCATACGGCCAGACCGTGCTCGGGCGCGCGATCACGGCTGCGGGATTCGAGTGGAACGACGACAGCGCGCACTCGGCGCTCTACGACGCCGAGAAGGCCGGCGAGCTGTTCTGCACGATCGTGAACCGGTTCCGACCGCTCTACGGCGGCTAGCGCCGGGTCGCCGCGCGCACTGCACGAAACGACCGAGCCTTAGCAGGCCCGGTCGTCGAGCATTTAGCGTTTGGTTATTGCGCGGTCTGCGCGGACGTGGCCGCGTCGAGAATCTGCTTGAGCTCGCCGGACTGATAAAGCTCGACTGCGATGTCGCAACCGCCGATCAGCTCGCCGTTCACGTAGAGCTGCGGGAACGTGGGCCAGTTCGAGTAGGCCTTGAGCCCTTCGCGAACCTCGGGATCCTCGAAGATGTTGATGTAGGCGAACTTCGCATCGAGGGCGCGCAGCACGCTCACGGTCTTCGCGGAGAATCCGCACTGCGGGAAATCCGGCGTTCCCTTCATGTAGAGCAGCACGGGATAGGATTCGAGCTGCTTCTTGATCCGTTCGTTGACGTCCACTGCCTTGAGTCCTCCGTAATACGTTTCTGCAGCTCGATTGGGGCTCGTCGAGCCGAGATCAACCGGTCGACTTTGTTGAACTGCATCGGTGTGTCGCCTATTCTTCTCCGGTTGTCGAGCAGGGGCAAGTACCGAAAGGGTGTAAATGGGGCTGCCCCCCGTTTTCCGAGCCTCACTCGGCGACACAGCTACTGAAAAGAAGAAGGCATTCGTTCCCACCGGGAGGTCGTTATGAACCCGCTGTCCACCATCAAAGGCACCATCATTAGCGGCGTCGTGCTCGCGATCGTCATCGCGCTCATCGTCGCAGTTCTCGCTAAAACCGGCATCGGCTTCAACACGCCGAGCTTCATAATGTGGTTGCACGTGCTCGCGGGCGTCACGTGGATCGGGATGCTCTACTACTTCAACTTCGTGCAAGTTCCGGCGCTCGCGGCGGCCGCGAAGGATCAAGGCGGCCCCGGCGGCGCGGGCATCAGTAAGTACGTCGCACCTCGCGCACTGGTCTGGTTCCGTTGGGGCGCGGTATTCACGTGGCTCACGGGCGCGGGCTATCTCGGCCACATCGGGCTATTGGGCGACGCGTTCACACTCGGGCTCGGACCGAACGGCACGCTGCTCGGCACTTACATCGGGGTCGGCGCGTGGCTCGGCACGATCATGCTATTCAACGTCTGGGTGCTGATCTGGCCGAACCAGAAGAAGATACTCGGCATGGTCGACGCAACCGCGGAACAAATCGCAAAAGCGCGCCGCATCGCGTTCCTCGCGTCGCGAACGAACACGGTGCTGTCGATTCCGATGGTCATGAGCATGGTGAGCTTCGGCCACGCCGGATTCTTCCTGCGCTGAGCCGCCGACGCGCGGAATGAACGCGTTGCCCGCACCGCGACCGACGACGCCTTCCCTGCCGAGCGACATCTCGGCCGTCGTCGCGTCCGCGCTCGCCGAGGACGTCGGCGCCGGCGATCTCACCGCCGATCTCGTCGACCCGAATAAGCTGGGTCGAGCGCAAGTCGTTGCACGCGAGCCCGCGACGCTCTGCGGCTGCGCGTGGTTCGATGAGACGTTCCGGCAGATCGATCGGCGGATCCGCGTGTCGTGGCACGCTTACGACGCGGACGCGATCGACGCCGACTTCGTCGTCTGCGATCTCGCCGGCGCGGCCCGCGGCCTGCTGACGGGCGAGCGCACGGCCCTCAATTTTCTACAAACGCTGTCGGCCACGGCGACCGCGACGCGCGCGCTCGCGAGCATCCTCGAGGGCACCGCGACGCGGGTGCTCGACACTCGCAAGACGCTGCCGGGACTCCGGCTCGCGCAGAAGTACGCCGTGCGCTGCGGCGGCGGCGAGAACCATCGGCTCGGCCTCTACGACGCGATCCTGATCAAGGAGAACCACATCGCAGCGGCCGGCGGAATCCGCAAAGCCGTCGAAGCCGCGCGCAAGCGCTCGCCGCGGGTGCCGCTCGAAGTCGAGGTCGAGAACCTCGCCGAGCTCGCCGACGCGCTCGACACCGCTGCGGACCGGATCATGCTCGACGACTTTTCGCTCGCGGACGTGAGGTTGGCGGTCGAGCGGCGCAATGCGCATCCCGGCAAGCGCAAGGAGCTCGAGGTGTCCGGCGGCGTGAGCGCCGACGGGCTCGCGGCGATCGGCGCGACGGGCGTCGACTATGTGTCGGTCGGCGCGCTCACGAAGCACGTGCGCGCGATCGATTTCTCGATGCGTTTCGTTTAGCGGGCACGCGAGAGCATCGCCGCGGCTGCGAGCGCCGCCCCTTCGGTAATCGACGACAGGCTTGGGGATCCGCGCCGCTACGCGGCGGCTTGGATCAAGCGTTTCGGCTCGGCGACGCCGTAGCCCTGCGCGAAGTCGATGCCCATGCCGCGCAGCATGGTGATGATCTCCGTGTTCTCGGCGAACTCGGCTATCGTCTTCTTGCCGGTGAGGTGCCCGATCTCGTTGATCGAGCGCACCATCTCGCGATCGATCGGATCGTGCAGCATCTCCTTCACGAAGCTGCCGTCGATCTTCAGGTAATCGACCGGGAAGTGCTTCAAGTAACCGAACGACGAGAGGCCGGTGCCGAAGTCGTCTAGCGCGAAGCGGCAGCCGATTTCCTTGAGCGCGTGGATGAAGCGGTTCGCCTGACTGTAGCTCGCGATTGCGGCGGTCTCGGTGATCTCGAAGCAGATGCACGCGCCGGAAAGGCCGCTCTTCTGGAATTGCTCGATCACGAACGGTAGGAACTTCTCGTCGGCCAAGCTCTGACCCGACAGGTTGATCGAGCAGAGCGCGAGCCGCTCGCGCTCGTCGGCCTCCGACACGAGCCAACGGAACGCCGACTGGATCACCCAGCGATCGATCGCGGTCATGAGGCCGTAGCGCTCTGCGGCCGCGATGAAGAGTCCGGGCGCGATCAACGAGCCGGCCTCGTCGCGCATTCGGATCAACAGCTCGTAGTGAGCGCCGTGCTCGCCCGTCGCCTGCAGCGGCTGGATCGTTTGACGGAACAGCTCGAAGCGGTTCTCGTCGAGCGCGTTGCTGATGCGCGCGGCCCACTGCATCTCCTTGCGCCGCTTCATCAGGTCGATGTCGTTTTCTTGATAGTTGTAGACGCGGTTGCGGCCGGCGTCCTTCGCGGCTGCGCACGCGCTATCTGCGGCCGACAGGAGTGACGCGACGTCGTCGGTCTGCGGCGTGATCGGCACGACGCCGACGCTCACGCCGAGGCGGAACGTGCGCTCGTCCCAGACGAAGCGGAACTCGCTGATGAGCTCGCGCAGGTTCTCGGCGGTGCGCAGCGCCTCGTCCATCGTGCAGCTCTCGAGCAGCACGCCGAACTCGTCGCCGCCGAGCCGCGCGAGCGTGTCGCGCCAGCGAATCTTCGATTTGAGCAGCGCGCCGATCTGCTTGAGCAGCGCGTCGCCGGCGTTGTGGCCGCACGCGTCGTTCACAATCTTGAACTGGTCGAGGTCGAGATAGAGCACCGCGTACGAAGTCTCGCGCGCCTTCGCGCTCTTGAGCGCCCGCTCGAGGCGCGTCTCGAACTCGCGGCGATTCACGAGCTCCGTGAGGATGTCGTGGCTCGCGGCGTAGCTCAGACGGCGGTTCAGCTCGCGTGACTCGCTGACGTCGTGGAACACGAGCACGCCGCCGGATACGTTGCCGACGGGATCGCGAATGGGCGAAGCAGTGCTCTCGATATAGAGCTCGTTGCCGTCGCGCCGAATCAGCAGCGCGGGACGTACGGACTTGATCGGCCGATTGCGCCGCATCGCGATCGCGACTGGGTTCTCGATCGGCTCGCACGTCTCCTCGTGAAAGCCGCGGAAGATCTCGTCGATCGATCGCCCGACCGCATCGTCGAGCTTCCAGCCCGTGAGCTCGGACGCGACCGGGTTCAGGTACTGCACTCGCGCCTCGGCGTCGGTGGTCACGACGCCGTCGCCGATCGACTGCAGCGTGATTTGCGCGCTTTCCTTCTCGCGGAACAGCGCCTCTTCGTAGAGCTTGCGCTCGGTGATGTCGGTCTCGACGCCGACGAGGCGCCGCAGGCGCCTGTTCTCGTCGAGCCGGCCCTGGACGCGGCTTTGGATCCAGCGCCATTCGCCGCTCGCGTGCTGCATTCGATGCACGCTCTCGAATAGCTCGGTACGGCCTTCTAGATGCTCGCGGAGCTGGTCCTGCACGCGAGCGAAATCGTCGGGATGCACGAGCAGCCGCCACTCCGGAACTTCGACGCCCTCGGCATAGCCGAGCATCACGCGCCAACGCGGCGAGAAGTACATCGAGTTGTCGCGGACGTCGTAATCCCAGAGGCCGTCGTTCGCCGTCTGAGTGACGAGGCGATCGCGCTCTTGAACGGTGAACAGGTCTTCTTGCAGCTCGATGCGCTCGAGCCCGCTCGCGACGCTGACGCCGACGAGCTTGAGCGCGAGGTGCAGATCCGCGCCCCAATCCGGCGACGGAGTCGCACTGACGACGCCGAGCACGCCGCGGAGGCGGCCACGGATGTTGAAGCCGACGACGAGCAACGCGCCGACGTTCAATCTCGCGAGATGTTCGGCGTCGTGGCTCTGCGCGATCGGCGCTTTCGCGGTGTCGCGGATCTCGAGCAGACGCAGATGCTCGAGCCGGCTCTTGATCCAAGGGAACTCGCTGAGCTCTTTGCCCTTCAGCACTTCGGGATTACACGCGGAGAAGGTAGATCGCCCGAGGTAGATCTTGTCGAAGACGTTCTTGACGTCGTCGAGCAACGCGACGAACACCGCATCGGCGCCGCACGCGTCGGTGAGCGATTGCAGCCCGGCGCTGATTCGTTCTTCCGCGGTCGACAGTGAGATGCTCTGAAAATCGACGGCGACTTTGGTGCAGATTAAGTCTAGTCCCGGCTCGCGCGTTCGCATCACGCGCCGCGCCGGGCGAGCGATGGCGGCGTCCGCTGCGTCCTCGACGCCCTCCCCACTTATTCCTTCTTCCATCCTCGCAATCATGATGATCGCGCAACCCCTTGATGGATCTCACTATGTGTGCCGAGCGTCGCCAGTTTGACAGTAATAGAAAGGAATGCAAGCAACTTTTTCACCGAATCGTTCAAGAGCGTCGCCGAAAGTCGACTCCGTGCACCCGAGTCAACGGTCTTACACTCCGCGCGTTTGTGCACAGCAGGGAAATGAGTCCAAGGAGAGGGATATGACAATTGAACAGAAGCGCATCGCCCACGGCGCGTGGTCTTTGATCGGGATTGCAGCCGCGGCGCTCGCGCTCGCCGGCTGCGGAGGCTCGGGCGGCGGCAGCGCCGGCATGACCACGAACCCAACCGTCACACCGTCGGCGTGCGCGGACTGCGGCACGCTGATGGTCGGACTCACGGACGCCGACGGCGACTTCGTCAGCTACTCCGTCGACGTGTTGTCGCTGAAGCTGCAACGCGCCAACGGCGCTCAAGTCGAGACGCTTCCGCAGACGACGCGCGTCGACTTTGCGCAGCTCACCGACTTGTCGGATCTATTGAGCGTCGCGTCGCTCGCTCCGGGCGACTTCGTCAAAGGCTCGATTCGGATCGACTACACGAATGCCGACATCGAGGTCCAGAAAGGCACCGATTCGGTCAAGGCGACGGCCGTCGACGGGAGCGGCAAGCCTCTCGGCGTGACCGAGCTCGAGATCCGGCTCGACGGCAGAGACCACCTCGTGATCACGAAGGGCCGCGCTGCGTTCCTCGCGGTCGACTTCAACCTCGCGGCGTCGAACACGGTCGACCTCACGCAAACGACGCCGGTCGTGACGGTACAGCCTTTCATCGTCGCCTCGGTCCAGCCTGTGACCGACAAGGACCTGCGCGTTCGCGGTCCGCTCGTGAGCGTCGATCAGACGGCGAGCTCCTATGTCGTCAACGTGCGGCCGTGGTTCCTGGCTTCCGGAAATCACGGTCAGCTCACCGTGCATACCTCCTCCACAACGAGCTTCGAGATCGACGGCGCGGCCTCGACGGGCGCCAACGGCTTGAAGGCGCTCGCAGCTGAAGCCGCGAACACGGTGACACTCGCGATCGGCACTCTCGACACGTCGACGCGCGATTTCACCGCGGATACCGTGCTCGCCGGCACCAGCGTGCCGGGCGAGGGTCTCGACGCGGTGCAAGGCAACGTCGTCTCGCGCAGCGGCGACACGCTCACGGTGAAGGGTGCGTTCGCGGTGCACCACGATCACCAGCTCGACTTCCAGCGCACGGTGATCATCACCGTCGGCGCCAATACGAAGGTGACGAAGGCCGGGAGCACCGCCGCGGTCGACGCGAGCGCGATCTCGGTCGGCCAGAGCATCGTCGCGCTCGGCACTCTGACCGAGCCCGCGGCGATGGGCGGCGGATCGAACAGCGGCAGCGGGTCGATGGGCGACGGCTCGATGGGTCCGAGCGTCGCGGCGACGCCCGCGACGCTCGACGCGACCGCTGGTCGAGTCCGACTCCAGCCGACCGAGCTGCACGGCGCGGTGAAATCCGTCGTGGCCGGCACGCTCACGCTGCAGCTGCGCTCGATCGATCGCCTCGGCATCGCGATGTTCAACTTCGCAGGCACGGGCGGTGCGACGACAAGCGACGCCGATCCCAACAACTACGAAGTGCAAACGGGCAACTTGTCGCTCGCGAACGTCTCGGCCGGCGAAGCCGCGAAGGTCATCGGGTTCGTCTCGCCATTCGGCAGCGCACCGCCGGACTTCGTAGGCGCCACGGTCGTCGACCATCTCGACTTGCCGTCCACGTTAGGCATCGGCTGGGGCGCGACCGGCACCACGGCGCCGTTCGTCAGCATGAGCGCGACGGGCCTCGTGATCGACATCACGAACGCGAGCATCGGCGATCGGCACTTCATCCTCTCGGGCATGCAGAAGCTCGACATCCTGACGCTCGGGTCGGGGCCGACGATCGCGCCGACCGCGGACCGCGGCATGTACGGCGTCTGGGAGCCCGGCCACGTCGAGCTGTTCGAGCACTTCGCCGACTTCGAGACGAAGCTCGCGGCGCGGCTCGCGGCCGGAGACGCTGCCACCTCGATGACCGCGTTCGGCGCCTATGACGCGGGCAGCAACACGCTCACTGCGAACGGCGTCTCGGTGTTCTTCGGCAAGGTCGACGCGATGTTGGACGACAGCGCGAACTAGCGGCTGCCCGCGGCGCGTCGCAGCTTTTGCGATCTAGGACGAGCCCCGCTTGCGGGGCTCGTTCTTTTTCGGCGTCTTGCGCTTTGCTTCGCTCTTCGAAGTGGCCGCCGGCGCCCGCAACATCAGCACCGCGCGCCGGCAGCTCGCGATCAACGCACCGTGCTGGTTGTAACCGCGATGCTCGAGCGTGAGGATTCCGTTCGACGGCCGCGAACGGCTTTCCCGCTTCGCGATCACCTCGGTCTCGACTCGCACCGTGTCGCCGACGAACAGCGGGCTCGGGAAGCGCACGTCCTCGAGGCCGAGATTCGCGACCGTCGTGCCGAGCGTCGTTTCGTGGATCGAGATGCCGACGATCAAGCCGAGCGTGAAGAAGCTGTTCACGAGCGGCCGGCCAAACTCCGACTGCGTCCGCATGTACTCGTGGTCGATGTGCAGCGGCGCCGGGTTGTGCGTCAGCGTGCTGAACAGCACGTTGTCGGTCTCGGTGACCGTGCGTCGGATCGCGTGCTCGAAAACGCGGCCGACCTCGAACTCTTCCAAGTAGTAACCCATCAGCTCTTCTCCGCCGCGCGACTCCACGCGGCCTCGGCTCGAATAGACCCGAACCTAGACCGCGGACAGCTCGCGGCTCCGCTTCGCCGCCGCACGGACCGCGCGCCCCATGAGCTCGCCGAGGCCGCGCTCCGCGCCTAGCACCTCGAGGGCCGCCTGCGTCGTGCCGCCGGGGCTCGTGACTCGCCGCCGAAGCTCCGCGGCCGGCTCGTCGACCGCGGCCGCATACGCCCCCGCGCCCGCGACCGTCGCGAGCGCCAACCGGCGAGCGAGCTCGGGCGCGAGCCCGGCGTCGATGGCCGCGCGCTCGAGACACTCGATGAACAAGAACACGTACGCGGGCCCGCTGCCCGACACCGCCGTCACCGCGTCCATGTCGCCTTCGTCGTCGAGCCACGCGGTCGCCCCAACCGCGCCGAGCAGCTCCTCGCAGAGCGCACGCTGCGCCGGCGTCACGGCCGAGTTGGCGACGAGCGCGCTGATACCTTGGCCGATCGCGGCCGGCGTATTCGGCATCGCGCGCACCACGGCCGCGCCCGCGCTCAAGCCCGCCTCGAGCTGAGCGAGCGTCTTTCCGGCGGCGATCGACAGAAACACGGGGCCGCGCGCGCCCGGCGCGAGCTCGACGAGAGCCGCCGCGAGCTGATTCGGCTTCACCGCGATCACGACGACGTCCGGCGCCGTGGCGGACCGCGACTCGTCGACTCGTTCGCTCGCCGCTAGCCCAAGCGCCGCCGCCGCGGAGCGAGCGCCGGCAGCCGTGTCGACGACTCGAATTGCGGCCGCGGCGTGGCCGCGCGCGAGCCAGCCGCGTGCGAGCGCCTGGCCCATGTTCCCGAACCCGATCAACAGCACTCGCGTTTCGCGCGCCAACGCCGTCTCCCCCAACCTAAGTCGCGCGATCATATCTGTGCTGTCGTTCACGCGCGACGCATGGCGTTCCGCCTACGCGTTTGCGATCATGCGCGCGTGCAAAACCGGGGCTGAGGTCGAGTGCGGGACGTCTTCATCGTCGGCGTGGGCCAAACGCCGGTTAGCAAGGAAACCGACATGGGCGGCCGCCATCGCGCTGCGGCCGCGGTGAAAGCGGCGCTCGCGGACGCCGGCGTCGAGCCCGAGCGAGTCGGCGCGTTGTACGTCGGCAACATGATGTCGGGCCTGCTTGCCAACCAGCAGCAGCTCGGCGGGCTGATCGCGGACTATGCCGGCCTCTTGGGGATAGAGGCGCTGACGGTCGAAGCCGCGTGCGCGTCGGGCGGCGCCGCCGCGCGAGCGGGCTACGTCGCCGTCGCCGGCGGGGCGCACGAGGTGGTAGTCATCTGCGGCATCGAGCAGATGACGCACGTCGATCGAGACACCGTCACGCGCGCGCTCGCGACGGCCGCGGACCAAGAGCTCGAAGGCGAATCGTTCCTGTCGCTCAATGCCCAGCTGATGCGCGCCTACATGGACAAGTACGGCGTGCGCGCGGAGGACTTCGCTCCCTTCGCGGTCACCGCGCACCGCAACGCCGTCACGAACCCGAACGCGCTGCTGCGGCGCGAGATCGACGTCGACGAGT
>Ga0068868_100001985_pt1 | contig 14060 bp, 16 predicted proteins | sample KBSMisM42_FD_64660 | JGI IMG/M metagenome (GOLD analysis project Ga0068868, IMG submission 64660) | Miscanthus rhizosphere microbial communities from Kellogg Biological Station, Michigan, USA - KBS Miscanthus M4-2 | ecosystem: Host-associated > Plants > Roots > Rhizosphere > Soil ...
CGAGGCGGCCAGCTTCCGCACCGCCACCGTGGCCGCCGCCATCAGCGCATCGGGCGTGCCGTTGGCCGGCGGGGGCAGGCCCTGCAGCGCCTTCACTCCCGCCAGGTAGGGCTTCGTGTGCTCGCGCACGCCGTACCCGGCCGCCATCACCACCAGCAGCTTGCCCTTCCAGGCGCTCTGCAGCTCCGCGTCCAGGAACTTCGCGTAGGGCGCCGGCCGCCCGAAGAACACCGGAACCGATCCCAGGTCGGTGGGCGACCCGATCACGGCCACCCGGATCTCGTACCCGGCCTGCTTGGCCGCGTCGATCGTCTTCTGCGCGCGGTCGATCTGCGGCTGCGACGGCCGCGGGTTGTTGGGCGGACACAGCGACCCCACCAGCAGGAAGTCGCTGCAGGGGTCGCCGTCGGCCCGCGCCGGGACCGCCGGCTGCAGTGCGGTCGTCGCCGCCAGCACCACGAACACGAGTGCCGTGAAGCGCCGCATCAGACCACGGCCTGCCCCAGCAGCAGCACGATCACCACCGCCGCCACCCCCGCGCCGAGGGCCAGCAGCGACGCCAGCAGCACTGCCGTCTGGCTGTTCATGTCAGCCCTCCGCCTTGTCCTCGACGATCACGGTGAACGGTGCCGCGCCCTTCGGCTCGACCTGGAACGACAGCCCCCAGTGACCGACCATCACCAGCGCGGGCGTCGTCCGCGAGTACGTGCCGGGCGGGCCCTCCGTCAGCGTGTATGCCTGCTGCTGCATGTCCATGTCCAGCATGTCAAAGCGCTGGATCACCGTCGCACCGGTCACGGGCTTTCCGCCGCGTTGGATCGTGATAGCGAAATCGCTCGGCGCCGCCGCGCGGTTGGGGGCGATCTTGATGTCGACCGTGTAGGGCCCCGCGTGCACCGTCTGGTTGACGGTGCCCGGCCCCACGTGCGCGCTGATCGCGCCCAGCGACCCCAGCGCCTTGGCCGGCGGCGGCAGGCTCGAGAGCACCATCGCTGCGGCCACGATCCCGGCCACGATCAGCACCTCGCCGGTCACGTTGCGTCGCAGCAGCCCTGCCCCCGACGCGCCCAGCTCCGCATCCCTTCGCTCGTGCGCAGCCACCAGCCGCGGGCTGGTGCGCGCCAAGTTGAGGCCGCCCAGCACCAGCGCGACGCACAGCAGCCCCGCCTTCACCAGGATCGCCTTGCCGTAGCTGGTCTGCCACAGCGTGGCCACCGTCGGCAGGTGCAGGATCGACGCGCCTACGCCGCTCGCGATCACCGCCAGCACTGACGCGATCGCAAGCTTCGAGAACCGCGGCACCGAGGTCGCCAGCACCTCGCCGCGCCGCTCGCCGGCGAAGGGCAGCAGCACCAGCAGCCCGGCCAGCCCGCCGATCCAGAGCGCCCCCGACACCAGATGCACCCAGTCGAACGTCAGCGACAGCGCCGCCGGCGAGGTCTGCGCCGCGTGTCCCGCCAGCCCCGGCACCGCCAGCATCGCGCCGCCGGCCAGCACGGCACCGACCATGGCCAGCAGCGCCGCCACCGACCGCGCGCCGGTACCGCGGTCGATCCGGATCGCGATCGCTGCCGCCAGCCCGAACAGGGCCGTCACGATCTCCAGGTCAACCAGCGCCCGGCCCAGCGCCGACGAGCGGATTAGCGGCACGATCTGGTTCACGTCGAGCACCGAGCGAAGCGCGAAGCTGGCCGTGGTCACCAGCATGTAGATGGGGATCGCGATCAGCCCTGCCACCAGGCAGATGCCGAAGGCGATCGAGAGCGCCCGCATCGCCCGCGGTGCGGCGGCGGCAGCCGGGCGCGCGATCAGCGTGCGCATCGAGAACAACCCCACCGCCAGCATGATCGACAGGAACATCGCCCACCGCGCCGTGACCAGGCCGGGCGTGGCCGCCGATTCCGACAACGACGGGATCACGAACTGCGGCGCCGGGCCCGGGTTGGGGCCGACCGCGAAGGTGAACGCGCCGCGCACGGGGTGGCCGTCGGCCGAGATCACCCGCCAGTAGACCAGGTACCACCCGGGCGACAACTTGTTCACCGGCACCTCGAGCGTGTCGGGGTCAGACGGTGAGGTGCGCGGCGCGCCGCTGGCCTTCTGCTGTCCGGCGGCGTTGGTCACCGAGACGACCGCGAACCGCGGCTCCACCGCCTCGTCGTAGGTGAGCGTGACCTGCGCCGGCGAGCCGTTGACGGTGACGCTGGCCTGCGGTGACGTCCGCAGCAACGCCGCGTGCGCCCACGCGGCCGGTGCCGGCACCAGCAGGAACAGACAGGCGAACGTCAGTCCGCAAACGACCCGCCCACGGAGGCTCACGTCAGCGATCGCCTCCCCGACAGCAGCGACGCGCCGGCCAGCAGCAATGCCACCACGGCCACGACGATCGCGATGAGCCCCAGCGTCGAGCTGGAGCTGCCGCCGATCGACGAGACGCCCTTGATCACCGGGCTGGGCGCGTCGGAGCTCTCGGCGCCGGTCCACTCCACAACCGAGCCGTCTGAGTAGGTCTGGCGCACCCCGAACGTGTACGTCTTGCTGCCGCCGGTCAGCGTGGCCTGGAACCGGAACACCGAGTCCTCATCGGTGGGCGTGGCGCCGCCCGACCAGGTGACCGTGTTCACGATGGCGGCATCGCCGGAGCCGGAGGCGCTGACCGTGCGCTTCCAGCCGGGCTCGGGCTCGAACGAGTCGATCGCGACTCCGGAGGGCACGGTCAGCTGGATCTCGGTCGTGGTCGCGCCCGCCTTCTCGGTGGGCACGGCCAGCGTGAATTGCTGCAGCACGCCCGTCTCGGCCACCGGTGGGCTGAGCGAGGCGTGGGCGAACGCGGAGCTGGTCACGGTCAGAAACGTGACTAGCGCCGCGCCCGTCACGGCGGCGACGCGCACGCGTCGTCGTTTCATGCGATCCTCCTATCCGGCCGGGCACGCGCGCCCGGGTTGCCAAGGTCAGGCCGGCAGGGGAGGGCCGCGCGTGGGAGCGATCGCGTACCGGGAGCGGCTGCGGAGCGGAGCCGGTCGCTGATCGACCCAGGTCGTTCCGGGCCGCGGCAGCGCCCGGTCCGCCAGCACCAGAGCCGCGACCACGCGGCGGGTGGCTGCCAGCACGGCGTCGACGGCAGCCACCGCGGCGGCCGCCATCAGCGACAGCGCGATCATGATCGGCGCGGCGTTCTGGTGTACCGGGCCGGCGATGCAGTGCCAGCCGTGGAAGCCGAGCCCGTCTTGGTAGTGGATCACGCTCTCGACGGTGGTGAAGACGACGATGGTCGCGGCCGAGAGCGCCGCCGAGCGGGCCAGCAGGCGCCGCGTGCTGAAGGGACGGCTCGAGGCGGCCCAGCCGTCCAGCTCGAGGCGCGAGCGCTCGCGCAGGCCGGCGGCCACCAGCCACAGGCTGGTCGCGGTCGCGGCCAGCGCCGCGCTGAGGCTGATCGCGGCGACCACCGCGGGGCGCGCGCCCGCCCCCTGCGACGACAGCTTCTGGGCGAGCGTGCCTGCGGCCAGCGCGTAGGCGATCCAGCGTCCCAGCGACACGACGAACAGACCCACCAGAGCCCACATCAGGATCCGTCGCGGCGATGGCATGGATCTCATGATCGCACGTTCAGGGAGAACGGCGCGGTGACGATTTTGTCACCGATCTGGCCCTGCAGGAAGAGACGCCACCTGCCGGGCTGCGGGAACACCATCCCGATCTTGAGCTGCCCGGGCTTCGTGGATGACCCGGCGATGGCGCTGTTTGCGGCGCACAACGGCAGATTCGGGCTGCAGATGTGGGTATGGAAGTAGGCGAGGTTGCCCTGGCGGAAGAACACGGCGTGGGCGAGCGCGCCGAACCAGGGCGTGAACGTGGCCGGCTTGCCGCCGGGGTCGGTCACCGACACGTTCAGGTAGTCGGCGTTCGCCACCTTCAGCTTGGGCAGGTGGTGGATGGTGAACGTGTAGCCGTCGGTGTTGACGCTGGTGCGCACGGGCCCCAGCGGCTTCGGTACGTAGCGGCCTTTCACCTGCAGGTCCTGCTTCAGCTGGTAGTTGAGTGGGATGCTGGTGCCTGACTGTTTCTGGTAGACGTCGGTCAGCAGCATCCACGGCCCCGGCGCCGGGAACATGACCGTCTCGCTGATCTTGCCGTCGGGCCCGATCGGCGGGTGCAGGTGCACGATGTCGGCCAGATCCTTGCGCACGAAGATCAGGTGCACGCCGGTGTGTGGGCCGGGCCCGGTGGCGTACTGGGTGAGCGGCTGCCCGTTCGGCTGCACGATCGTGAAGGACAGCTTCACGGGCTTGCCGGCGGCGACCGGGCCGGACGGCGTGAAGCCGGAGATGTGGTTGACGCCGGCCGCACTGACCGGCGGCAGCGACACCTGCGACGACCCCGATCCGCAGCCCAGGCTGGCGCCGGTCGCGAGCAGCGATAGCGCCAGCACCAGTCCTGTCGGCGCTCGCCTCAGGTCGGCTCCGGGAAGAGGTAGAAGCTGTGCGGCGTGATCGGCCGGCCCAGCTCGATCACGATCTCGGACCGGTCGCGCAGCGGTATCCGCCGCACGCCGTGGTGCCAGGCGCGGCCGTCGACGAACGCCCGCAGCGGCGCGTGGCTGCGGAAGCCGAGCAGACGGTGGCCGCCGAGCGGCTGCCCCCAGATCCGGAACAGCTGTCCCAGCGTGCGGCGGCCGGGCTGGTTGACGCTGATCACCCCGGTCGGGTCGGCGGTCGACACCGGGTAGCGGCAACGGCCGCCCAGCACCTGACCGGCGCTTGTGGCCGCCGGAGGCGCGATACCGATCCCTGCCGGAAGCAGCACCGCCCGGCCGCGCACGAACAGCTCCACGTGCGCCATGCGCAGCACGCGCGTCGCCGGCCGGCAGGCCAGCGCGCCGAGCGCGGCCGCGCGGCGGGTGACGGCCGTGGTGGCCGGCAGCTGGTAGCGGTGCCCGATGGCGATCGGTGTGGCCACCGGCGGCCCCGGGGCCGGGCCCGCGCCCAGCAGCGAGGCGAGCAGGAGCAGCGTCGCGATCACGATCGGCTCGGTGTCGAGGCCATGGCCTCGAAGTATCGCCGCCGATCCTGTGCGCAGCGTTGATCCTGGGCGGCGTGGCGGATGGGTGCAGGCTCACAACCCGACATGTTCTGCTTGTCCCCAGAGGCGTCGCCGGGTAGCCTTGCCTCCGTTCTGGCGCGGTGCTCCATCCGTGCCGGTGATTCGACGAGAGGGGGAGAGGTGTCCCGAGTAACTCGACCGGCGGTGATCCTGGCCGCGGCCGTGGCCTGTGCGCTGCTCTTCAGCGGTGCCGCCAACGCTGCCGCGCTGCCGCACTACGGCCCCACCACGTGCACGGGCGGCAAGATCCGCTCCGGCTCGTATGCGTCGCTTCGCATCACGGGCGTCTGCACGCTTGGCAACCGCGCATACACGATCGTGCGCGGCAACCTCGTGGTCGGCCACCACGGCGTCCTGAACGCCATCACCCACGGGCATCTCGGTGTCTGGGGCAACCTGAAGGTGCGCTCGGGCGGCGCGGTCGGGCTCGGCTGCTCGCCGGCCATCGGGTGCGACGTCACGACCCACGACCACATCCAGGGCAATGTGATCGCCGATGGCGCTCTGGCCATGATCTTCCACTCAAACCGGATCGACGGTAACTACGTCCAGACCGGGGGCGGTGGCGGCGTCAACTGCAACCCAGTCCTGCTGGGCGGCCCGGCGTATACCACCAACGAGGACAGCCGGATCGGCGGCAACGTGACCATCACCGGCCTTCGCAGCTGCTGGATGGGCATGTTCCGAAACCACATCGGCGGCACCGTGCGGATCAAGTTCAACACGTTCGCCGATCCCGACGCCGACGAAATCCAGACCAACACCATCGCCGGCGACCTGATCTGCCGCGGCAACACGCCGCCGCCGCAGCAGGGCGACTCCGCCGGTCTGGTGAACATCGTTGCCGGCATGAAGATCGGCCAGTGCAACAAGCCGGGCATCTGACAGCAGACTGAACAGCTGATGACCAACGAAGGGGGCCCGCGACGCGGGCCCCCTTCGTCATCGCTGGATCACGACGGGGGTGCCGAGGCGCAGGTGCCGGCGCAACCTCGAGAGCGCCTGGGCGGTGACGCGCAGACAGCCGGCCGAGGCGGCCGTGCCGATCGAGCCGGGGTCGTTGGTGCCGTGGATGGCCAGCTGGTCGCCGCCGCCCCAGCCTGCCGGCAGGTTGGGCTGGTGGCCCGACAGGCCGAAGGCGAACCAGCCGAACGGCCCGGAGGGATCGCCGGTGGCGACCAGGTCGGTGACGTAGAACTTGCCCGTGGGAGTGGGGGTGGAGGGGGTGCCGATGGCGGCCCGGAAGGCAACCAGCGGGTGGCGTCCCCGCATCAGCCACAGCAGCCGCTGTGACAGGTCGGCCTTGACCCAGTAGGCGACATGGACGCGGTGGCGGCCGGCCAGACGCACCCAGCCGGTGCGGCCGTTCGGCTTCCAGGTCAGGACGACGTGCGCCCAGCGGTGGTTGCGGGTGGTCGCAAGCGCCCAGGCCCAGCTGTGAGATCCCAGCGGTGTGGTGGCGGCGATGCTGCCGTTGACCGGGCCGCCGGGCCATCGATGCACGGCCGCGCCGGCGACGTCGACCAGCGTGAACCGAAGCGGTGCGCGATGCGGCGTCGTGGCATGCGCCACGGTCAGGCCCGGCAGTACGCGCGCGGCCGGCCCCAGCTGCCTGGGCACGACGACGCTGCCGTCAGCGTGCTGGCCGGGAAGGCCGGCCAGCGCCAGGACGGCGGTGATCGGAATCGCGATCAGCAGCAACCTGCGCATGGACTCGCCATCGGCAGGTGCAAACCGAGCCTTTAGCGACCCCGTGGCAGAGCCGATACAAGCCCTGTTCCGTCACCTTGTTGGAGGTGTCACATGAAGCGCAACCGCGCAAGCGTCACCGGACTGGCCGTGTTCACGGCCGCGCTGGCGCTGCCCGTGGCAGTGGCGGTGGTACGCCGTCTGCGGTCGGGCGACTACACGAACAGCCCGGAGTTCCGGGCGATCGTGGGCGACTATCTGATCTAGCGGTTAGCTCGGGTGACTACGCCGGCTGCTTGGTCGTGCGCAGGTACGGCTTGACGGTCTTGTAGCCGGGGAACTTCTCCTCCGCCTCCTCGTTGGAGACGGCCGACGTGATGATCACGTCCTCGCCCTGCTTCCAGTTCACCGGCGTCGCGACCTTGTGCTTGGCGGTGAGCTGCAGTGAGTCGAGCACGCGCAGCACCTCATCGAAGTTGCGGCCCGTCGACATCGGGTAGACCAGCATCAGCTTGATCTTCTTGTCCGGGCCGATCACGAACACGTTTCGGACGGTCTGGTTATCGGCCGGCGTGCGGTCGGCCGGGTCGCCGGCGACGCCGCCGGGGAGCATGCCGTACAGCTTCGAGACCGTGTAGTCCGAGTCGCCGATGATCGGGTAGTTGGGCGCGGTGCCCTGGGTCTCCTCGATGTCGGAGATCCAGTCGGAGTGCTTGTCGACCGGGTCGACCGAGAGGCCGATGATCTTGGTGTTGCGCGCATCGAACTCGGGCTTGATCTGGGCCATGTAGCCGAGCTCGGTGGTGCACACCGGAGTGAAGTCCTTGGGGTGCGAAAACAGCACCACCCACGAGTCGCCGGCCCAGTCGTAGAAGTGGATCGGGCCGTCCGAGGTCTGGGCCTCGAAATCGGGTGCAGTGTCGCCGAGAGTAACGCTCATTGTCCCTCCTGTAGGTGTACGCAGGAAGTCTACTTCGGATCCAAACTCGACGCATAGCGGGATCGGAGCGTCAGCGGGCGGCGCGGGCGCTGGCCGGCGCCGCGGCCAGCCACAGCACCTCTTCGAAGTACTCGCCGGCGCGGCGTCCGGTGCGGCGGTTGACGTGGCGGGCGCTGCGGCTCTCGAGCCGGAGGCCGGCCCGACGCGCGATGTCGTCGTAGAGCGCGCGGCGGTCGTTGACGACGATGGCAACCGCGGCGCCGCGGCGCAGGTGGCGGCGGGTGTGGGCCAGCGCCTCGGCGATGCCGTCGCAGTAGGCGGCGATCGAGCGGGCGCTGGTGCCCTGGGCGGCGGCGCCCAGCTCGAGCTCGCGGCGGTCGTCGAGACCGAGCAGCTCATACGCGTAGCGGTGCTGCTCGTGGTAGTCGATCAGGCCCGGGTACGGGGGTGAGGTGACGACACCGTCGATGCCGTCGGGCAGGTCGGCCTCGCGCGCGTCGGCGTGCAGCACCGTGGCCGTGACGTCGCGGCGGAGGGCGGCATACTCGGACAGGCGGCGGACGGTATCGGACGCGTAGCGGCGCAGGAAGCGGGCGGCATCCCCGACGGGGCGGCACTCGCGGCGGTGCTTGTGGCACCAGTAGGGCCCGGTGACGGGGGCGCGGGTGTCGTCGAGCGCGTGGTGGGGGACGCGCCGGGCCGAGCGGGCGGCGCGGGACAACACGACGCTGAGCACATCCCGCTGGGGTGAGCCCGCGAGCGCGGCACGGAACCCGGTCAACTCGGCAAGCGCCCGTGGCGCGTACCAGCGCTCGAGCCAGGGGCTGGCGGGACGGTCGTCGGGCAGCAGCGCCAGGGCGCGTTCGAGCTCCGCCGCGGCGGCGGCCGGGTCGGGCGAGGCCGATTTGACGGTGGCAAGGAGGCAGTTGAAGGCGGACACGTCGCAGCCGAGCGCCGGCATGCCCTGGACCGTGGCCTCGACCAGGGTGGTACCGGAGCCGGCGAAGGGGTCGTAGATCAGCGCGCCGGGGGCGAACCGGCGGCGCAGCAATACCTCGACCAGCTGCGGCGGGTACTTGCCCAGGTACGGATGCAGGCGATGCACGTGCTTGGTGCGCTCACGCTCGGGCAGGTCGGACTCCGACCAGGAAAGCTCGGTGTCGATCTGCGCGTACAGCTCCCGCTGAGTGCGGCCGGCCACGGGGCGAGCGTACTGGGATGCGCGGACGGTCAGGCAGCCTGGCGCAGGTGCGGTTGCACCACGCGGCCCAGTGCAGCCACGCACTCGCGGTCGAACTGGGTGCCCGCGTTTCTCTCCAGCTCGATCATCGCCGCGTCCGCCGAGCGGTGCATGCGGTAGGGACGGTCGGCGGTGATCGCCTCGAACGCGTCGGCCACCAGGATGATCCGCGACTCCAGCGGGATCTGGTCGCCCGTCAGGCCGTCGGGATAGCCGCCCCCGTCGATCCGCTCGTGGTGGTGCAGGATCCACCCCGCCTCGATCGGGCGCTCCGCAGCCGACACGATCGCGTGCCCGAGCCGGGTGTGTGTCTTCATAACGGCGAACTCGTCGTCGGTGAGCGGGCCCGGCTTCTGCAGGATGGTGTCCGTGATGCCGATCTTGCCGACGTCGTGCAGTAGGCCCGCCAGCCGCAGCCTGCCGATGTGCCGGGCGCCCATGCCGAGCTCCTGGGCGATCAGCCCGCACAGCTCGGAGACGGTCTCGCAGTGGCTGTGGGTGTAGGCGTCTTTGGCGTCGACGGCGCGGGCCAGTGCGGTGGCCAGCGCGTCGGTGTGGCGCTGCTCGGCGGCCTGGTCGGGCGTGGACAGGGTCGGCTCCAGCGCCTCGTTGTAGAGCAGGCAGCGGCGGTGGCTGCGCTTTGCCTGGATCAGCGCCAGGTCGGCGCGGCGGATCAGACCGTCGCGGCCCAGCGTCTTGCAGGACTCGGCGACCCCGCCGCTGGCCGACACGGGCCACGTCTCCGACGCGGCGGTCATCCGGGTCTGCAGGTGCTGGACGAGGTAGAGCGTGTCGACGGCGCGGCGGTCGTGCACGATCAGCGCGAACTCGTCGCCGCCGATCCGGTAGGCGCTGGTGCCGGGCCCGGCCTCGCCCAGCGCATAACCCACGGACCTGATGCACTCGTCGCCGGCCTGGTGACCGTGCGCGTCGTTCGTCTGCTTGAGCCCGTCCAGATCGAGCAGCGCCAGCGACAGCTCGGCGCCGGTCTCGGCCGCGTGGTCGAGGTCGCGCTGCAGGTCCTCCTCGAACGCGCGGTGGTTGCCGAGGCCGGACAGGCTGTCGGTGAGCGCCGCCCGCTTCAGCCGCTCTAGCTCGCGCTGCCGGACGCGCTCCAGCCGCTCCCGGTATCGCATGGCCGCCGAGGCAGCCCACAGCAGCAGGATGCCCAGCGCGACGGTGATGACGGTGATGGCCATGACGACCCGCTCGCTGCGGCGCGACTGCGCCAGGCTGGCGAGGGCGGCCTCGCTGTGCTCGCGGCCGGAGCTGTTGAGGGTGGCCGCCATCGAGTTGAATAGCGGCTGCAGCCTGCCGTCGCTGACGGCGTAGACGTTGTTGATGTCGTTGTTCCGCAGGTAGGTGGGGAGCTGGGCGAACCAGGCCGAGGCGCTCTGGTTCTGGCGAGTGATGGTGGCGGCCACCTGTCGGTCGTGTGGCGATCCCAGCGCGCGCACGGTCGTCAGCGATTTGTTGAGCTCCGCCCGCGCCGCGTCGTACTCCCGGATGTGAACGGGTTCGCCGCGGAGCTGGTAGCGGCGGGCGGCCAGGTTCTCCTGGGCGATCGCGTGGCGGGCGTCCTGAAAGGCGTCGTTGACGGTGGTCAGGCGCTGCACGTTGTTGACCGATTGGTACGTGGTGCGCGCCGCCCACACGGCGAATCCGGCCAGCGTCAGGATCACTGCGGCAATCACGACGATGGCCGCGCGGCGGGTGGCGAGGATGTGCAGGACTCGTTGCATGGAAGCACGGCGCGGCATCGAGCCACGTTTACACATCATCGTCAGGTATCAGGTGATACGGGGATCCCCCGTATTGGGGAAGAGCGGGGGTTGCCGTCGGGGTATCACTGAGTGTGCGGCATTACCGATTCCTTGCCGCCACACCCGACATGAAGCGGCTCCTACCCCTCATCCTGGTCGTCACCTCGCTCGCGCTTCCGGCGGGCGCGTTCGCGACCATCCAGGTGACGAAGACCCACCTCGGCGCCAAGTACGCCGCGAAGTCGACGTCGGGCGACTGTTCGGTGGGCCGGTCGAAGCTGCTGGGGACGGCCACGCTGAACTGCACGAGCGACAACGGCAGCGCCACGGTCAGGTACGACTTCGCGATGCCGAGCACCTGCGGTCCGAGCTTCAAGTCGTACGTGAACGCCAGCGGCGATCGCTCGGTGACGGTGTCGCGCTCGGACAAGACCGTGCACGTGCTCGTGCACTCCTCGGGCCGCGGCTTGGTCGTGGTCTCGCTGGTCAGCATCTACTACTACTGCTGACCGCGATCGGATCCGTCAGTCGCGGCGGGCGGTGCGCAGGCGCCGTGCCACCATGTCGGCGAACGGGCCGTCCTCGCGCGCGACACGGTCGGCGACCGCCCCCACGTCGTAGGGGACGCGGCGTAGCTCGACTTGGCCGTCGCTGATGATCGCCCAGGCCGCGCGCGGATCGCCGTCCAGGGGCATGCCAACTGATCCCGGGTTGACCACCTCGCGGCCCGCGAGCGGCCGGCGGTACTGGATGTGCACGTGGCCGCAGAGCAGCGTGTGCTGCTCGACGCCGGCCAGCATCGCGACGGCCTCGGATGCGGGGGTGTCCGGCATCAGCATCTCCTCGTCGCCGCGCGGCGTCGCGTGTACGAGCAGCGCGTCCTGCTCGGGTACAACGAGCTGGGCGGGCAGGACTTCCAGCCAGGCCAGGCGGTCCTTGCCCAGTGCGTCCGACCAGCGGGTGACCTCGTCCTGGCGGTCGATCACGTAGCGATCGGTGTTGCCTTTGATGGCAAACAGCCGGTCGCCCAGCCCGCGCAAGCGGTCCACGCACGCGGCCGGCTCGGGGCCGAACAGCACCAGGTCGCCGCCGAACAGCAACCGGTCGAAGCCCTCGGCCTGCGCCTCGGCCAGCACTGCGTCAAGCGCCGCGAGGTTGCCGTGCACGTCGAACAGGACTGCGTCGCGCACGCCGCCGCTCAGGCTCGGGCGTGCATCTCGCGCGCCAGCTCGGCGCAGCGCGGACATGTGACATGCGTGTCCTCGCCGACCACTCCGTCGAGCCGCCATCCGGCGGGTACCATCGCCGCCTGGTCGCCGTGCTGCGTGGTGCTCGCACCGCACCGGCACGTGTACACCGCACAGACGTACGGATAGGGTGCCTCGACCACCTCGAAGGCGACGCTCATGAGCACATCGTGACAGCAAGTACACCCTCTCCGCAAGCCCTGGGGACGCGATGACCACGGTCGACTCGGTAGCCGCGCTGCCCGAGGACGTCGTCCGCCGGCGGCGGATGATCCTGATCGCCACCATCCTCGGGTCGTCGATGGCGTTCGTGGATGCGTCGGTCGTCAACATCGCGCTGCCGACGATCGGCCGCGATCTGAGCGCCGGCCTCGGCGCCCAGCAGTGGATCGCACTGTCGTATTCGCTGGCGGTCGCGTCGCTGTACATCGTGGCCGGCTCGCTCGGCGACCGCTACGGGCGCTGGCGGCTGTTCGTGTCCGGCGTGGCGGGGTTCGCCGCGGCGTCGCTGCTGGCGGCGATCGCGCCCAACACCGCGATGCTGATCACGGCGCGGGTGCTGCAGGGCGTGGCGGGGGCGATGCTGACCACCAACAGCCTTGCGCTGCTGCGAGCCACCTACGGCGCGGACAGCGGCCGTGCGGTCGGGCAGTGGACGGCCTGGAGCGGGATCAGCTCGATGATCGGGCCGCCGGCCGGCGGCTTGCTCGTGCAGTACGCGTCCTGGCGGCTGATCTTCCTGATCAACCTGCCGGCGGCGCTGGTGGCCATCGCCGCGGCGTGGTACGGGCGCGATCGCGAGGCGCTGCCGACGCACCCGCGGCCGCTGCAGCCGGTGGGGGCGGTGGCGATCGCGCTCACCTTCGGTGCGCTCACCTACGGGCTGATCGAGGGGGCGCAGGTCGGATTCGCGTCGGTGTTGTGGGCGTTCGGGCTGTCGCTGGCTGGGCTGGTGCTGTTCGTGGTGAGCGAGCGGCGCGGCGCGAATCCGATCTTGCCGCTTGAGCTCCTGCGTGCGCGGGTGTTCGTGGCCGCGAACGTCTACACGCTGCTGGTGTACGCAGCGCTGGGCGGATCCAGCTTCTACCTGGCGCTGTACCTGCAGTCGGGCGCGGCCGGCTACTCGCCGTCGCGTGCGTCGCTGGTGTTCGTGCCGATCAGCCTGGTCATGTTCGTGCTGGCGGCCCGCTTCGGGCGGCTGGCCGACCGGGATGGGCCGCGGCGGTACCTGACGGCTGCGCCGCTGGTGATGTCGGTCGGCTACGTGCTGCTGATGTTCGTCACGTCGACGAACCCGCTGCGGCCGCTGCCGGGTGTATTGGTGCTGGCGCTGGGGCTGGCGATGCTGGTGGCGCCGATCACGGCTACGGCGCTGAAGGCAGCGCCGGACGAGTTCGCCGGGATCGCGGCAGGCGTGAACACGACGGTGTCGCGCCTGGGCGGGCTGATCGCAACGCCGGTGCTGGGGGTTGTGATCACGCTGGTGTTTGCCGCTACGGCAACACACCACAACGTCGACCCGTTCGCGAAGCACCTCACGCCCGACCAGCGCGACGCCACGATCACCGCCTTCCGGGCCGGCATCCTGGCCACCATCGGGCTCTGCATCTCAGGCTCTGTGGTGGCCTTCGTATGGCTCCCAAGGGCCGGCGAACCCCACCGCTGAGCGGGTTGACCCTGCGTTACGGCCGCGTCACGGCCTGCAACGATTGCGCGCCGGAGTGCCACGGCCGCCGAGTCGGTGTTTGACACCTCTCGGGAGCGAAATCGGCTCTTCTCCACAAATCGTGGTTACGGGGGCCGTGACAGGCGTCAGGGTTTTGTGCCAGAGCCCCCACGGTGGCCGAGGCGGTGTTTGACACCGGACCGCCCGACCGCAGACCGGTTCTACGGGTTCACGACAACCTGTAACCGCACGCTGTTGTCGGCCGTCGTCGACACCAGGCGTGGTCTCGCGTGCGAGGCGCTGTTGACCATCGCCGCCGCCGCCCGCGGTGGCCCGCCCGGCCGCGGGTAGATCGGGAACGAACGGTTCGGCGCCTTCGTGCCAACGCCGGTCAGCAGCGCCAGCATCACCGCGA
>Ga0068868_100001986_pt1 | contig 14056 bp, 27 predicted proteins | sample KBSMisM42_FD_64660 | JGI IMG/M metagenome (GOLD analysis project Ga0068868, IMG submission 64660) | Miscanthus rhizosphere microbial communities from Kellogg Biological Station, Michigan, USA - KBS Miscanthus M4-2 | ecosystem: Host-associated > Plants > Roots > Rhizosphere > Soil ...
ATTGCGCGAAACAATCCCAGAGAGCACCCATGCCCGAGTAATTAAAAGAGATGCTGGATATGCCATCGGTTACCCCTTAAATCGAGTAATCAAAACCATAAACAGAAATTGCAGCTGCATCGCCGGAATTCGATACCTTATATCCGATTTGAGGTAAAGAACTGGTTATCTGCGCGAGCATTGAAAGTTGCTGTGTCACACTGACAGCAGACACTTGACCCGTAATAGTAATCATATCCCCTGTTGCTGTAGCAGGTTGCAAACTCAATGTTCTTCCGGCTGCACCAGGCAATAAACTCACGGCCAAATAAACAACTAAATTATTAATTAGAGGAACAAGATTAACCAAGCTAACTAGAGTGTAGGTGGTAGCGGCCCCGGCAGTAATAGCAGTAGCACGAGCAGCATCATAAAAAAACTTACGGTCATTGAAATCCCCAGAAGTATAAGCAGCCAGAAAGTGCGATGAACCATCGGTTGCCCACCATCCAATTAATCGAAACACACTGTAGCCACTCGGTAATGCGGGAGCAGTTGCAGATAAAGATAAAATCGCACCTGTTGCATTTCCAGAGATTGGATCTGAAATTAAATACAGCGCATACATTTTTGTTGCAGCTAATGCACCCGTATCTATTCCATTTAACCCTACATTTGCAGCATTTAATGTAATGGCAGCGCTAGAAACCATGTCATAAACATTAGTGGAGTCACGACATTGTCCGGCAGCAATCGTAAGAGTTGTGGTTGTGGCATATGCAGATTGTAAACCTTGCGCATATTTATTCGGTAAATTAACTATTGGTACTGACATATTCATTATCCTCAAATTTGTTAATTAATAGCGGCGCGATTAAGCGCCGCTGAATGCATTACATAGGGAATATTAATCGCATAGAATTTTCTGGAATTAATGTAGATCCCCAGATTGCATCACGAACATATGCCCTTACGTTTTGTCCGAATTGCACGCCATAATAATGTCGGAGTGACGCACCAGAATCTTTATCCATCTCAGACACAGTATCGAATGGTGATTGATCGGGCAATTTAGGCATAGCCATATAAAGCGGTTTGCCGGACATGATCACGCCAGCTCGGTGCGATGGAAGAACTGTTACTGTCATTCCTGCTTGTAATGCTACATTTAAGTTTTGATTCTGATTTTGAACCGAAACTAATGCAGGGAAAATGCTAATAGTAACTTGTCCGCCACCGGTTGATGCTGCATCAGCAGTAGCGCGAAACTGAACGGGCTGACTAGAAGGAACATGACCGATGAAAGTTCTATATCTAAGATTTGGTTTACCTGATACACCGTCATTAAATTGCAGTAAATCACCTGCTTTAATGGCATTTACATCAGATGTCCCAGCACCAGAGAATGTTAACTGAGTGATGTTGGCACCTGTAGGATCATTTGTACTAACTAACGTTAATACATTTCCTGGTGCTGCTGTATCACCGACAGTTCCTGCGGTATGAATTGGAAGTAAATTTGATTGATACCATTCGCAATCAGAGAAACGACCCAATTCCCACGAGTTTTGCGTTTCATTGTTTTTGTTCAGCGTGAATTGATTCAAGCCGGTGTTAATGATTCCCGGAACATTAGACATAGGCAGAATGCCTTGTGTATCGTTCGGAGCTGCGCCATAGTCTCTGAAATTTGCAAGCGCTTGAGCCAGCTGGCCATAGGAATTAATTGGCGTGACGCCATCGCCATAAAATCTATATGGACCAGAACTTGTTTGTAATTGACCAAAATTCGAATTTTGGGGATCACTGATTCGAACACCACTAATAACATTTTTTGCAATATCTGATTCGATTAAGCTACCTAATTCTTTAATTGCAGACATCCCAAATCTATCCATGTAATCGCGTACATTAAATAGAAATTGTTGGTCTGTATAACCAGTAGAAACGTTTGCTGCTTGAGAACAAACTAAATTCTGTACGCGTTGTACGGAATCTTGAAGCGTAATAACAAGACCATTATAGGTGTTATAACGAGGCGCTAAGTCAAAACTTACAGTATCACCTAAATTGCTTGGTGCTGAATCCTGAAAGTTTTTAAATTTTTTATTAGCAATACTAATAAATGCAAATGAATTTAAAAGCCAAGCTAAGTCAGCTTTTTGATAAGTTATTACTTGTTGCAATTGATTATTCGGCGCAGCCATGTTAAATCTCCGTAAGAATAAGTTCTTTTGAGATAACGGCTACGCTTTTTTAGTGATTAACCCGGGAACATTTTCCTCAAATCACTCACTGATAATTCACCGTTATCCATTCCGTTTGCGGAAGGTTTTAACGGTCTGAGCGGATCTTTAGGAAGTTTTACATTAGCTGCTGATTCGTTATTTTTAATCGAAGCACTCAACTTCTGTATCTCCTTTTGCGCGAGAGCAGGATTTCTTTGTGCGAGCATTAGCAGAGTCCCTACTTTGTGCGGATTTTCTGCAAGATCGTACATGACATCATGCGTATTGTCGGTTCCTTCTGCCAAATGCACTATTTCTGGTATAGATGGCAAATTTAAAGAACCAACTTTTTCATCAAAATCAGAGTATTTATCTTTACCTGCTGACATCTTGTTAATGAAACTTTCAGTAACTTTCTTAGCCCAATTTTGCTCGGCTTGTTGCTGATTTCTAGTATTCATTTCACTTTGATGTTTTTGGGTTTCTTCCGCAATTAATCGCCTAATGTCGTCTTGCGACATTTGCTGCATTCCCCCCACGTTTTGTGCTTGTGAGGGTTGCTGCATTTGCGATTCTTGAGGTGCTTGTTGTTGCTGTAGTTCGGCCATAATTTCCCGCCTTGCTTTGTCATATGCTTGTTCTTTAGTTTCAAGCTTGACTCTACCAACCAACTTAGTTACCTCAGATTGCGTAAATACTTTTTCCGGCGCTTCCTGCGCTGGAGTATCTTGTATCTGATTTTGACTCTCGGCTAATTGATCTGTTTCAGCCATAAAATCCTTCTTAATGACGTTAATCCAGTCATGGTGAGTAACTTCGATGTACGGTCGATATCGTCTAGATTTGAAACGTCTAGAAGCGTTTTGGCTTTAACCCGCCGAGGTGATGAAACTTCGATTATTCGTTCGATAACGGTTAGTTTTACCGTCTAACAACGTAATTAGATCTATATTAGAACTGTATTTTTTGTAATGCAATATCATTTTACGAAATTTCTTCTTTTTCGCGTCGATTGCGCGGCGCATATTTTTTCTGACGTTCGATTGCACCTCTTCTTACGCGATATACTTTTTTACCCTTTCGCACAATTTGAGAAGATTGCTTTTCCTTTGGTTGATTAAGTTTGTTTTCATGCTCATCTACTAGCCAATCTGCTAAATTTTTGCCATTGCATGATATATCCATGCGGCCGTAGTAAGAATGTTCTTTATAATCATTCATGATTGCTCCTTAACCAATTTTGAGGCCGCTACTTTCATTTCTTGATCGTGTTTTGATTTTTCGTGATGATGCGTGGCAATATTTTTAGCATGTTCATGGGCCATATTTCGAATCTTCATATTGCTATCTACTACTTTTATTGCCATGTCTACTGAAGCACGCGCTTCTTCTGCTTCAGCCTTCATTTTTGCAATAGTTGCCTGATCAGTTGATTGTCCAATCTTGGCCATAACATCCATCCTCTTTGTGTCACTATCCTGTTTTGCTACGGATAATTTAGCGACTTCAAGCTGGTCATCGATCATTTCATGATGAGAATTTAACTCTAACTCTTGCTGTTTGAGTTTCATTTTCATAATTTCGGGATTATTTTGCATAGCTTGCGCTTGCTCTTGTTTTATCTTTTGCATAAATGCATCAGACATCATTTTCAGCGAATCAATGCCGCGAATTTCGATGTTATCAAGCAATATCCCGAGACCTTCTTCATTCATGAATTTCGCAAACATCGGGGAAACTTGCATTAACCCAATGATTTGCGAGAGTGCTTTAGCTTTTTGAATGCTGAAGTTAACGCCTGCCTCAACTTGCACATGAAGTGAATTTTCATCGTAATTCAGTGAAATAGAATCTGGATTTTCTGGTTGATTTATTGGTACTGACCCACGCTTACCATCCATTGCATGAACTGGAATATTGCGTGGCAATGTATAATATTTTGGGATTAAATCTACAATGATTTGAGCCACTTGATTCCAGGCTTGCAGAAATCCAACCACATAAGGCATTGCTGCTGCATTGGATTGTGTTGCAGCTTCCTCGATTGAATCACCGCTTAGATTCTGTTGACGCATTTGCTCAGGCGCAAAATTACCTAAAATGACTTGTGATAATTGATCCATTGCAGTAAATGCTGCACCAACTTCTGGCGGCATTGAGACCCTTGGAACGGGAGCAGGAATGGGTAGTTGTTTCTGAGGCTCATTCGGATCAAATGCGTTATAGACAAATACTTTGGATTTCTGTGGATTCATCCAAGCTTGCAGGTAATCTTCTTGCTGCGGGATGCTTTCTAAAGCTGCCATCCACTTGTGTTGGATCATGTTTTCAAGCTCATTTGCCCACGCTTGACCAGCAAAATTCTTGAGTTTTTGCGCGCCTTCCATGTGATATACATAAGGGCGAGTCATCAATTGAGAGCACGAAGAATCTTCATCTTTAATTAAAATATCGCTACCTGGCACATAAACAATTGGTAGGATTTTATAATCAGTTTCTTCGTAAGATAAAACTCGATCTTGGATAAATACATACCTGCAAATCGTTACAATATCAGTCCAGCGAGGGCGACCTTTTATACCTGGGGGTTGCGCAATTAACCCTGCGGCATCCCACATTTCGAGCATCTTCTTATATTTCTTATAAGTTACAACGGAGCCATTTACTAACTGAACTATTTTAGTTTTCTTCTTTTTCTTTAGATAATAATCACACATTAAAATAGTATCAGTCTGCGTGGTTTCATTACGATAAGACCACGAAAATGACTCTACATTTCTAGTATAATTTAGCGAGGTAATGTCAATTTCTGGATATTCTTCTTGAAAGTCCTCTTTAGACTTTGGATATAACTCAAAGCAAAATCTACCATCTGATTTTGTGGGATTCCTAGCAAGAGGATCGAAGCCACATAAAGTAGGATCGAACACTTTGCGCAAACAAATCTTTTGATTGAATGACATTTCATGAGCATATTCCGTGTAAACTTTTATTGCTGAAAATCCACCGCTTAACTGATCTTTATAGACTTCATATTCACAACCATTTTTATTCGAATCAAATATAATATGCCGAATGTGATCTTCTACAACTTTAATGACTCTGGGGTCAACGGGAACGCCATCATCTGATTTCACAGTAATAGATGGCTCTTGCTTACTGAATTCACCAAGCAATCTAGAAATCGGAGCTTCACAAATATTAAATTCAATGACAGGTTTATCCTGCTCATTCAAAATACTAATGTCGTCTGGATTTAGCGCTGTATCAAATACGAACTTTTGAAACTGATTGAAGCGTTTATAATTTGGCTTGAAATATTGATATGCGGCTTCTACATCCTTTTTGATTTTCTTGAGTACGTCCGTGTACTCATTTGCGGCTTCCATATGCGCGTTTCTCCTTCAACTTATTGAGCAGTTTTTGACTGCTCATTACTTTACTAGCCAGTTTCTCTGATTGTACATCAGAAAAAACCGTAACGGGATAGTAAAACGTCAAAGATAACGCGTCTGCACAATCTGGGCTCCGAATGCCCCTCTTTTTCATGTCTTCTTTCTTTTCTATAACTAATCTGCCGTTTGAATCGAATTTATATTTTGGTCTTGACAAATCAGCATGAAGAATATCATCATCTGGGATCTGAGCTGGCTGTTCAACGATCCAGTCTTTCATCAAGCCCCACATTTCAGCACGTCTATTCAAGAATCTTTGAGCATTTAATGGTTTCTCACCACCATTTACTGCGACAACTATTCCTCTGTGCCCTAATTCAATTAATCTATCAAATACGCCAGCGCCGAGGCCAACGACATCCACAAATACCTTCGCTGGATTTTCGTTAATGATTATATTATGCACAATCCCTGTGATTTCCATTGTATCTTTTTTGATGTATGTCTCAAGACCAAAGACTTTGCGTGTTTGTCGTCGAATAATCGTCGATCTATCGTCACCAAATCGCGCGGGGTCAACGCCAATTAACAATGGCCCGAATTTCTCAACTTCGCATTTGCGAGCAGGCATGATAATGTTCGGCTTGATGAATGTATCTTCACCCGTACTAATAAATGCTTCTACTGCATTATTCGGATATTCTTGCTTAAATGCTGCCTCACCATCTTGCCCATTTGCTGACAATTCAATTATCTTGTATCTTCGCCATGCCAGTTGTTCATCTGTTAACTTATATAGATTTTTAAGATCTTCCTCATCTGCTGTTATATGAAACTCTTTGACTTCTCGTCTATATTCATCTTGCCAAAACCACGGAACGAAGATTGCAATAAAGTCTGATATACCAGCTTCTGCTTGCTGCCATTGCTGATGAAAATAGTTACCTACACCATTTGCTGTTGATTCAATAAATACTTCTGTGGCATTGGCGTTAGGAACAGCTTGTAATATACCCTTTGCGTGCTCTGATGCATTAGACCAGAAGGCAGCTTCACTTGCGTGTAGAAATTGAATTGTTGCTGATCTTCCAACTGATTTATTTTCTGCGGTGCCTATCTTATATCCACAATCTAAATCACCAAAATGTAATTCTTTTGAGTTACTGGTTTTAACTGATGGTCTCACTAAATCTGGGCAATGCTCATGATAACGCTGAGTCATCTTATAAAGATTGTTCGTTGCATCTAATGCGTGGGTTAAGATAAAAGCTTGGACTCCGCGAGAATGAGTAACTCTATGATAAAAACGACCAGTAATGTAAGAGGAGCAACCTTGTTGCCGTCCTTTCAAAATTATGGCTCGAATTTTACCTGTTTCTAAGCGTTGCCTCTCGACTCTTTCATGGATATATTGCTGCGCTTTATTGAAGATGAACGGCTCAATGCCGCCATCCTTCGTCCTTATTTTCAGGCATTTCGCAGCGTAATGCTCGAAGTCATTCTTGAGTTTTTGGCGTATAGATTTCTCATAGTCGTCCACCCCTACCTCCAATTCTACGGTACTCAAAAAGACTATAAACAAATAGTAGAATAAATGAAGATAATAGAGCAAAGAAAAATTGCTTATAAGTAATATGAAACGCAATTATCATAATACAACTGGCAATCCAGAAAATCGTTGAGATCATAGTTTACTCCTTAACTTTCAAACAAAGCATAAACTACTAGAATTATCATTAAAGATGGCCAAATCATCGCAAAATCAGAATCAAAATTATCTCTTTCACTTCTTATGAAAATAGAGAGAGCTATTAAGCAAGTAAATACCATCATATTAATGAGCCTTATCTTTCTCTTCTGCCATTCTTCTATTAACTTCTGATCTTATTTGTGAAAACATACTATCCATTATTTCATCTATACCAGCGCTCAAAGTTGAATTCATAAACATGTCAGCTAATAAATCTCTAGCAAACATTACAAAACAAGATGCAATAATATCTGTTACTTGGCGATTATTGAGTATATCTGCAGTAGACTCTATCTCGCTGTACAACGCATGAAATAAGTCACTCATTATCTTTTTCTTTAATTTCTCTATCTGTTCATCTAGAAAATGTTTTCTTTTACACGATAATTCCATATCTTCGTTTTTCATTTCAATCCAGACTCCAATTCCTTAATTGGCGATCTAATAAGAATAGCCTCATAAATATCAAGAACTAAATAAATTACTAAAAACCAATACGGTATAGTTATCATTTAAACTCCAATCACAGAATGATAAATCGCTGCAATTATTAATCCAATCGCCACAAGACCTAAAAACGAATTCTCTTTATCATTAGTAGCACGAGCCATAATCCCCGCTGCTATCCAGTACAGAGCTGCAATCATTCTTTATCCCCCATGAGTTTTTTCAGCATGTATCGATTAATCGTATATCTGAAATCGCCCTCTTTGTATATCTCCTTGTCCCCTTTTTCTAGCCAGAAAATAACAAGAGTAGAAATTAATACTATAAAAATACAGACAAATAAGAATTCAAGGAAAATCATTCTTCATCATTTTCGCACTCAGTAATCACCCTAGAAATTTTAGCCATCTTTCTTTGAGAAATAAGTCCATCGTTCTAACTTGTATCTTTAGACCTGGCATTTCTTCTTTAAACTCATCACATCTCTTATTTATAGCAGCTAATAAATCACCGCCAACAATTTCTTGGAATTGATTATAAACATTCTGCAATCCGATGGCTTGTTGCTGTAATTGCACATACAGACTATCAATTCTTTCATTTAAACTAGATAAATCAACAATTTTCTTTAATCGATTACAGCAACCAAAGCAAATATATTTTAATCTTCTAGTTATTTTATTTTTACGAAATATAGATTCAGCCGGTATTCCATGAATTTCGCTATTTTCAATCACCTTTATTTTCTTGCAAATCAAGCAAGTGCATATAAGCTGTACTTCATCATCAAGCATCTACTTTATCTCCGCACACTCGTTTAAGTTTTATAGTAGAACAGATGAAGTTTTTAGCAGTGTTTGCTAGCATATCAATACATTCACTTAACTTCTCTGGGTTCTGAGCGTCATTTGCAGAAAAAGATAGCTCACAAACTATCATCGAGAAAGCAACAAATGCAGGGACAGGATGATCTATCTTTTTTTCATTAACATAGTCATTTACTACTTTTAAAACTCTAGACTTGAGCTCCATTGCGTTATCATATAAACCTGAATCATCTTGCGTAGACATCTATTCAATCTCCATTAATGCGAAACATCATGCTCATTTAAGTTTCTACTAATTTCTTCTAAAACCATAGATGCGGACTTTAGCTGCATCTTAGACATATCACATATAGAGTCTATATACTCAGATGGATGATCTGTGCCAATATCTTTCTTAAACATATCAAATGAGATTTGCGCTACTACAGAAGACAAAACTACAGAGTTAATCTTAAAAGATTGTTCGATATTTAATTTATTTACATTGTAAAATTCACGAAATACATTCATTATATTTTGTCTTAACACAACACTTAACTTTATAGCATCTTCTTCGGTCATTCTAATTCCTTAAGCGCATCTTCATGTTTAACGACTATTGTTTGCTTGTGCTCTACTTTGTCACCGTAAAGCCGGGGGACGAGCTTACAAGCGATCCATTTTCTCGTGTCTACTCTCAAGCGTGATCGAGCAATCCATTCTGAATTGCATGTTTCCTTTCCGTTCTCTGCAATAAGAGTATCTTTCGATGTATTATCTGATATTGCTATGATTTCTTCTATATATAATTCAGCTTGAATGCGCTTAGCATCCACGTACATCTCAGAAAAGTTATAATACTCAAGACGCCATGCGTATATAGTACCAGCGCACGGAAAGTCTGGATTTTTCTTGCATATTAACTCTAAGCTATCAGTTGATGTTGATACAGCGAGACAAATCCTTGCGGCTAATGCTTGAGAATATTTTTTCGGACGACCCATCTTCACTACAGTATTATCGACTAGCTTAATCTCTTTCTTGCCCTTGTCCGTGATTTTTTTCATTTAGCTTTCTTCTTTCGACCTGGTTTTTTCTTAATCTTAAGTATTTCCTTAGGCTCATCTTCTTTAGATTCAAGCCAGCCAATACCTTTGCAGTTTTCACACTTCTTTTCAATCATACCTAGCCCGACTAGGACTTTTCGCCCATTACACGCATTGCATCTCTCAAGAGCCATTTTGGATATCCTTATAGATAACTGATCTTATTATGATCAATATTTGGGTTAATTACAAGAGAAATCATGCGTAATATTATTAAGAAAATAGACACGTCACTCCGATGTGTCGATTCGATAAGCCTATTTTTTGCCTTTCTTTTTCGGAATCTCCGCCCCACCTTTGCGTGCGACATTAAGAGCTATAGCGATAGCCTGCTTCTTTGGTTTCGTTTTTTCTTCTTTCTTGATATTTTTACCGATGTTCTTCTTCCCCTTCATTAACGGCATAAAAATTTCCCTATTTAAAATTGAAAAAACTAATATAGCACTTGCCGTAAAAATAATGAAAATAAATTAAAATAATAGTTGCATACATACCTTTGTACGACTATACTAGACTCTCTTAATAACACAACGTGAGAATATAAAAATGAAAATATACTTAATCATGGACATTGAGAACCCTTCGCCTTTAAAGGCTCCGATAGTGTGCTGCAGAACACTGGAGTGTGCTGAGGAGTTTATTAACGCACATGAATCCCCCGATTCACTTTTTATTAAACCGATTGAGCTAATCGAATAGGAAATTAAACAGGACTTAAACAAAAAGCAAGTGAATGTCCAACAAATCATGAATTCACAATACATGAATTTTATTTAATAAAATAAGGAGTCAATAGTGATAACAATATATTTAGTAATGGGTAAAGATCCTATATCAACCTCCACATCCGTAATCGGAGCATATAGAACGGAAGATGATGCCCTTAAATTTATTGCAAAAGTGAAACCTGTTTTGCTTACATTATATATAGAAACAACTTACATGACAGATTTTTAAGGAGTAAAAATGGCAATCACCTTCGCAGTTGAACGAGTATATTTATCGAAGTTTTACGTTGATATACTCGCAGAGTTGATGAAAGAAACAGGAGAAGGCAAGAGCGCTATATTTAAGCTAGCGCTTGTTGTTTATCGGGATTCTTTGAGAAAAGACAAGGAAAAGTAAAATGGAACTAATCACAACCTGGCCCCAAGCAACGGCTGCAGCTATAGGGTGCATATGCTTTGCGGCTGTATTAATTGTACTAATTTTAGGTATGAGATAAATATGGAAATAAAATGACCGACATAGTCAAGACTTGCAAAAACCATGGTGATTTAACGTTGGATCACCTAATACGCAGTGGACTACAAAAGAACGGATCAATAAGCTATAGATGCAAACTATGCATGAAAGATATTCACAAGAATAACTATGAAAAAAATAAAATAAAAATAAGGGAAAGACATAGGAAATACAGAGAAGAAAACTATCATCACTATAGAGAAATAAGCAACAAATCAGCAAAAAAAAATAGGGACCTAAACCCAGAAAAGGAGAAAAACAGAAAAGAACTTTACAGAAAAAACAACAAAGAAAAGATACGAAAAAGACAAATTAATTTTAAAAATAAAGCAGTAAAAGAGCTTAGAGATGTTTATATTAAGCAGAGATTAACAGAAAGAAGCATCTTAAAGCACTCAGATATACCCAGGGTGCTTTTAGAAGCTAAAAGAGCGTCATTACTGTTACATAGAGAGTTAAAAAGGAGAAAATAACTTGAAAAAATATAAGACAATAAATAATTTAAATGAATTGAGAGAGCATGCTATTCAAACACTTCACAGATTAGAAAACAAAGAAATCAAAGTCGTAGAAGCTGGCATTACAGCAAAGCTATATGAAAATATTATTTCTACAGTAAAAACCCAGCTAGAATATGCAAAAATGCTTCGAAAAAACCCAGAAATAAATTTCATGGGAAAATGCACAGGCTCTCATTTGGAAGTAACTGAACCAAAAAAAATATCTCATGACAAAAAATATTGAAACTATTTCTGACTAAATTGCTTATGATTACTACCAAAAAAGTACGCTAAAACGATCATAAATCCATCATGCAGCCTCGCACAGATTATATCGTTAGTCTGAGCTGGGTGCATAAGACAATAGAATTGCAATAATGAATAGCTGAAAAAATAGCCTATTGCTAAAAATGTTGGAATAAAACTATTAGTGTTAATCTGCAAAGTCCTAGCGCTTTTTCTGTCTTCTACTTCTGTTTTGTAATTCTCAGCATTGGCTTGTGCAAGAATGCTCTTATGCTCAAGCTCGATCTTTTTGAGCTTTATCCTGAAATCCGGATCACCGTTTATCTTGTCCAGCAGATCCTGGGGGTCGTCTTTATTAGCCCCGAACGCGTGAGAGATTAGACTAATAGCTACCCCTGCGAGGGGGTTAGAGGCCGATACAGCGGCCCCCAGAATTGGTGACGCTTCTTTAATAAGATTCGTGACGCTATCCCACGAAATCACAATTCACCATTAAGAATAATATTAGAGATATCAGTTGCGCGGGTCGTGTACTTTCGACCGTAGTCAGAATGCATTATCTCCGTCGCGGCTAATACATAATTGTGTGCAGCGAGGGCGGCTATGAGATGCTCGAAAGATGCGAAATGCTTGATGCCCATGAACGACATATCGATTATTGCAATCTGCCTTGACTCATTCAATTCCAAAAACCATGGGTATGTTCTGCAAAAATATGACCAGAGGAAATCAACATCATTTTTAAACATTAACTCTAGTTCGTCTTCTCTAATTCCGATTCCCGTTAAATTTCGACCGATCCCTATCGAAATATTTCCTAAACCATCATCATACGGAAAGTTTTTTTTGCCCTCGTGGCGCATTGTAAAGCTCTTTTGCTTGATTTTTTGCTCTGTGCTCATTTCTGCATTGATAGTCATATTTAATGCTTCCTGCATTGTGATCAGATAAAACTATATCACATGGTCTATGGCACTCAAAACAAGAGTAATAATTCTCATGAAATAAAACCTCAGATTTATGACAACGACTAACCATAATTTTAACTCGCACAAAAAAAAGCCCCTGACTAATGGGGCGCAATTATCAACAGAGGAGGAGGACTGCTATTATGAAAAAAAATTAATCAACTCATGTTCTACGTGAAACTTCCGGAACTCGAATCCCAACACAAAAGTGAAAAAAAACGACTATGTGTGGCGGTTTATTTCGCGAAAACTCAGAATATTTTTTAGAAATCGCTAAACCGTGCTTAATTTGAGCATGAGTCAATGTATTAAGCCCATTGAACCACACCGTTTTATACAAGTCAATTTCGAAAGCTGACTTAAACTGCTTCTGCCAACGTTCGCCATAAAATTTATTCATTAGCTCAAAAATCTTATCGACCCAGTTTTCCGGCAAATCGTCCATAAATTACCCAAGGCTTTTAATATAATCCTCAAGATACCAGATTGCTTTTTTTATGTCTTCTTTAGCATTTCCTTTATGCTCAGCACGCCAAATATACTTTATTGCATTACCTAAATTAAATTGCATTTTTCTTGTCACATCGATACATTCTATTTTTTTCTCACAGCCTGAACATTGAGCATCAGACGATAAATAATGTGACGGATGGTTAACATTGTCAACTTCATTCGGATCAAAATTATCATCGTAAGACATTAAGTGATTCCTTTTTATAGACTTGCTCATAAATCCATTTTTTATTCTTCACCATGCAAACATATTCCATACTTCCGTCTGCAAGCTCTCTAACTACTGTCGAACAATATCTTAGCGTCTCTTTTTTGCCTTTGATAATCGGATATTTCGGAACAGGAAATAGCACACCTTTTTGACTGAGATATTCCCGATATTGACCCAGCGCTTTGTTATATCTTCGATTCAAAGCGCTAGATTCGAGCTGATTAGTTTTGAAGCATTTACCAACTTCTCTTGAATATTTACAATACTCTTTGCTTTCCGGACTACTTAATATCTTCTCGATATCTATAACTTTTGCCATGAAAAAATCCTTTTTTTCATTTTAACTTAATGCATTTTGTGCCAGAACTATTTTATGTTTTCGATTAACATCCTTTTTATTTTATTAAAAGTTTCTGCGTAAAAAAGAATACATTTATTGTGTTGATCGTCTAATATGTCTGAAATTTCAACATTTATTTCAGTCCTGGCTTTATTCGCTGAATAATTATTGATAACGTTCAGTGCGAAATTAAAATCTTTTGTTACAGCTTTATTAAACGAAATCATCCTCGCTTGTAACTTTTCGAGTAAGTCTTCGCATAATACATCGAAACCATATTCCATAAAACTTCCTTATGAATAAAAAAAACTGGTGCGGCAAG
>Ga0068868_100001989_pt1 | contig 14046 bp, 13 predicted proteins | sample KBSMisM42_FD_64660 | JGI IMG/M metagenome (GOLD analysis project Ga0068868, IMG submission 64660) | Miscanthus rhizosphere microbial communities from Kellogg Biological Station, Michigan, USA - KBS Miscanthus M4-2 | ecosystem: Host-associated > Plants > Roots > Rhizosphere > Soil ...
GCGTCGTTCGACGACTTCGCGCGCCTCCTCGAGCCGACGGACGTCGTCGTGGTGAACGACGCGGCGACGATTCCGGGCTCGGTCTTCGGCGCAACTTCCGATGGCGCGCCGTTCGAGCTGCGTCTTCTCTCGCTACCGGACGCGCGCGGTGAAGCCGACGCGGCGATCCTCGGCGCGGGCGATTGGCACACGCCGACGGAGAAGCGACAGGCGCCTCCGGAGCTCTCGGCCGGAAGCACCCTCGTCGTGAGCGGTCTACCCGCGCGTGTCGTACGAGCCGAAGGACGGCGCGTGCGTGTCGCGTTCGAAGGGGATCGCGACCAGGCCGTCTCGCGCCTCTATCGCGCGGGGAAACCCGTGCAGTATGCACACATCGCGGAGCCCCTCCCGCTCTGGGACGTGCAAAACGTCTACGCAGCGGAGCCTTGGGCCGCGGAAATGCCCTCTGCGGGACGTCCGCTCGACTTCGCGGCGCTCGACGCGCTCCGAAAGCGCGGCATCGCGGTCGTGCGCCTCACGCACGGCGCGGGACTGTCGTCGATCGGCGACGGCGCGCTCGACGCGTCACTCCCGTGGGTCGAGCGCTATCGCATCCCGAAGGAAACGGCCGACGCCGTGAATGCTGCAAAACGCGTCATCGCCGTCGGTACGTCGGTGGTGCGCGCCCTCGAGAGCTCGTTCCGCGCCCATGGCGAAGTCCGTGCGGAAGAGGCGACGACGGACCTCCGAATCGACGGGTCGCACCGCCTGCGCGCCGTCCAGGGGCTGCTCACCGGAATGCACGACGCCACGACGTCCCACGCCGATCTCCTGTCGGCCTTCGTTTCGCCGGCCCGGCTCTCGGAAGCCAGCGAATGGGCGGCTTCACGAGGCTTTTTGGGTCACGAGTTCGGCGATAGCTGTTTGATTTTGCCGTCGTGATGCCCTACACAATCGCGTCATGGCGAAAGCTGATCAAGCCGACGGCGACCCCACAGTCGGAGAGGACTCGTCCTGGTCCCCGAGCAAGCTCACGGTCACCGGCATCGTCACGCTCGCCATCGCCATCGCGATCATCGTCTTCATGGCCACCCGCCTGACGACGTGCATGTACCTCGATGGTTCCGACGCGCTGAAGACGACGCACTGAAGACTTCGCCGAAAATGTGACGACGCTCCGGCGAGGTGTCACGATTTCACGTGATGCCTCCCATTCTCGCGCGTCCGCTCGCCGAGCGCTTGCTCGCGATCATGGATCAAAAGGATCACTGGGCATGGCCCGCGTTCACGAAGCCGGGGCTGTCGCGGGAGCAGCTGCTCGTTCACTTTCAGCACGAGTACCTCGTCTACGTGCGTGACTTCCCGGCGCTGCTCGCGCGGGCGATGGGGCAGACGCCGCCGATTCAGGACGTGCGCGCGGCGCTCGCGGAGAACGTCTACGAGGAGCAGACGGGTGGCATCTCGCGGAGCGGTCCGCATCCGGAGCTGTTCTTGGGGATGATGCAAGGGCTCGGCTTTTCGCGTGCGGACTTCGACGAGAATGCGTGCAATCTGCATCCATCCGCCCGGAGCTACCGGCAGATGCTCCGCGACGGGGCGGCGAACGCGCCGTGGCAGGCGGCCGTCGCTCTCTTGACGATCTTCGTCGAGGGGAGCCGCAACGAGCGCGCGGAGCTCGCGGGCACGTTCGTCCGCGCGAAGGGCGAGGACGCCGTGATGAAGCATCCGATGGTCGTCCACTATGGATGTCCGCCCGAGGCGATGAAGCTCACGCGCGCGCACGGCACCGTCGAAGGCGCACACCGCAAGGACGCGTGGCGCATCGTGATGGAGAACGTCCCCGAGGACGACGAAGCGCTGACGCGCACGGTGATCCAAACGTGCGAGCGCGCGCTCTGGGCATGGCACCGCTACCGCGACGGCGTCGCGGAGCGCATCGGCCTCTCTATGGAAAACTCAGGACCGATCCTTCGCCGAGCGATTTGATCTTTTCGTCGATGGTCGCGAGGACGTCTTTGCGGCGCTGATCGGCGGCGGCGACGACGCGCGCGGGCAGGAGCGGGGAGCCGGGCTCTTCGTCGCCGAAGGCGTCGGCGAGGACGAGCGCGTCGAGCATGCGAAGGCGCGTGACGAGCGCGCGCGAGAATTTGTCGACGCTCTTCAAGAGCGCCATCTGCGGCTGGAACGCGGGCGGGATCGGGTCGAAGAACGCCCCGTCGTTGTCGACGAAGAGGAGCGTGTTCGTGGCGCGATCGATGCCGACGTTGGCGCCGCTCCAGCGATCCCAGTTGCCGGTGAGGCAATCGAAGACGACGAGCGTCGAGAGCTGCGCCGCGATCGATTTGTCCGCGGCTTCGATCTCGGTGCCGTTCTTCAGCCACTTCTGCCATCGCGCTTTTTCGGCGGGGCTCTCGACGGGCGTGAACTCGAGCTTGTCGATCCACGGCATGAGCGCGCCGTGGACGCGGCCCTGGGCGTCGATGACCTCGTCGTCGAAGAGCGCGTTGGCGCGTCCGTCGGCTCGAGCCGCGGCGCCGAGCTCGTCGCGCTTGAAGATGCGGATGCCCGCGGGCGGCACGTTCGGAATGCCGAGGAGCCTACCGTAACGAAACGCTGCGACCTCGCCGCGATACCGTTTGTGACCGCGCTTCGACTCGGGCTTGTACGCCGCGCGCATGGGCGGCTCGAAGTCGACACGGAAGACGACCGACGTGTGGCCGATGCTCTTCGCGGTCTTCGGCTTCGCGCTCGCGTACGCCGCGAGTCGGTCGATCTTCGCTGCGCTCGCATCGATAGGAGGCGCGCCCATCGGATCGGCGTCGGCAAACACGAACGAGATCCCCGCGTCGTACGCCGCGTCGGGGACGACCTGCGTCTCTTCGGTTCGGCATGCGATCAGAAGCATGCAGAGTGCAACGATTCTAGAGCGCATGGAGAAACGCGCGGATCTTCTCGCCGACGAGATCGTGCTGCTCGAGCGGCCCGACGTGACTCGCGTTCTTCAACACGAGGAGCTCGGCCTTCGGCATCGCCTTCGCCATCGCCTCGGCGAGGAAGAGCGGCGTGAACGTGTCGCGCTCGCCCGCGATGACGAGCACCGGGATGTCGATCGTCTTCAAGAGATCTTCGGCGGAGTGCTCGCCCGCCGCCGTGAGCATACGGAGGAAGAGCGGGAGATCCATCGAGCGCATGTGCGACACGTACGGCCGCAGGTCCTCGATGTTGAAATTCGCCGGGTCGAGATCACCCGCGCGCAACGCGAGCTTGAGCGAGATGTCCGACGGGATGCGCTCCCACAATGCGCGCACGAACGACTCGTTCTTGCGAACGGCGGCGACGACCTTCGGCAAGATCATCTCGAGGATGGGGACGCCGCGGAACGTCTTCGTCACGCGACCATACGAGCCGCACATCAAGACGAGGCCGCGCACCTTGTCCGCGTGGTTGCGCATCTCCTCGAGGACGACCTGACACCCCATCGAGTGCCCGAAGAGCACGCACGGCGGATCGCCCGCGTACTTGCGGATCGAATAGAGATCCTCGGCGTGCGCCACGACGTCGACCTTCTCGAGGTCGGCGGGCATCGCGCTCCGCCCGTGGCCGCGGTAATTCCAATGCACGACGGGCATGTCGGCGGAGAGATCGGGAAGGAGGTACTTCCAGACGAACCCATCGCACGCGATGCCGTCGCACAAAATCGCAGTCATCCCCTTGGTAGAGGGACCCGCGGTACGAACGAAGAGTCGCGTTCCGTCGTCAGCGACGGCAAACGCGGTGCTGCTCACTCCGTATCGTCCTCTTCGCCGCCTTCGACGTCGTTCACGCTCGGCAGCTTCTTGATTTCGAGCCGCGAGATCTTCCACGCGCGCTGCACGACCCAGGAGAGCGAGCGGTCGAGCCGCGCCGCCTCTTCCTTGATCTCCTGGAGCATCGACTCGGGGAAGTAGAGGGACTGCTTGCGCTTGTCGGTCTTCGACGCGTCGGCCGTGCTTGCGCCGCGATTTGCTGCTTCCTTCGTGTCACCGATGGCCAAGGACAACCTCCGTGTGTGGACTACATCTCACGTTATCAGCGATGTTCGGCGAATGACTACGACAATCGCCGTGCTAACTTTTTCGGCGAAATGAGGCTCCGTAGCGTCTTCGCTCTGTCGGCCGCGTTTGTTGCGGGATTCGCGGCGCATGCGCTGCTGGGGACGGCGGAGGCGAAGCCTGCTTCGGAGAGTCCATATGCGGCGATGGCGCAGCTCGGGCGCGTGCTGACGCTCGTCGAGAACGATTACGTCGACCCGACGGACAGGACGAAGCTCGTGAACGGGGCGATCGAGGGGATGGTCGACAACCTCGATCCGCACTCGAGCTACCTCCCACCCCACGAGTACAAGCAGCTGCAGGACGACACTGAGGGGAAGTTCGCGGGCATCGGCGTCGAGGTCGAGCTGCGCGAGGACGCGATCATCGTGCTCGCGACGATCGAGGGCTCGCCCGCCGAGCGCGCAGGGCTCAAGAGCGGCGATCGCATCCTCGCGGTCGATGGTCAGACGATCAAAGAGATCGGCTACGACAAGCTCGTTCGTCGCATGCGCGGCGCGCCCGGCACGCACGTGAAGCTCGCGGTGGTGCACCTGGGGCGCGCCGACCCGATGCAAATCGACGTGGTGCGCGCCGAGGTGCACATGTTGAGCGTGCGCGGGACGATGATGCCGAACGGCGTCGCGTACGTGCAGGTGCGGCAGTTCCAGGGGAACACGCACGAAGAGATGCAGAAGGTCATCGCGAAGCTGCGCGCGGCGTCGCCGACGATCCAAGGCGTGCTGTTCGATTTGCGCGCGAATCCGGGCGGGCTCGTCGATCAGGCGACGGCCGTGGCCGACGAGTTCATGGACACGGGGACGATCTACACGATGCGGCACCGCGGGCAGATCGTGGAGAGCGCGAGCGCGCACGCGGGCGGCGCCTTCGTCGGGCTGCCCACGGTCGTCTTGATGAACGCGTTCAGCGCGAGCGCGTCGGAGCTCGTCGCAGGCGCGCTGCAGGACTCGATTCACGCGACCGTGGTCGGTACGCGATCGTGGGGCAAGGGCGTCGTGCAGCAGATCATCGACTTGCCCGGCGGGGCGGGGATGAAGCTCACGGTGTCGCGTTACTACACGCCGAGCGGTCACGGCGTGCAGGGCGAAGGCATCTTCCCGGACGTGCTCGTCGAGCCGAACGCCGACGCAGGCACCCCGATGCGCGAGAACGACATCCCGAACGCGCTGCCGAGCGAAGGATCGCAGTCGCACGACGCGGGCGTCCGCGTGACGTACGACGTTCCCGACGGGAGCTCGCCGGACTCGCTCGTCGCGCGCGATCTTCCGAACGATCCGTACAAGGCGAACGATCCCGTCATGAAGGTCGGCTACGAGACGCTCCTCAAGAAGATGGGCAAGCAGTGAGCGCCGACTCGAGCACACGCTTCTCGGACCGCGTCGCGGACTACGTGAAGTACCGGCCGACGTATCCGGACGCGGCCATCGACGCGATCATCGCGACGTGCTCGCCCAAGACGATCGCCGACATCGGATCGGGGACGGGAATTTCGTCGCGCCCGTTCGTCGCTCGCGGCATCGAGGTGATCGGCGTCGAGCCGAACGCGGAGATGCGCGCGGCCGCGGATGGATTCAAGACCGTCGATGGAACTGCCGAAAAAACTGGACTTCCAGACGCGTCGGTCGACGTGGCGCTCGCTGCGCAGGCGTTTCATTGGTTCGACTCGGACGCCGCGCGCGCGGAGATCAGACGCATCACGAAGCAGCCGCACTGGGTTGTCCTGATGTGGAACGAGCGTCTCGTCGACACGCCGTTCCTCCGCGACTACGAGGCGGCGCTCTACGTGCACGGCATCGACTACGACAAGGTCGACCACCGAAACGTCGATCGCGACAGGCTCGTGGCGTTCTTTCGAGCGCCGTTCGACACGATCGTGTTCAAGAACACGCAACGATTCGATCGTGATGGTCTCGTCGGGCGGGCGCTCTCGTCGTCGTACGTGCCGCAGAAGGGGCACGCGAAGCACGAAGGGATGATGCAGGCGCTCGATCGCATTTTTTCGGAGCACGCCGTGGACGGATTCGTGGACTTTCGCTACCTCACGTTCGTGCACGTGGGGCAGCTCGTTTGAAGGCACGCGATCGCGCGTTTCGAGTGGTGATGGCGCTCCCGCGCGACGCGCTCCGCCGCATCGCGGGCAAGCCCGTCGTGGTGGACGGCAACACGCTCGACGTGCAGACGCAGGTGATGCTCGATTCGATGCGCCGCCTCGGCATCGTGCAGGCCGACGACGTCGAGCAGTCACGACGCGAGATGGAAGAGGACAAGCACGCCGTCGCGCCCGTGCCGCCCGCGATGGAGAGCGAGCGCGACGTCATGATCGAGCAGATGCGCGCGCGCATTTATCGGCCGAAGACGGCGCGCGCGAATGCGGGGATGCTCGTCTTCTTTCATGGCGGCGGGTTCGTGTGCGGGAGCATCGACTCGCACGAAGAAGCCGTGAAGGTCCTCGCGCACGAGAGCGGCGTCGTCGTGTGCTCGGTCGATTATCGTCTCGGGCCGGAGCACATGTTCCCCGCGGCGATCGACGACGCGGTGACGGGGTATGCGTGGGCGCGCCAGCACGCAGCTGAATTCGGCGCAGATCCGAAGCGCGTCGGCGTGGGTGGTGACAGCGCGGGCGGGAACATGTCGGCCGTCGCGTGTCACATGTGCAAACAGCTCGAGCTCCCGCAGCCGTCGCACCAGCTCCTGATTTATCCGGCGATCGACTGGTCGCGATCATGCGAGTCGCACAAGACGTTCGCGAAGGGTTTCTTCCTCGAGGACCAGCGCACGCACTGGTTCGAGAATCGCTACTTGAACCGCGTGGAAGAGCGCGACGATCCGCGCGCGTCGCCGATGAAGTTCGGAGATTTCTCGAACCTCGCGCCAGCGACGATCGTGACGGCGGGCTTCGACATCTTGCGCGACGAAGGCGCGAAGTACGCGGCCATGCTCGAGCGCGCGGGAAATCAGGTCGATTTCTGCGTGGAGGCGAGCCTCATCCACGGCTTCTTCAACATGGGCGGCGCCGTCACGCTCGCGCGCGCCGCGAACACGCGCATCGCAGCGCGGCTCCACGAAGCGCTCGGCTGAGCGTTACTTCGCGTGCTTGTAGACGGCGTTGCCGCCGGACTCGAGCCAGTAGACCGCGCTCGAGTCGACGGCGAGGCACCGCGGATCCGTGTTGTTCGGCGCCTTCGCGACCGTGACGAACGTGCTGTTCGAGATCTTCTGAATCTCCGTGACGCCGTTCGCGTAGATCGTCGCGCCGTCCCAAGCGATCGCGCCGAGCTGAAGGAGCGTGCTCGTTCCGATGGAGCCGAGCGAAACGAGCTTGTAGTCGTACCTCTGGACCGCGTTGCTCTTCGTGACGACGTAGACCGTCGGTTGCGTGCTCGTCGGATCGTCGACGATGATCGCGGCGGCGTTCCCCACCGCGACGTTCGTCGGCGTGCTGCCCGTCGAGTAGTAGATGCCGCCCGTGGGCGTCGTCCAGTAGACGTTGGTCGAGGCCGCCGCGACCGGGATCGCCAGTTGTTGCTGCGTCCCCTGGTAGTACGTCAGCGGGTTGCCGCCGCCGACGGGTTGCACGAGCACGGCGCCCTTGCCGTAGTCGGACCAGACGTAGCCTTTCTGGCTCATCGCCATGAACGCCGCGGCGTTCGTGCTGCTCTGGCCGTACACGTTGGCCGACACGTAGTCGGTGATCGTCGTCTCGGTCCCATTCCAGATCCAGGCGAGCTCGCCCGGGTAAGCCGCGAGCGTGTACGCCTTCGACGACGACACGAAGGCCGGCGAGCCGCCGTTGATCGGGATCTTCGCGACGCCGGACGTCGTCGAGACGTAGACGTTGTTGTTGTAGAGGGCGAGGCACGAACCGTTGAGCACCGTCGTGGCGGCATCGCCGGCGTTGACGTCGAGCCTGCACAAACCGTTGCTGCACGATCCGTTGCTGCAGTCGAGGTAGCAGGCGCCGCAGTTCGATTTGTCCGTGAGGATGTCGACGCACTTGCCGTTGCAGAGCGCGCCCAGGCACGGCGCGTCCGCCGTCACGTCTGGATTCCATGGCGCGTCGGCGACGACGTCGACGGTCACGTCCTTCGTGATGATGACGTCCGGAAGACCGCCGCCGTCACCGGTCGAGCAGCTCGTACCGCAGTCGCGAGGATCGACGGTGCCGTCGTCGCATTTGCCGGTGTCGGGATTGCATGTTTGTGGCGCCGTGCACGACACGCCGGCGCAAAGCGAGCCCAGCGCGATCGGCAGCGTGACCTTCGTGTGCGGCAAGAACGAGATCTGACGGTGCGCGTAGATGCACGACGAGGGGCTTTGTGGCGATTCGGGGAAACACTCGGACGTGGGGTGCGCGCTGTCGTTGCTGAGCGCGACGGTGATCGCGATCGCGCTGTCGAAGCCGCTGCTCGGCAAGACGGCGACCGTGCCCAAGTCGTTCGCCGAGGACGAGGTCGCGTCGCCCGTGAAGCACGTCGTGGATTCGATGTGCGTCGGCGGATTGTCCATCGTGCTGGGCGAGCCGATGTGGATCAGCACCTTCGTGCCGGCGACGGTGGCGCACGCGACGTCGGTCGAGAGCTGGACGACGATCTCGGTCGCGTCGAGGCAGCTCGAGAGCGGCGCAGCGAGGCACACGCCCGCCGCGATCATGAACAGAGCCCCGCGTTTCCCCACGCCCACGAACGAAGTCTAGCTCAACGCGCCGATTCGCGCCCCACGCGCGCGCCGGAGGAGAGCGCTTCGAGCATCGTCCGCGGGCGGCTCGAGGCGCAGTCCCCGCACGTCCGGATGGCGCTCGTATGCGAGACGATGCCGACGCGCTCGAGGCCTTCGCCGCCCGGCCATACGAGCGACTCGGGCGGGACGCCGTACATCGATCCCGGCACGGCGAGCGGCATTCCGTCCAAGCCGAGCTGGACCGGCGCGTCGTACGAGAGCGCGAACGTCGACGGTTCGCCGGGCGTGTAGACGATGCCGCCAGCGAGGACACCGCCCGTCGCGAGGACGATCGCGTCGCACGAGAGCTCCTCGCCGGACTCGAGCACGACCTTGCCTTCCGAGACGCGAGACGCGCGGCCGGGCTTCGCGTCGATGCGTGCATTCTGCAACCATCGGTCGCGCGCGCGCTCGAAGCGCACGCCCGCGGGGCCGTCGATGGGTACGAGCACCTCGCCGCATGGAACGCCGGCGAGCGCGGAGAGCTCTTTCGCGCGGGGAGCGGCGGCGCCCAGCCACGGCGGAAGGAGAACGGCGGAAGCGCCTTCGAGCGCGGACCGGATGCGCTCGGCCGCGCGTGAGAGGCGAGCGGGATCGTCGTGACGTGCGGCGAGCTCGACGTGGTTCATCGCGCGCTCGTCCGTGTGCAGGACGATGCCGACGTCGCGCGCGACGAACGCGCGCGGATCGTTTTCGGAGAACGCAGCGGCGAGCGCGTCGGCGTCCCACGCGACGTGGGCGACCCGCGCGACGAGCACGGGGCCTTTCACCTGATCGAGATCGAGGAGCGAGAGATCGTGGCCGCTCGCTTTGCGGATCGTGCCGGCGCTCGTCGCGACGCTGCACGCGCCGACGGCGTGGAGCTCGAGCGCGGACGTGATCGATTTCGCATCGTCGTCGATGACGCCATCGAGCGCACCGGAGCCGAGCGCGCTCGCGCCTGCACGACCACGGACGAGCGTCACGTCGGCGCCTGCGGCGCGCGCGGAGATGACCGCGGCCGTGCCCGCGGCGCCGCTTCCGACGACGACGACCTTCATTCGGTTCCCGCTGCGCGCATCGCCGCGATCGCGAGCGCCTCTTGCCGCGCCTGCTCCGGCCCGAGCGCCGGCGCGCGCATCTTCGCCTGCTTCACGAGGAACGCGTGGGCCTGCGCGCGACCTTCGCTGGGTTTCAGATCGAGCTCGCGCGCGACGATCTGACCGCAGCGCTCCGCGCAACGCATTCCACCGCACGCGCCGAGGCCGAGCCGCGTGCGCCGCGCGACGTCATCGACGGTGCGCGCGTGCTCGTGATGAACGGCGTGCATGATCTCGGCGCCGAGGACGGGCTCGCAAGGACACACGATCTCGCGCGCCGCCGGCGTCTTGCCGAGGTTCGAGAGCACGTTCTCCGCGCGCGCGCCGTGGCGGAAGACGATGCGCCGCGCCGCGACGGGCGTGATCTGGAACTTGTCCGCGAGCTGCATCGCGTCGACTTCGCGCTCGCCGCCGGGAAGGGGAGTCGTGTGCGTCGTGCAGACGGTCGACGGGGCGAGATCGCGCGCGATGCGGTCGCTCATCTCTTGCGCGAAGAGACGGAAGCTCGCGAGCTTGCCGCCGATCATCGAGAAGGCGTTCGGCGCGCCGTCGCTCTCGTGATCGACGATCTCGTGCTCGCGCGAGAGCTTGTCCTCGAGCCTGCCGAACGCGTAGAGCGTGGGGCGAACGCCCGCGTACGTGCCGATCGCGCGCGCCTCGCGGATCGCCGGGAAAATCCGCGCGACGCCTTGGACGAGGTAGCGCACCTCTTCGCTCGTCGACACGACGTCGTCGAGGTCGCCGAAGTAATCGTCGTCCGTCGTGCCGATCGTGGTCACGTTCTGCCAGGGCATGACGAAGATCTGCCGGCCGTCGATCGCCGAAGCGAGGATGCCGTAGTTCGAGACGCGGCGGTCGAAGACGACGTGGATGCCCTTGCCCGGACGAACGCGGACACGCTCGGGCGGGAGAGCGCCGAGGCGCGCGGTGATCGGACTCCAAGCGCCCGTCGCGTTGACGATCACGGTCGCGGTGATCACGTGGCGGCGCTGATCGATGAGATCGCGCGCTTCGACCTTCCACGCGTCGCCTTCGCGCTTCGCGCTCTCGACGGTGGTGTGCGTGTGGATGACGGCGCCGTGCTCTTCGGCGTCGATCGCGCCGAGAACGCAGAGGCGCGCGCCGTCGGTTCCCCACTCGTCGAACGTCAGGCCGCCCGCGTTTTCCCCGACGAGGCCCGGCTCGAGACGCTTCAGATCTTCCGCGCTGATGCGCGTGTGTGGCTCGCTGTGCTTGAGCGGCTGGTAGTTGTCGTACGCGCGGAAGTACGCATCGATGAGCTCGAGGAGGATGCGCCCCTTCTTGCCCTCGGGGATCGGCATCAAGAACGGAATGCGATGCAGCAGGAATGGGGCGATTTGCTGGATGTATCCAGAGTCGCGACAGGACGTCTCCGTGACGCTCGGGTTCGTCTCGAGGTAGCGCACGCCGCCGTGGATCATGCCGCTCGAGTTGCCGCTCGCGCCGAACGCGAGATCGTTTCGCTCGAAGAGGACGACGCGCAAACCGCGGAGCGCGAGATCACGGGCAACACCCGTACCGTTCACGCCGCCGCCGATCACACACACGTCGAATCGATCCACGCGGGCGGATCTAGCAGAATCCAAAAGTGCGAGTATCGTTGGCTTGGTGGAACGGGGTTTTCGCGCGCTGGTCGAGCACGCGCCGGACGCTATCGTCGTCTCGCGCGAGGGCATCGTCCTCTACGCGAACGCCGCGGCGGCGCGCCTCCTCGGCTACGAATCGGCGGACGAGCTCGTCGGCAAGCCGATGACGTTCCTCGACCCGCGCGAGGCCGAGACGATGCGCCGGCGCATCCAGCAAATCGCCGAGACGGGCGGGGCGCTCGTGCCGCGCGAATATCCGGCGAAGCGGCGCGACGGCTCGTCGATCACCGCGGAGATCACGTCCACGATCATCGAGTTCGACGGGGCGCCCGCGGTGCTGGCCTATGCGCGCGACGTCACCGAGCGCTCGCGTCTTCGATCGCAGATCGCGCACGCCGACCGGCTCGCGTCGCTCGGCATGATGGCCGCGGGCGTCGCCCACGAGATCAACAACCCGCTGACGTTCGTCGGGCTCGCCGCGGAGATGCTCTCGCGCCGCGTCCCGGAGACGGAGGCCGCGCTCGTTCGCGACGTCCGGTCCGGCATCGACCGCATCGCGGCGATCGTGCGCGACCTGAAGTTCTTCGGGCGCAACGAGGAAGAGCCGCAAGGCGCGGTCGATCTCGCCGTGGCGCTCGCCTCGGCGGAGCGGCTCGTCGCCCACGAGATCCGCGCGCGCGCCCAGCTGGATAGCGAGCTCGGCGAGCTCCCCGCGGTGCTCGGCGTGGCGCGGCGCATCGAGCAGGTGTTCGTGAACCTGCTCTTGAACGCGGCGTTCGCGGTCGAGAACAAGCCGGACGCACGCATCACGGTCACCGCGGAGACGACGAGCGATCGCGTCATCGTCGCGGTGCACGACAACGGCGTCGGCATCGAGCCGGACAAGCTCGACAAGATCTTCGAGCCGTTCTTCACGACGCGCGCGGGCACCGGCACGGGTTTGGGTTTGTCGATCTGTCGCGACATCCTCGTGCGCGCGGGCGGCGATCTCACCGCGAAGAGCACGCATGGCGAGGGGACGACGATGACCGTCACGCTCGTCCGCGCGACCAAGGAGCGCGGGTCGCTCAAGACGATCCCCGCGCCTCCGCCGCACACCGACGGCGCGATGCGACGCATCCTCGTCGTGGACGACGAGCCGCTCATCGTCTCGTCGTTGCTCGTCGCGTTGTCACGCTCGGCGGACGTGCTCGGAGAGACGAACGCAGAGCGCGCGCTCGAGCTCTTGCAGACGGGCATCTTCGACGCGGTCGTGTGCGACGTGATGATGCCGTCGATCACCGGCATCGATCTCCACCAGCGCGTCGTCCAGAAGAACCCTACGCTCGCCTCGAAGTTCGTCTTCATGACGGGCGGCACGTACACGGCGCGCGCGCGCGACTACCTCGAGAAGGTCTCGAACCCGCGCCTCACGAAGCCGTTCGAGATCCGCGATCTCGTCGCCGCGATCGAAGCGGTCGGCGGATCTAAGGCGTGAGGACGATCTTTCCGAGGACCTTGCGCTGCTCCATGAGCTCGAGCGCCTCGCCGGCGCGATCGAACGGGAGCGTCTTCCACACGCGCGGCGCGAGCGTCCCCTTCGCGACGGCGTCGAGGACGCGCGTGGCGTGCGCGCGATTCTTCTCTGGCTCGCGCATCGCGAACTGTCCCCAGAAGACGCCGACGATCTGACAGCCCTTCAAGAGCGTGAGGTTGAGCGGGATCTTCGGGATGTCGCCCGCCGCGAAGCCGACGACGAGGTATCGCCCCTCCCACGCGATCGCGCGGAGCGCCGGCTCGGCGAATGGGCCGCCGACCGGATCGAAGATGACGTTCGGAGCGAACGCCTTCGCGCGCTCCTTCAGATCTTCTTTCGAGTAATCGATGACCTCGTCGGCGCCGTTTTCCTTGCAGAATGCAAGTTTCTCCGCCGAAGATGCGGCCGCGACGACGCGCGCGCCGAGCATCTTGCCGATCTGAATCGCGGCGATGCCGACACCGCCCGCCGCACCGAGGACGAGGAGCGTCTCTCCCGCTTTCAGCGCGGCGCGATCGACGAGCGCGTGCATGTCCGTGAGGTACGTGAGGAGCGTCGCCGCGCCGACCTCGAACGAGACCGCGTCCGGCAACTTCACCGTGGCCATCTCCGGCACGACGATTCGCTCCGCGAACGCCCCGTGGATCACGTTCGTCGCGACCCGATCGCCCACCGCGAGCTGCGTCACGCCGGCCCCGACGGCCTTCACGATCCCAGCAGCCTCACCACCCGGCGAAAACGGCGGCTGCGGCTTGAACTGATATTTCCCCCGCGTGAGCAACACGTCCGGGAAGTTCACTCCGGCAGCCTTCACGTCGATGAGCACCTCGCCCGCGCCCGCCTTCGGCTCCTCGACTTCGTCGACCTTCAGCGCACCCGGACCATCGTAGGTGTGAACTCTGACTGCTCTCATCGCTTCCTCATCAGGGTGGGAGGGTGCGGGCGGCCCACGCGACCGGGGCGGCGAGAAGGAGCGTGATGACGATGATGACGAAGGTCGCGCGCGTCCACTCGTCGGGGAGGCCGATGCGGACGAGGGAGAACGCGATGACGAGGAG
>Ga0068868_100001990_pt1 | contig 14042 bp, 8 predicted proteins | sample KBSMisM42_FD_64660 | JGI IMG/M metagenome (GOLD analysis project Ga0068868, IMG submission 64660) | Miscanthus rhizosphere microbial communities from Kellogg Biological Station, Michigan, USA - KBS Miscanthus M4-2 | ecosystem: Host-associated > Plants > Roots > Rhizosphere > Soil ...
CCGGAGACCTCCGCGAATCCCGCGTTGACGTGGAACCGCGCGTTCTTCGAGAGCCCGTTCGCGGATGCCCGGGCGCCGGGCCCGAGAGCGCGGTCGGCGGCCAGTGCGGGCACCAGCTGCCCGATCGCGCCGCCGCCGGCGGGCGTGTACGCGCGGCTCGACGCGAGGAGGCCCGGCGCGCCCGCTCCGGCGAGCGTCAGCGCCCCGATCGAGTCCGAGTAGCCGAACTCCGATCCGACGACGTCGTCGAGGACGAGCATCTCGCCGGGCGCGACGGTGTGCGAGGCTCGCACCGCCTGCGCTCCCCCGAGGCCCTGCGCGACGTAGAAGAGCGAGAGCTCGCGCGGCTCGTCCGACGGATTGTAGAAGCGCGCGTCCGAGAGGAAGACGCGGCTGCCCTGGACGCGGCCGACGAGCGGCAGCACCTGCGACGCCTCTCCCGCCGCGATCGCCTGCCTCGGCTGCCCCGGCACCACTCGAACGGCGAACCCGAGAATCCGCGCGGGCGAGGCGCTCCCGGCGTTGGCCGCGGTCAGCGTCCACGAGCCGTTCGGCGGCTTGCCCTGGAACGCCCCGAGCGACTGGGCCGCTCCCAGCGTGGCGCCGTAGACGCCTCGGATCGCGTGCCCGGCCGTTCCGGTCCGATCGTGGAGCCGCACGGCCGTTCCGTCCGGCCCCGTCAGCGTCAGCGTGAGCTGCGAGGGATCGTCGTGCAGGATCGAGACGTCCGCCTGGATGCTCGCCACCGTGCCGGAGAAGCCCGAGACCTCCGCGGTCACGGCGGCCGATCCGCCGGCGGGGATCTCGACGGGGGAGCCCGCGTACGACGCGAAGTCCTCCGGAGGCAGGCGCACGGCCGCGAGGGCGTCGACGCGCGCCGTCCGGACGCCGTTGCGCGAGTCCGTGATCGGGCGGCCGGTCGCGCGCATCAGCTCCCCGACGGCGCTCGGCGGGAGCCCGGGCCTCGCCTGCTGGAGGACCGCGGCGACCCCGGCGGCCGCCGGCGACGCCGCCGAGGTGCCGCTGAAGTACTCCGCGGCGCCGCCACGCCCCGCCGCCACCCAGAACGCTCCGGGCGCCAGCAGCGAGAGGTCGCTCGCCGAGTTCGAGAAGCAGACGATCGTGTCCGGCGAGACGGACCGGTCCTCGCAGAAGGGGTCCGAGGAGCTTCCCCAGGCCACGAGGGCGAAGGGGTCCGCGTAGACGGCGCCGACGGACAGGGCGCTCGAGATGCACGCTGGCGTCGCGATCGCGCCCGTCAACCCCTCGTTGCCCGAGGAGGCGACGAACACGATGCCGGCCGCCGACGCCGCCTCGATCGCCGACACGTACTGCGGATAGCTCGAGTCGCAGAAGCCGTGGTCCCGGCCGTCGAACGGCGCGGAGCCGAACGAGAGATTGATGACCGAGATGTCGAAGTCGTCGTGGTGCGTGACGGCCCAGTCGATGCCGGAGAGGATCACCGAGTCCTGCGCCGTGTCGCACCGTCCACTCGCGGAGATCTTCAGCGCGACGATACGGGCGCCCGGCGCGACGCCGCGGGCTCCCGCGGCCACCGACGCGACCGCGGTCCCGTGGCCCGCGCAGTCCATCGGATCCGCGTCGCCGTCGCCCAGGTCCGCGCCGGCGACGACCTTCGCGTTGGGGAATCCGCCTCCGCCGAGCTCGGGCACGGTGTAGTCGACGCCGGTGTCGAGGACGGCGATGGCGTGCCCGGTGCCGTCGAAGCCGAGCGCGTTGGCGGCGTCGCTGCCGATCAGCGTCTGCGCCGGCTGGGGACCGGCGTCGAGCTCGTGCCGGACGCCGTCGAGCGTGACCCAGGCGACGTCGGCGCGGTCGGCGAGCGCGAACACGCCGGCTCGCGTCGCGCGCGCCGCGAACGCCGGGAAGCTCGCGTAGAGCCGGGGCGCGTTCGCCGCGCCGGGAGGGAGGGCGTCCAGGATCGACCGCTCTCTCTTCAGCCGCTCCGCGCGCCGCTGAGCGTCGTGCTTCGGCGCCGCCTCGGTCTCGCGCGCCGCGGTCGCGGGCGCGGCCGGCTCCTCGCGCAATCCGACGATGACGTCGAGCGTGTCGTCGCCGCGCTCGAGCGCCCGGCGCACGGAGGCATCGGCGCGCGGAGCCTGCGGCGGCGAGGGTGAGCGCGCGGCGAGCGCGGCCGCGGGCTGCCGCGCGGCGAGGAACAGGGCCAGGAGTGCCGCGGCCGCGCGGTAGGGCATGCGAGAGGATAACCGGGAGAAGGCGCGGATTTCCGTGCTGCTATCGTTGCGCCGCATGCGCGCCGTCTTCGCCGATTGCCACGTCGGGCGCCGGCCGGGAGACGAGGGCCCGTTCCTCGAGGCGCTGGACGCCGCCCGGTCGCGGGGAGTGCGCCAGATCACACTCCTCGGGGACATCTTTCACTTCTTCATCGCGCACCCGAAATTCGAGACGCCGGCGATCGCGCGGTTCCTCGAGAAGGCTCGCGACCTGAAGCAGTCGGGGATCGCCGTCACGTACGTCGAGGGCAACCGCGACTTCTTCCTGCGCGGCTCCTACGCGGAGAGCTCGTTTCGCGAAGTCTGCGACGAGCAGACGTTCGAGGAGGGTGGACGCCGCTTCCTGGCGACGCACGGAGATCTCTTGAACGAGAGGGACGTCCCGTACCGGTTCTGGCGATTTCTTTCCAAGAATCCGGTGTCCCGGGCCGCCCTCTCGGTCTTCCCGAAGGGCGCCGGCAATCGCCTGGTCTGGAAGGTCGAGGCGAAGCTGTACCGCTCGAACTTCAAGCACAAGACGAGGCTGCCGTTCGAGATGATCCGCGCGTTTGCGGAGAAGCGATTCCGCGGCGGCATCGACGTGCTCCTGCTCGGCCACTTCCACAAGTCGTGGGCCGAGGACGTCGGGGGAGGACGCGTCGAGATCCTGCCGGCCTTCGTCGAGGAGCGGCGATGGATGGAGATCGCGGACGACGGCGCGACCTCGCTCGTCGCGCTCTGATCCCGTTCGCGTGAGCGAATACCTCGCCTTCCCTCCCGTCCGCGAGGCGCGGGGAAGCGTGCGCGCGCCGGCGTCGAAGAGCGCGACCAATCGCGCCTTTCTCCTCGCCGCGCTCGGCGCCGAGCCGGTCGAGATCGTGCGGCCCCTCGAGAGCGACGACGTCGCGGCCATCTCCCGATGCCTGGCGGCGATGGGCGCGACGATCGAGGCGACGTCGGAGAGTGTTCGAGTCGCCGGGCCGCTCGGCGCCGACCCGGCGCGCCGCACCGTTCTCGACGCGGGCGACTCCGGCACCGCCGCGCGTTTCCTCACCGCGGTCGCGGCCGCCGTACCCGGGCGCTTCACGCTGACGGGATCCGAGAGGCTGCGCGAGCGGCCGGTCGAGGATCTCGTGACGGCGCTCCGCACCGCGGGCGCGCGCATCGCCTACGAGGGGCCGGAGGGATTCCTTCCGCTCGACGTCGAAGGCGGGACGCTCCGTACCGGCGCCGGCGTCCCCGTGCGCGTGGATGCCGCGCGGTCGGGCCAGTTCCTCTCGGCGCTTCTGATCGCCGGAGCCGCCGTGGACGGCGGCCTCGCCGCCGCGGCGTCGGGGCCGGTCGCGTCCGAGCCGTACGTGGGTCTCACGGCCGCGATGCTCCGGGAGTTCGGGCATCGCGTCGAGGTGGCGAACGGCGTCTTCCGCGTCGCGCGGGGCCGTACGGCGATCTCCCGCTACGAGCCGCCCGGCGACTGGTCCTCGGCGATCCCCCTGCTCGCCGCCGCCGCGATCGCCGGGGGAGAGGTTCGCGTGGAGGGACTCGAGTGGCCATCGGCAGACGCGGACGCCGCCGCGGTCGGGGTCCTCGAGGCGATGGGCGTCGCGATCTCGGGCGAGCGCGGCGCGGTCGCGGCCTCCGCCTTCCGGGGCGCTCTGCGCGCCGTCGAGGCCGACGCGTCGAATTTTCCGGACGCCGTGCCGGCGCTCGCCGCGTGTGCCGCGTTCGCCGCCGGAGAGAGCCGGTTCCACGGCATCGGGCACCTGCGCATCAAGGAGAGCGACCGGATCGACGCGCTGCTCGCGATCCTCCGGGGAGTCGGGGCCGATGCGGCCGGTGAGGTGGACGCGCTGATCGTGCGCGGCGGAGCCCTCCGGCCGGGCGCATCCGCCCGCCGCCTCCCCACGCGCAACGATCATCGGATGGCGATGGCCGCGGGCCTGCTCGCGCTCGCCGTGCCGGAGGTCTTGATCGAGAATCCGCGATGCGTCGCGAAGTCGTATCCGGGCTTCTGGCGCGACCTGGATCGCCTCGCCGTCCGCACGCCGTAACCGGAAACCGAGGGACGCGGCTCACGGCTCACGGTTCACGCCTCGAGGGCCACGCGTGACGTCTCACGACAATACAGAGATGAAACCGTGGCAACTGCATCATGAGCGCGACGCGACTCGCGCCGGGAGCGACGGAGCGGTACCCCGTCGGGTCGTGCGGCGAGCCGTGGGTGGAGCGCCTCGGGCTCGAGCACGAGACGCTGGCGCCCGTCGAGAGCGTTTCGCGCGAGGGCGATGAGATCCGGGTGCGTCGCGCGCGGCGCGGCGCGGGCGACGTCGCCGGCACCCTGGTCCCGCGCCGGGCGCGGCCATCACTGCTCCTCCAGGCGGCGAGCGCCGCCGCGTTCTTCGCCGCGCAGGGCTTTCCCCTCGCGGCGGAGGAGCTGGAAGGGGCGCGCTGGGACGGCGAGGGCGCCGGCGCGCGTTTGTGGATCCCGCGCCGGTGCCCACCGGGAGGCGCCGAGTCCTCACCCGCCGCCGCGCTCGCGGGATTTCTCCACGCGCTCTTCGCGCGGGGAGAGAGGGTCACGCAGCCGGCGGCGCGCGTCCTCCTCGAGGAGCTGACCGCGAACGACGCGGGACTGCGCCGCGGCGAGCTGTGGGTCGCGCGGGTTCTGCGCGCGTTCCCGGAGCTCGGAGCACCCGAGGCGGCGCCCGCGCGGCAGCGTTGCTTCGGTGCCGCGTCGCCGGCGCTGCGAAGCGCTTCCTCCCGGGCCTGCGGCGCCGCCGCGGCCGCCCTCGCGGCCGGCCGTGAGCCCGTGCGGTTCGTGCGTCGCGGCTCGGCGCTGGCGCCGGGAGGCGCGCTCCCGCTCGCGGCGCCGACCCACCGGCTCGCGGACGCGGTCCGGGCGCTGCGACGGCTCGCGGAGGCGAGCGCCGCGCGCGCGGTCTGGATCGCCGTGGCGCCGGAGGACTGGGACGCATTCTCGCAGCGCGCGTTCGACTCGGCGGCCGCCGCGCTGGCGGACCGCGTCGAGGTCGTCGGCGTGCCGTCGGCGCTTCCCGCCCCGCAAGCGGCGGCGGAGTGGAGACGCGCACTGTGGGTCCCGTGTGGGACCCTCGCCGCCTCCGTCCGGTTCTACGAGGCGTTCGCCGCGTGCATGCGCGCCGGCTCCGATGAGCCTCGCGCGCTGCTCGCGCGGATCCTCGGCGCGACCGGCTGGGCGGACTTCGTCGCCGACCCGACGGGCGATGCGCCGCTGCCCGAGGCGCCGCCCCGGACGCCGCCCCGAACAGGAGTCCGCGACGCGGCGGCCGTTCCGGCGAGCCTCGCACGGGATCCGGGCGCGCGGGTCGAGGCGCTCCTGGCGTCCGGCCGCCTGGAGGCGGCGCTCTCCGAGGCGGAGCGGTGGGTGGCGTCGCGGCCCGAGCGCCGCGCCGAGGGCTGGTTCCCGCTGGCGGCGCGGCTCGCGGCCGCGGTCGCGGCGGCGGGGGGGAGCGCGGGTCCGGCGTGGCTCGAGGCCATCGAGGCGGAGCGGGAGCTCGCCGGCGGCCGGCCGCGGGAGGCGCGGATCCGTCTCGATCGTTCGGCGCAAGCCGCCGGTGCGTCCCCGCCGCAGAGACGCGCGGCGAGGCTGCGCGCCGCCGAGGTCGCGTCCGTGCTCGGCCTGCACGCCGAGGCGGCCCGGCGCGCGGCGGCGTGGCGGCGCGAGCATCGCGACGCTCCGGTTGCCGAGACGGTCCGCGCCCTGCGCCTCGGAGCCGCCGGCCTGGCGCGGGAGGGCCGCGGGGACTGCGCGATGGGCCTCCTCGACGAGGCCGAGCGCGCCGAGAGCGCCGCGGGACGCCCCGTCTCCGAGCGCGTGGACACCGCGCTCGTCCGGGCGCGCTGCCTCTCGCTCGCCGGCCGGTTCGAGGAGGAGGACGCGCTCTATCGCGCGCTCCGCCGGGAGGCGCTCGCCGAGGGAGACGACGTCGCGGCGCGATTCCTCGCGCAGGAGGCGCGGGCGCTCCTGGACCGCCGGGAGTACGAGGGCGCGGCGCTGCGCCTCGAGGAGGCGCTCGCGCACGGCGGCGACGATCCTTCGATGGGCGCCGAGCTCATGCTCGACCTGGCGGCGACGTGCTACCACTCGGGCGACGCGGCCCGCTCCACCACCCTGCTCGAGCGCTGCCGGCGGGCGGCCGCGGCCGCGGGCCGCGAGGACCTCGGGCGCATCGCGCGCGCGAACCGCATCGAGCTCTTGATCCGCGCGGCCGAGTTCGACGAGGCCGAGTCCGAGAGCGCGGCTCTCGAGAGCGAGGCCCGCGCGGAGGGAGACGACGTGCGCCTCCTCGTCGCGCTCCATCACCGCGGGAGGATCGCGCTGAGGCGCGGGCACCTCGAGGAGGCGTCGCGGTGGAACGCCGCGGCGCGCGGCCTGGCCGAGCGGGTGGAGGACCGGATCGAGATCGGAGAGCTGCGGCTCGAGGAGGGGGACCTCGCGCTGTATCGCGGCGACCTCGAGGCGGCGCGCCTGGCGTGGGAGGCCGCGGCCGGCGCCCCGGAGGACCGCACCGAGCGGCGCAGAGAGGCCCGGTCGCGTCTCGCCGCCCTGGACGCGGTCGCGTCCGCATCGCCCCCGCCTCCGCCCGTCGAGCGCGAAGCCATGGAGCGCGACCTCTCGCGCGACCCGTACGCCGCCGCGGAGCGGGCGGCGCGCTGGGAGTGTCTCTACGGCCCCGGCGCCGTCCCCGTGGAGTTACGCGAGAGGGCCGTCTCGGTCCTGCGCCGCTCGGGCGGGACGGCCCTGGCGCTCCGGGTCTTCGGCGGCGCGGCGCCGGCGCGGGGCGAGGCGTGGCGGAAGCTGCGCGACGAGCTTCGTCGGGCGCTCGCGGGCCGAAACGCAAACGGACGGGAGGCGCTCGGCGCGCTCGGACTGTCGGGCATCGCCGTCCGCGACGCGGAGGGCCGGGCCGTGCTCGAGCTCGGCGAGCCGGACTCGGCCCTGGCGTCGGCGTCCCCAGCCTCCGAGTGGCGCGCGCTCGAGACCGGAGCCGCGCGGCTCTCGATGCGGGCGTGGCCCCGGCCGCCGGAGGAGACGGCTGCGGCGTTGACGCTGCTCCTCGAGACGCTGCTCTTCGCCGAGGCGCCGGACGCGCTCGCCGCGCCCGACGGCGACTTCTCGGACGGCTGGCGCCGGCTCGGCGTCGTCACGGCGGACGTCTCGATGGAGGAGCCGTACGCGCGGCTCGCGAGGTTCGCGCCGCAGTCGGTCACGGTGCTGATCCTCGGAGAGTCGGGCTCCGGGAAGGAGGCGATCGCACGCGCCATCCACGGTCTGTCGCCCCGAGCCGCCGGACCGTTCGTGCCGGTCAACGTGCCCGCGATCCCCGCCGCGCTCGTGGAGAGCGAGCTCTTCGGCCACGCTCGCGGCGCGTTCACCGGCGCCGACCGCGACCGCCGCGGGCTCCTCGAGGAGGCCGCCGCGGGCACGATCTTCTTCGACGAGATCGGCGACCTGGCCCTGCCCGTCCAGGCCAAGCTCCTGCGCGCGCTGCAGGAGCGCGAGATCCGCCGCGTCGGAGAGAACCGTGCACGCTCGATCGACGTCCGCGTCGTGTCCGCGACCTCACGCGACCTGGGGCGCGAGGCCGAGGCGGGCCGCTTCCGCGAGGACCTCTACTACCGTCTCAACGTCGCGGTCATCCGCCTCCCTCCTCTGCGCGATCGCGGCGGCGACGCGCTGCGCCTCGCGAGGCACTTCCTGGCGCGCTTCGCCCGCGAGTACGGCAAGGGGGAGCTGCGCCTCGCCGGCGACGCGGCGGCCGCCGTCGCGTCTCATCCGTGGCCGGGCAACGTCCGCGAGCTGCAGAACGCGATGGCGCAGGCGGCCGCGCTCTCCGACGGGAACTCGGCCGTCGGCGCCGCCCTCCTCCCGGAATGCGTGCGCCCGAGCCCCGCCGCCGCTCGCCCGGCCGGCGGCTACCGGGTCCGGCTCGACGCGCACCGCCGCGACCTGATCACCGACGCGCTCGGCCGCGCCAACGGCAACCGCAGCCGCGCCGCGCGCGACCTGGGCCTGTCGCGGCAGGCGCTGCTCTACCTGATCAAGGAGCTGAGAGTGGAGGTGAAGCCGAGCAAGCCGTGAGCGGCAAGCCGTCCCGTTCAGGGGCCTACGGCGGCGATCCGATAGACTGGCTCGCCCGCAGGGTGCCAATTGCCGATCTCTCGACCGCTCACTGCCGACTGCCGCCTGCTCATCGGCTCATGATCTCCCTCCTCGACATCGTCGGGCCCGTGATGGTCGGGCCTTCGTCCTCGCACACCGCCGGCGCGTGCCGGCTCTCGCGCGTCGCGCGGGAGCTCCTCGAGGAGGAGCCCGTCGAGGCGCGCTTCGAGCTGCACTCGGCGTTCGCGAAGACGATGCGGGGGCACGGGACCGACCGGGCGCTCGTGGCGGGCACCCTCGGCATGGAGGTCGACGACCCGCGCATCAAGGACGCGCTCGAGATCGCGAAGCAGCAGGGCCTCGCCTACGTCCTGAAACCGAAGAACATGGGCCCCGATGCGCACCCGAACAGCGTCGCGATCCACCTCCGCGGCGAGTCCTGCGCGATCTCCATCCTCGGCGCCTCGACAGGCGGCGGCATGATCGAGATCCGCGAGGTGGACGGCTTCCCGGTCTCGTTGTCCGCGAAGGACCCCTGCCTCCTCCTTTTCTACGAGGACCGGCCGGGCATGGTCATGCGAGCTTCCGAGATCATCGGGCGGCGGGGAATCAACATCGCCTCCATGGAGGTTCTCCGCCGCGGGAAGGGCGACCAGGCGTTCATGAGGATCGACCTGGACGCGCCGCTTCCCCACGAGGACGTCGCCGCCCTGAAGGGCATGCCCGGCGTGGCCCGAGTCCACGTCCTCGACCGGGTCGCGGGCGGAGCGCCGATCACGTAACTGCCGACTGCCGACAGAGGTCATCACCATGTCACTCGATTCCTTTTCGGATCTGCTCGCCGTCGCGGCGGAAACCGGACGTCCGCTCGACGAGATCTTCCTGGCCGCCGAGGTCGCGGAGCGCGGCGTCCCGGCCCCGCGCGTGCTCGAGACGTTCCTCGAGCGGTGGGGCATCATGAAGGACTCCGTCCGCCGGGGGCTCGCCGGCGGCAAGTCGTTCTCCGGCCTCGTGGGCGGCGACGCGCGGAAGGTCATGGAGTTCAGCCGCGACGGCGACATCGCCGGCGGGCGACTCGTCGCCAAGTGCATCGCCTACTCGATCGCCGTCCTCGAGGAGAACTCGAGGATGGGGATCATCGTGGCGGCCCCGACCGCCGGCGCCGCCGGGATGGTGCCGGGCACCCTTCTCGCGCTGTCCGAGGAGAGGGGAATCCCGGACGAGAAGACGGCGCGCGGCCTCATCGTGGCCGGCGGGTTCGGCGCGATCGTCGCCGGAAAGGCGGAGCTCTCGGGCGCAGCGGGCGGCTGCCAGGCGGAGCAGGGCGTCGGCGCCGCGATGGCCGCCGGCGCGCTGACGTTCCTGCTCGGCGGAACTCCGTCCATGTCCGTCCACGCGGCGGCGCTGACGCTGCAGAACACTCTCGGTCTCGCGTGCGACCCGGTCGCGGGGCTCGTCGAGGTCCCGTGCGTCGTCCGCAACGGGTTCACGGCGATGCTCGCGGTGACGGGAGCGCAGTGCGCCCTCGCCGGCGTCGAGAGCGTCATCCCGATGGACGAGGTCGTCGAGGCGATGGTCAAGATCGGCGAGGCGATGCCGCGCTCGCTGAAGGAGACGGCCGACGGCGGGCTGGCGATGACGCCGACCGGCTGCCGGATCCGGAACCAGCTCTACTCGATTCGGTGAGCGGACGCCGGCTGGGACTCCCGGCGGCGCTGCTTCTGGCCGGGGCGGCCCTGCTCGCGCACGCGAACGGGATCCCCGGCGGCTTCACCTACGACGACAAGGCGATCGTGCGGGACAACCCGCGCATCCGGGCGCCGTCCTCGCTGCCGCTGCTCTTCAGCACGCAGTACTTCGGAGGGCCGCCCGGCAGCGGCACCGCCTACCGCCCGGTGCTCCTCCTGTCGTTCGCCGTCGAGTGGTGGATCCACGGCGGCGACGCGACGGCGTTCCGCGCCGTCAACGTGCTGCTCCACGTCGCCGCGACGCTGCTCCTCGCACGTTTCCTCCTGGAGCTCGAGCTCGGCCGCGCGGTCGCCGTCGGCGCGGCGCTCCTCTTCGCGGTGCACCCGATCCACGTCGAGGCCGTCGCCGGCATCGTCGGGCGCGGGGAGACGCAGGCCGCGGCGCTGACCCTGCTCTCGCTCCTCCTCGCGATGCGCTCCGCGATGCCGGAGGACGGCGCGCGGCGGCGGTTCCTGGCGCTCGCCGCCGCGCTCGCCGCGTACCTGCTCGCGGTCCTGACCAAGGAGAGCGCCGCGGTCGCGCCGGCCCTGCTGTTCCTCGCCCTGGCGTGGAAGGCCGGCGGTAGCCTGGGGCGCCGTCTCATCCGGGCGGCGGCCCGCGGCTGGCCGTTCGCGGCCGGCGCGGCGGCGGTCCTCGCCGCGGTCTTCGCGGCGCGGACGCTCGTCCTCGGAGGAGCGATCAAGAGCGCGGGAACCGGCATCTTCGAGCTGGAGAACCCGCTCGCGAATCTCCCGCCCGCGAGCCGGGCGGCGAACGCGTCCGCGGTCCTGTTTCGATACGCGGGACGGATGGCCCTGCCGCTGCGGCTCTCCGCGGACGAGTCCGCCTGGTCGATCCCGGTGCTCGGCGCGCGCAGCGCGGTCTACTGGGCGGCGCCGCTGCTGCTCGCCGCGCTGGTGGTCGCTTCCGGCTGGAGGCTCGCGTCGGGCCGGAGAGCCGCGCTGGGATTCCTTCTCTTCTTCCTGGCGTTTCTTCCCGCGTCGAACCTCCTGTTCCCGACCGGCACGATCTTCGCCGAGCGGCTCGCGTACCTGCCGTCGGCGGGCCTGTGCGTGGTCGCCGCCGCGGCGATCGCCGGCCGGGCGCCGGGGCTCCGGGCGCTCTCTCCGGCGAGGCTCTCGGCGCTCGCGGCCGCGGTCCTCCTGCTCTCCGCGCGGACGATCGTCCGCAACCCGGTCTGGGAGAGCGACGAGTCGCTCTTCACGAACCTGGTCCGCGTCGCGCCGGAGAGCGCGAAGGCGCACTACGACTTCGCCTACATGTCGGTGGCGGAAGGACGCGTCCCCGCGGCGCTGGCGGAGTACACGCGCGCGACGGAGATCTACCCGTTCTACTGGGACGCCTGGGCGGGACGGGGACACTGCGAGCGCCTGCTCGGCCGGCTCGACCGGGCGGAGGAGGACTACGCGCGCTCCGTCGTCGTGCAGCCCTGGTACGAGAACGGCTGGTTCGGCCTCGCCGCCACCCGCGAGGCCCGGGGCGACGTCTCGGGCGCCGAGCGCGCGTGCCGCGACGGGCTCAGGCGGATGCCGCAGTCTCTCCCGCTCGCCTACCGGCTCGCCGTGCTCCTGTCCCGAGAGCGCCGTCCCGAGGCGATCCACGCGTGGCACCGCGCCATCGCGATCGAGCCCGGCTCTCTCCCGTCCCGCGTCGGATACGCCGAGCTGCTCGTCACGCTCGGACGGACGGAAGACGCTCGCCGGGAGCTCGCGGAGACGCTGCGGATGGCGCCGCGATACGGGCCGGCGCTGGATCTCCGGGAGAAACTGACTCCCTAGTGCACCCGGTGCTCGTGGGTCGCGCGCTCGGTCTTCGCGAACACCTCGAGAGCCCGGCGGCGGGCGGCTCGAGCGGCGATGCGCGGGTGGCGCCGGTGATAGAGGCGGAGGAGACCGAGCACGATCCCGTACGCCGCCCCGGCTGCGAGGATCGCCAGGATGGTCGTGCCGAGGATGAACGCCGTCAGCCGCGGGGCGAACCCGGGTCCTCGGAACGAGACCCAGAAGTCGTGGTGGAGGAACCGGTGCCACGGCAGCTTGCGGCCGGCCATCGGCGAGCCCATCAGCTTGTGGCCGATCCGGTAGCCGAGCGCGAAGATCGGCGGGAGCGTCCACGGATTCCCGACGAAGGAGCCGACGAGGGTGTCGAGCTTGTTGAGCCGGAAGATCAGCGCGAGGCCGATCGCCAGGATCGCGTGAAACCCGATGAACGGCGAGAGGCCGACGCCGACGCCGACCGCGACCGCGGCGGCCACGCGCTCCGGCGACTCCGCGCGGCCCATCCACTGGAGGATGAGCTTCAGCCGCAACCGTTTGAGCGACCGGAACCCGCGCCGCTTGGCGGGCTTCTCGTCGGGCTTCTCGTCGGTCATGCGCGCGCCTCGAGGTGGTCGTGCCCCATCGCGCCGAGGTCGCGCTCTCCCGACGGCCCTCGCAACACCGCCCCGGTGCCGCTCTCGACGGTGCCGATCCGCGTGACGGCGAGGTCGCCCCGGGCGGCGAGGCGTTCCAGCTCGGCCTCCCTCGTCTCGGGCACGGTGAAGAGAATCTCGTAGTCGTCGCCGCCCGAGAGCGCGAGCTCGAGCGCGTCCTGGTCCGACATCTCGGAGAACGCGCGCAGCGGGCCCGACAGCGGGATGCGGCCCGCCTCGATGGCGAGCCGGACGCCCGAGGCGCGAGCGACGCGCTCCGCGTCGACGCCCAGGCCGTCCGACACGTCGATCGCGGCGCTCGCGATTCCCTCGGACGCCAGCGCCGCACCCAGCGCGATGCGCGGCTCGGGATCGTGGTAGCGCGCGAGGAGGCGGCGCTGATGCTCCGGCGTGAGCTCCGGGAAACGGGGCATCGGCCGCGAGCCCGGTGTCGAGAACGCGGCCAGGAGCTGCGCGAGCCGGAGCCCCGCGGCGGCCTCGCCGGGATGTCCGGAGAGGTAGACGCCGTCGCCGGCCCGGGCGCCCGAGCGAGACAGCGGCGCGCCCGCGGGGCGGCCCCACATGGCGACGGCGATCATCGTCAGCGGCGCGGCGGACATGTCGCCGCCCACGAGCCGCGCCCCGAACGGCTGGGCCCGCGCCTGCGCGCCCCGGGCCACCGCGAGGGGATACTCCTCGCCGCGCTCCGGAGGGAAGGCCACGGCGAGCAGGAACGCCTCCGGCGCCGCGCCGACGGCGGCGAGATCCGAGAGGTTGACGGCCGCCGCGCGTCTCCCCAGCCGCTCCGGGTCCTCGCCCTCGAGGAAGTCCACGTTCTCGACCAGGAGATCGGTCGTCGCCGCGAGCAGGCCCGCCGGCCGGTCGATCAGCGCGGTGTCGTCTCCCGGTCCCCAGAGGACCGATCCCGAGGCAGGAAGAAGCGCGCGCAGCCTTTCGACCACGCGGTCCTCGGCCCTCACGCGCGCGGGGGCGGAGTTGCGGGTGAGCGGCGCCGGCCGTCGGAAGCGGTGACCGGGATCTCGCGCGCGGACGGATCGGGGACGACCGCGGAGGGCTTCCCGCCCTCGCTCCCGGCCTCGTCCGCCGCCGGCATCAGCGCGACGTCGAGGACCTCCTGCATCGACTCGACGTAGCGGAAGGTGATCTCGTGCAGGATCTTCGACGAGATCTGGAGCACGTCGCGCCGGTTCTGCTTGGGCAGGACGATCGTCGGAATCCTGGCGGCGCGGGCCGCGAGGACCTTCTCCTTCACGCCGCCGATCGGCAGCACCTCGCCGCGCAGCGTGATCTCGCCCGTCATCGCGACGTCGCGCCGGGTCTTGCGCTGCGTGAACGCCGAGATCATCGCGGTCGCAATCGTGATCCCCGCCGAGGGGCCGTCCTTCGGGATCGCGCCTTCCGGGACGTGGACGTGGACGTCGTGCGTCTCGAAGAAGTCGAGAGGGATGCCGAGCTCGGTGCCATGCGCGCGCGCGTAGGACATGGC
>Ga0068868_100001996_pt1 | contig 14031 bp, 10 predicted proteins | sample KBSMisM42_FD_64660 | JGI IMG/M metagenome (GOLD analysis project Ga0068868, IMG submission 64660) | Miscanthus rhizosphere microbial communities from Kellogg Biological Station, Michigan, USA - KBS Miscanthus M4-2 | ecosystem: Host-associated > Plants > Roots > Rhizosphere > Soil ...
CCATGGTTTCGGGGACGTTGCGAGCGGAGAGGGATTCATTGCTATCGAGGCGGAAGGGAAGGGATCTGAGTTCGAATCGGATGGGCGAAGGAGAGGATTGTTGACTAACAACCGAGGGCCGAAGCAAGAGACCGAGAGCGATCGCGGCCGGGTACATCCACTTGAACGATTGCAGTTTTGCCATGAAAGAAAAGGAGGGGTGGCGCGAAGCCACCCCTCCGAAATTGTACCCTTTCTGATGGATCAGAAGTAGTACTTGCCTGCGAACTGGATCCAGCGGTAGCCCTGTTTAGCTGCGGGAATACCGGTGGTTCCACCGTTGGTGTTGTACGAATACGATTGGCCAGTTGAGTAGCCCTTGAAGGCAAGTTGGTTGTCGCCAGTTCCATTGATGCCGTAGCTAGCGTTTGGATGATTGAGCCAGTTAGTTGCCGCTACTCGGATTTCGAAGCGTTGCGAGTCATTAACCCGAAACGCCTTGAAGATCGCCAAGTCGCTGCCGAAGTAATGGGGCGTACGGATGTAGGGCCAAATCCATTGACCCATTGTCCCTGCAGAACCACCGGACGGCGGTAGCGGTGCTGCGAAGCAATTCGGATTGAAGTACTGGTTCTTCATCAGGTGTTTGCGCGGATCGCAGACGACTAGCGGCATGAGAGCTGGATACTCGTCTGTTCCGAAGAAGGTGCTTGTGGCGATGTTCTGAGTTTCGAATCCGCTGCCGGGAAGGACGATGTTTGGTTGCCCGGTCGGATTCTTGTCCTTGTCATAGAAGTTGCCGGTGTACTGGGCACGCATACTACGGTCCTGGTTTGCCTGATAAGGCGCACCGTCCTGGTAAGTGGTGTAGTTGGAAAGCTCCCAACCGTTGATCAGCTGACCAAGTGCCCAGTTGTTGTGGATCGGCTTCGGCAGCTTGTACGTGAAGGACAGGTTGAAGACCTTGGTGTGGTCATAACCAAGCGGACCATAGTTGTTATCGAGATTGAATGGATCCGCAAGCTGACCATTGCCGTTTCCGTTTGAGGTGCTACCGTCACGGGTACCGAGTACCTTGCCGAAGGTGAAGTTGGAGAACAGGAACAGATTACCGGACTGTTTCTGGCCGGAAATCTGCAGCGAATTGTAGTTGGCATAGCCAACGTGCTCGTAGAGGCTGATCTGCTGGTAATTGTGAAGCGGGCGATAGTCCTGCGTGTTCGCCTGCGGAGTGAGGTTGTTGCCGTTGGAATCCTTAATCGGGCTTGGATTCGCGTAGGCTCCAGTAATCGGATCCTTTGCGAAGAATGCGCCGAGTACCACTGGATTCAGGTTGTGGATCTTGCTATCACCTTTCACCAATTGGTTACGGCTTGCGCTGCCAACGTAGGAGATTTCCATAACGGTGTGCGACGGAAGTGCCTGGGCAATTCCGAAGCTGTACGTATCGGCATAAGGCACCTTGTCGTCGCCCCATTTGTCAACAACCAGATTGCTGCTTCCAACCTGGTTCAGACCAGACGGAACCGCCAGCTGTTTGGTGGCCGTGCGCGCCTTATCGGTGTACACGAGGCCGTTGGCCACGTTGTATCCGTAGAAGCCGCCCGATTGAGCACCGCTCGTGTTATACGCGAACGAACCGATGGGGCCGTTCATGGCTGCGCCTGCGTCGTTATCCGACACCTGGTACCGATAGGTGCCGAAGCCAGCGCGGACAACTGTTCTGCCGTTTCCGCGGACGTCATAGGCAACGCCGACGCGTGGGTTGTAGGTGAGGAACTTGCTATCCCATCCCGATACCGGGACTTTGGGGTTATTTGCGTGCCAAGCGAGACCGGTATTGGCCGCGGGGTTTGCGCCGTTGTCGTAAGAGGCCGCATCCCAGACCTGGGTGTCGCCAGACTTGTTGTACCACTGACCCATATGGTCTGCGCGCAGACCGACGTTGAGGGTCAGCTTGCGGGTAGCTTTCCATGAGTCCTGCGCCCAGATGGACCACTGATGCCAGAGCTCATCGGGCACCGGTTGGGTGATTGACTCGTTATATGCGTTGTTAAGTCCCATGAAGCGGTCGAGTACGAGATTGTTGCTGGAATTGCCGCCCCACGGATTGACGTTGAATTCGCCGTTTCCATCCCAGGCGCTGTAGGACTGCAGGTTCTCCTGGGCATCCCAGTAGAAGCCGGCCTTCACGCTGTGCGACTTGATGATCTTGGTGAAAGTGTCAGCAAAGGATGGAGCCTTGGACGTCTTGCCAAAGCTGTTTGGACCGTAGATGCCGCCGTCGAAGTTGAACTGGCGGATGTCCGTAGTGCCGGCGCCGGCCCATGCGTCGAAGAAGTCGGGCATCTGATTCATCTTGTGCGCGTCGCCGAAGATGCCAGTGGTCGCAATGCCGAGGGCTGTACGGCTTACTGCGGCAGGGTCAGAGAGCTTGTTAGCATTGACGAACTTCGAGTACGCAAAAACGAACTCGTTCGTGGTGGTTGCGTTGAAAGCGTGCGTAAAGTTCGCAAGGTAAACGTTGGCGGTCTGTTTACCGCTAGGTTTCCCAGGGTAGGGAATGGCATACGCCGGCTCCCACCAGATCGAGAGAGGGTGCTCATTGGTCTCGTTCTGGTATGCATAGGAACCCCAGATCTTGGTGTTGTCGCTGAACGCATAGGTAACCTTGCCGGTGGCTTCCCAGCGATTCTGCGGGGTTTCAGGCACGATGCCGTAGTTCGACCAGCCATTTGCTTTATTCGGTGTCTGGTTCGCCTTGGGATTGATGTTGTTGACCTTGACTCCATCCGGATCGAAGAGCGAGGACAGGTTGGAAAGAGGAGTCGAGCCGATTGAAGCCGAATTCGGTTTGTTGTAAGCGTTGGGATACGTACCCAAGACATCGCTTGGAACGCCAGTATTTGTGAAATCGCCTGCTAGCTGCGCATCGGTGGGAACGTTGATGTTGTAGGGAGCGTTGAAGGGGTGCTGGATCATCTTCTCGTAGCCACCCCAGAAGAAGAGCTTGTCCCGGTTTTTGTTGAAGTGCGGAAAGAAAACCGGACCGCCGATGTTGCCGCCGATGTAATAGAAGCGGGACGGATTGACTTTGTTCGCCGCAGCGGGATCGAGCCCCGCAGCAAGCGCTCCGGTCTCCTGCTGATTGATCAGGTTCCAATCGTTCGCGAACAACGCGCTGGAGTTGCGGGCGTAGAAGTAGCCTTCGCCGTGGAACTTCTGGCCGCCGCTCTTGGAGAAGGCCTGAAGAACCGCGGGTCCCTTGGCATACTCAGCGCCGTAGGAAGCCGACAGGTACTTGACGCTGTCTGTCATGTCCTGGTTGATGTTGGCAACCTGCGTGCCAGCGTTGCCCGGATCGATAAGGTTGGCGCCGTCGAGGTACACATCGGTGGAGCCGTAAGGCTGCGTGCCATTTGCGGAGAACTGGCCAGCAGGGCCATTGTTGGTGCCGGTGGTCTGGCTGTTATAGCTCGATGTGGCTCCGCTGAACACGACGCCGGGCATCATCTTGATGAGTTCGGCAGCGTTGCGGCCAGTGAGGGTCGCGGTATCGACGAGTTCGTTATTGAGGGTAGCGCTTATTTCCGCGGTATCCACGGGAATCTCAGCGTCCTGGCCGGAGATAACTGTTACAGCCGTCGATTCGCCGCCGATCTTCAAGCGGATGTTCGGGACGGTACGGCTATCGCCCTGGTTGAGGACTACGCCGTTGATTTCCCAAGGGGCGAAGTTCGTGGCAGAGACGTGAACTGTGTAGGTGCCGGGCATAAGGGCCGTGACCGACCAGAATCCCGAGCTGTCCGCAGTACTCGTACGGGTGTCACCTGACGCGTCGTTCTTGACCACAATCTGCGCACCGGGCACACGGGCTTCGGTCTGGTCGGTAACGATACCGCTCAGAGTACCCGTGAGTTGCTGCGCGTAAGCGATGGAGAACGACAGGAGCATGACCGGGAACAGCAGCCAAGGCACACGTCGGATCCATCGTGACATCGTGTTCGATGTCGCGTTTTGGTTTGTAAACATTTACCAGCCTCCTGAAGCGTTTGTTGTTCTTGTTTGTAATCCGACGCAGCCTGACACCAACGTCTTGGTGGTAGCAATCGCCAGAAATCCATCTAGATGAATCCCGGTATCGATAACATACGGAACACATCATTCGCAAGTCCCTAAAAGTGCTCAGGACCCTCTACTAAACCGTTTATCTCATATCGTTCAGATTCGACGATATTTACTCCGGATCACACTCAATGTGGATACGGGTTGAGAAGGCGGTACAACTGATGTTCGGCTCCAAACTCATCCAATCGATCTAGTTCAGACTCTGGGTACGGTACTCTCCCTTGGCAGTTTCGGATGTGACTCAAATCACTGAAAGTCTTTTTGCTTTTAGGGGGGATCTAGGAAGGTGGTATCGTTTCCACTGGCTTTTGTTGAGCCGCAGGGTCATGGGCAAGCTGGTCGCTCAGTTCGCGCGCGGCTGAGTTGCCAGGATCGAGGGTCAGGGCCTTTGAGACCGCCTCGCGTGCTTCAGGGAACCGGGATAATACTGCCAGTTCGGCGGCGAGGTTCACCCAGGCATCGGTCCAGGCAGGTGCGGACTGAACCGCGAGTCGAAAGTGTTCAACTGCTCCCGACGCATCGCCGTCGCGCGCCAGCAAGAATCCCAGTTCGTTCTGGGCGGCGGCAAGCTTGGGGTCGAGTTTGATGGCCTCTTCCAGCTGGGTCCGTTCGCCGTCGGTGTCGGCGGCTTTGCGGAGTGCGACGGAGAGCTTGTAGTGGTAGAGGGCGTCGTTCGGCTGGAATTCCAGAGCTTCGCGATATTTGGCGATGGCTTCGGCGGTGTTTCCGCTCTCTATATCCTTGTCGGCTAGGGCGACGGCTGACTCGGCGGCGAGCGAGGCATCGTGCGCTTTTTTGAGTGCCTGATAGGTCTTCATTTCTTCCGCAGCACGGTCTGGCTGGCCGAGGCCGCGGAGAGCTTTAGCAAGTTCGAAGTGGGCTTCGGGCAGGGGGATTTGCAGCTCGATCGATTTTTGGAGATTTTCAGCAGCTTCTTTCCATTGGTGTAGTTGAACCTCAACGACGCCGAGATGGTAATGGGCATTATTGTTTTCAGGGTCGAGCTTCACTGCCTCTTCGAGGTGGGTTCGCGCCTGCTCCGGATTGCCGTCCTCGGCCTCGATGATTCCACTGAGGTAGAGGACCTCAGAATCATGAGGACGCACAGCGAGCAGTTTGGCAGCCATAGGCCGCGCCCTCTCGTATTGGTTCAGAAGAACAAGGACCCGGAACAGTTCGATCTGCTCGTCGATGTTGTTGGGGTGGACATTGGCCGTGTCGGTCACGAGCTTGATGGCGTCAGAGTTGCGATGCATTCTGACAAGCACGACGGTCATGGCCTTGGTGAGGTCGAGGGAATCGGGATGAAGCTGAAGGCTTTCGCGGAGGACCCGCTCCGCGTCAGTGAGGTAGCCAAGCTGGCCGAAGGCGCGTGAAAGATTGATGGCGAGATGCTCGGTCCTGGGAGCGTCCCGGAGAAGCATGATGGTTTTTGGGTAGTCCTGTCGTGCAAGGAGGGCGGCACTCAAACCTTCAAGTGCCGGCTCGGAGGTATGGTCGATATCGAGCGCGAGGCGCCACTGCTCTTCAGCCGCTGGCTGTTTGCCCTGGTCCTGGTATAAGGAAGCGAGCAGGAGGTGGGGCTTGATGACGCCGGGATCCAAGCGCGCGGACTCTTCGATTTCGGATTGAGCGTCAGCGGAGCGGCGGAGAGCAAAAAGGGCGAGACCATCGAGGTAGTGGAGCTGAGCGGATTTGGGATCGCGATTCAGCGCTGCGCGAAAGGTTGCGGCCGCGCAATCGAATTGTTTGTGGCTTGCGTACCAGTTTCCGAGGACAACGGCGTTATCCGTGTTGGGATGAGTCTTCAGCCTAGCGACGAGGGTGGCTGGCCCGTTGCACGCGGCGCGCGCCGACGGGGCCAGCCCCAAGAAGCCAGCCAGCACACCTGCGGCGAGTCCCGCGCCGGATCGGATAAACACTGAAGCGATCACCTGCCAGCCAGAATACCAATTTCAGAGTGGATCGTCTTGCATGTCTCATGGTGTTGCTGGATATGCCAAACTGCATCTGAGGTATAGAGGTCACGAATCATGGAATGGCAAGACCAGGGAGTCAGCTCGGATATTGAGGACCGCAGAGGAAGCAGCGGCGGCGGGTTTGGATTTGGCGGCGGAATGGGGATCGGTGGATTCATCCTGCTGCTGATTATCAGCGCGGTTACGGGACGGAACTTCTTCTCAGGTGGTGGGTCGTCGAATGTGCAGCCGGAACCGGGTCCGTCGAATGGGCCGGTTCAGGAGTCGGCGGGCGAGCAGCGCGATGTACACCTAGTCAGTTTTGTGCTGGACGATGTGCAGAAGAATTGGGGAGAGATTTTCGCTGCGCACGGGCGGCAGTACCGGCGCGCGAAGCTGGTTCTCTATCGGGATATGACGTACTCGGGCTGCGGAACGGCGCAGGAGTCAACGGGTCCGTTCTATTGCCCCGAAGATGAAAAGGTCTATATCGATCTGGGGTTCTGGCAGGAGCTGAAGCGATTCGGCGGCGATACAGGGGATTTCGCGCAGGCTTACGTGGTGGCGCACGAACTGGGGCACCATGTGCAGAAGCTGCTGGGCATTGAGCAGAGGATGCGGCGGTTGTCGCAGCAGGATGAAGGGGAGCAGAATCCGCTGTCGGTTGACCTGGAACTGCAGGCGGATTGTTTTGCCGGAGTGTGGGGGCACAGCACCGAGCAGCGGAATATTGTTCACCCCGACGATATTGCAGGGGCGCTTAGAGCCGCGGCGGCGGTGGGAGATGACCACTTACAGAAGATGAGCGGGAGAGCGGTGAGCCCCGAGAGCTGGACGCACGGATCGAGCGCGCAACGGCAAGAGTGGTTCAAGCGGGGACTGGATGGCGGGGATGTGAATAGCTGCACGACGTTCAACGGAAAGCTGGCACCATAAAGACAGGGAACAAGGGAACAAGGGGACAAGGGGACGAGGGGACAGGGGACAGGGGACGAGGGAACAGGGGACAGGGGACAGGGGACAGGTTGGGGCTGAGGCGCGAGTGTTGGGTCAGCGTGATTACGCGAATAATTTTGATGCGCGCGCAACTTTGGAGAACTTGTGGGGTCTGGGGAGTGCATCGGGTTCTGCACGGCTGCATTTGAACCCGGCACAGCCGCAGACGCTCCGAGCGCGACGGATCAATTCCTCACCCGATCTGCAGCGCAGAGACCTGCTGCGTTTGAGAACCGACTGAATCATTCGGAATTGATTGAGTTCTTCGGCACTCACCTGTTGAGCGGCGCTTCATTTTAGCGAGGCCGGATTCGGTGAATCCGGGACGACTTCTCGTATCGACGCGCGGGCAAGACTGCTCGGTTGTTGCGGTGACTATTCCCTGAATCGAAACATAGCCAGCTCTCGCCAGGGGTCAGTTCGCATTTCGGGCGCGAGCTTTCATACCAGGAGGCTTTCGATGAGGAGCGCTCATGTGGCTCTCTGCACACTGTTGCTGTCTCCAGCGTTCGTAGCGTACGCCGCGAGGCAGATTTTGCCAGCTGGCGCACTGATTAACTGCACCGTATCGGAGGGCAGGTTGTCGTCGGGAACGGCGGCGGTGGGCGACCCGGTACTGTGCCAGGCAAGCATTATGTCGAGGAACAGCGGCGCGCGTCTCCCGTTCAACACGTATCTGGAAGGCAGGTTCGAGGACTTCAAAGATCCGGGACACTTTGTGGGCAAGGGGTGGATGGAGCTGAAGTTCGATCGGATGGTGATCCAACCGCGGACGGTGCTGCCGCTCTATGCGAGAGTGGTGGACGCGCCGGGCTTCAAGGTGGACCGGCAGGGACGGATTCTGGGAAAGGGACATGCGACGCGAGATATCGTAATGTGGTCGATTCCGATCCTGTGGCCGATCGATTTGCTCAGCCTGCCGGGGCGGGGGCCGAAGCCGGTGTTGAAGGCTGAGACCCGGCTAACGCTGAAGGTGATGGACGATACGGAGGTGCCGATTGTGGAGGATCCGGATCGCGATCCTTCAGGGTTGTATCGCCGGCCGAGCGCCTACGACGACGCTCCGCGGGATGAGCCGCAGCAGCGGTGGTCGGAGAACGTGCCGCCTCCGCAGCCGCAGTATCAGCAACAGCAGCAGCAATATCAGCAGCCGCAGTATCAACAGCAACCGCAGTATCAGCCGTCGCAGCAGTACCAGCAGCCTTATGCGCCGGCACAGCAACAGGCGTACGCTCCGGCGCCACCACAAACCTATGTGCAGCCTGTATATGTGCCGGTGATGCCGGTATATTCGCAACCGCCGCAGACGGTGTACGTGTACTCAGCGCCGCCTCCGCCCCAGGTACACGTATACATGTACACGCAGCCGGCGGTGGCGATGTATTCGCCGCCACGGGTGACGTACTATCCGAACACGATTGCGAGTTACCGGGTGTTCGGGTCGTATGGGCCTTATGGGTATGGGTATGGGTATTGACGACCGATCCCTAAAGTCTCCCCCGGTCCCCAAGTGCGAGGGACCCGGGCACCCGCGAGGACGAGATAACAGAGAAGGTGCGTTGCTGGTCAGCGCACCTTTTTTGTTTTTGTGGCAGCGAGGAGGAGGCGGAAGTGTTCGCGAAGCTGCTCGACAGCGCGATCGTAGGGATCGACGGAGCGGTAAGAGCGCGAGAGCATGACGCCGCCTTCCATGGTGACGAGGATGAAGGTGGCGAGCGCGTCGATGTCAGTGGCGCGCGGGAGTGATGGTTTGAGGTCCACGAGGCATTCGTGGACGGCGTTGATCCAGCCCTGGAAGTTTTGCGCGATGAGTTTATGGGCTGGTGCGTTTTCGGGATCCACTTCGAGGGCAAGGCGGCCGAGCGGGCAGCCGAAGGTGCAGTTGGTCATGAGGATGCGCTCGCGGTATCCGGCGAGGATCGCGAAGATTCTTTCGAGCGGCTTGGGCGTGGTCGCGAAGGCCGGATTGACCACCATCGGGCGGAGCAGTTCGATGTACTGCTCGAGGACGGCGCGAAGCAGCGCTTCCTTGCTATCGAAGAAGTGGTAGAAGCTCCCTGAGTTGACCTCGGCATGGGCGAGGAGTTCGGACATGCTGGTGCCTGCGTATCCGCGCTCCCAGAACAGAAACCGGGCGGAGTCGATCAGTCGATCGCGGGTTGCGGCATTTTTTGGGGCGGCCATCTCTTTTCTCTTGACAGCAAGAATACTGCCTGAGGTATATGTTAGTTGATCGTTCAACTAACTACTATGACAAAGACGAGAATTTTCTGGATGCTGGTGTTGACCAGCATTGTTCCGGCGCAGTTTGCGTGGACGCAGGCCGCAGAGACGAAGGCGGCCGCGCAGCCACGACAGTTTGTGATCGAAGTGGAGGTACCGGCGCCGGTGGGCGAGGTTTGGCGCGCGTTTGCAACGAGCGATGGCTTGAGTACGTGGCTTTTTCCGAATGCGACGGTGGACCTGAAATCGGGCGGCGACTGGCTGGTGCATTTTCCTGGGGGAAACACCGGCGGCGGAACGATTGTGAGTTTTGTGCCGGAGAAGGAGTTGGTGATTGCGGCGCTGGCTCCGGAGAAGTTTCCCACGGTGCGAGCGGAGCGGACGCGAGTGGTGTTCACGTTTGAACCGCGTGGGAGAGCGACGGTAGTGCGGCTGACGCAGTCGGGGTGGAAGAGCGGAGAGGAGTGGACCAAGGCCTACGAATATCTTCTTGCGGGAAATGCGCAGTTGATGGCGACGCTGCATAAGAGGTTTGCGGAGGGGCCGGTGGACTGGAAAGCTCCGTAGGTCGGCATCAGTCCGCCCACTCATCGCGGTGGGACTGCGATGAATGGGGCACAGACCACCCTGTTTTCTTGATCTCTTAGCAAGTTAGCGGCGCTACGCGCCGTAGCGAGTCAGCAAGTTAGCGGGTGTGTGCGAAGAACCATCGTGTTTCGGGAGGCGGAACTTGGGATTTCAATCGTTGAATTTCTTTGCGGTGATTGCGGCGGCGGTTTCGGCGTTTGTAATTGGCGGACTGTGGTATTCGCCGGTAATGCTGGGAGGCGCGTGGAAGAAGGCGAATGGATTTGACACTCCGCCGGTTGCGGGGCCGAAGGTGTTTGGGCTGGCATTGCTGCTGAGCCTGGTGATGGCGGTTAACCTGGCGATGTTTCTGAACGATCCAAAGACAACGCTCGCGTTCGGAGCGATGGCAGGATTTCTGGCGGGGTTCGGATGGGCCGCGATGGGGATCGGAATCGTTTCGCTGTTCGAGCGGCGATCGTTGAGCTATGTGCTGATCAATGGCGGGTATTTAACGGTGGCGCTGACGGTGATGGGAGTGATTCTGGGGGCGTGGCGCTAGACAGGACCCATGCCGTTGATTATGGGGATGCCGGTCGGTGGGATGAAGCGGAAGATCGAGGACGGGATGGGGGCGTTGGGTTGTTCGCCGGTGAAGGTGAAACGGGTGATGGCGCCGTCGGTCTCCTGGATCTCGATGCCGATGATGGTGCCGTCGGGTGTGACAGTGAGGGTGAGGCGCTGGATGCGGTTCTCCTGATTGTGAGGGACGCCGGTCAGATTGAAGTTGCCGTTGGGCGCGGATGACTGAGCGATGTGGTCGATTTCTTTTTCGAGCTGGGTGTGGCCGAGGAGGAAGCGCAGGGGAGAGCGGAGGTCGTCGAGTTTTTTGGCTTCGATGCGCTGGACCTGCGGGTCGCCTTTGGAGTAGAACCAGGCGTATTTGCCGTCGAGAAGGAAGAGCTTGCCAGCGGGACGGGAGTAATCCCAGCGCATGCGGCCGGGTTTTTGCAGGAGCAGGGTTCCGGATTCAGTGCGGGTGCGGCCGAGGCCTTCGTAGGACTCGGTGAATTCGGCTTTGAGGGATTTGAGCTTGTTGTAGTGACGGTCGACGCGCTGGGCGAGGTCGTGGGGATCAGGCTGTAATTCGGCGGAGATCGGGAGAACGAAAAAAAGAAATAATGATAGGAGCAGTCCCTTGTATCCCACCCTAACCGCAAAACCGGCGGTTAGGATGGGGCACCCAAGATTTTTCAGGTCCGACGATTGCGATCGGGTCATTGCACAGTCTGGGTGCAGTTGCTGCCGCCGGCGGGATCGGCTTTGATGGCGCCGCCCGCTTCGACGCAGAAGCCGCGATCGCCGGTTTTGCCGACCGTGGCGGGGACTGCGGTGAGGGTGTAGCTGGTGATGCGCTCGCTGTTATTCGAGGTCGACTTTACGCAGTTGGTGATGTTGAAGATGTAGCCATCCTTGATGCCGGTGGCGATCTGGCCGTTGAGCAGCTGCGCACTGGTGGGGCTGGGCGGGCCGGAGCTTGTCTCGCCGGCGAGAGCCTGCAGCGAGCATGCGTAGCCCTGAACGGGATAGTTGGTGACGTACATCGACTGAGCCTGCTCGATGGTCTGGAGCGACTTTTGCGCGGAGACTTCGTCGGTATGTTTCCGGATGGTGTTGGCTGTGGGAATGGCGATGAGCATGAGGATGACGATGATGGAGATGACGATGAGGAGTTCCATCAGCGTGAATCCGTCTTCGGCTCGATGGGCGCGCATGAGGCGCTGCCTGGCAGACTTCAAGAACGTGCTGTTCATTTAGTTTCAGTCCCTCTGAAGGCAGACGGATTGGGCCGCCCACACGAGAAATCGTACAACTTATAGACGCAGGAGGGGAAGGGAGCGCTCGGGGCGCCCGAATGCGCGCCCTAGCTTTTGGCTATTAGCCACTAGCTTTTAGCCGGCTGCTGTGAACAGAATTGGCGCTTATCCTTTGGACCTTGGAAGAGGACAAGTGACTCTGCGTAGAAAGCAAGGCGAAGCTAACAGCTACAAAAAGTAGAAACCGGCGACAGACTTAACAGACCAGGTGATCGCGGGTAAGCTTGATGCCGTTGAGGCGGCCGAGGAGGGTGATGGCGATCCGTTCGGGGATGAAGAGGCGCTTTGCCATTCCCTGAATCTGCTCGGCTGTGACCGTTTCGATTCGGGCGATGACCTCTTCCGCTGTGAAGAACTGGTGGAAGTACATTTCCTGGCGGGCGAGGTTGGCCATGCGGGAGTTGGAACTCTCCAGTCCCATCAGAATGTTGCCCTTGAGCTGGTCTTTGCCGCGTTTTAGTTCCTCTTCGGAGAGTGGGTTCTCCTTGAGATTGCGGAACTCGGCCATGACGAGATCGACGACTTCGAGTGCTTTGCCTGCGGACGTGCCGGCATATACGCAGAGCGAACCCGTGTCGCTATAGGGGCTCAGGTCAGAGTAGATCGCGTATGCAAGGCCACGCTCTTCACGAATCGTCTGGAAGAGGCGCGAACTCATGCCGCCGCCGAGGATGGTGTTAAGGATTAGGGTAGCGAAGCGGTTGTCGTCGGTGATCGGTGGCGCGGGGACGCCGAGGCAGAGCTGAACCTGTTCGAGTGCCTTCTTGTTCTGGAGCAGAATGCGCGCGCTGGCCTGAGGAGTCTGCGATTCGAACGCCGGCTCACCTGGAAGAAGCGGTGCGAATTTCTGCGCGATTGCATCCACAAACTGATCGTGCTCAAGATCTCCAGCGGCGGAGAAGACCATGTTGCCGCCGCGGAAACGGCCTGCGTGATAGTCGAAGAGTTTTTGCTGATCAAGACGGCCGACGGTCTGGGTAGTTCCGAGGATTGGCTTGCCGAGGGGATGGTCTTTCCAGAAATTCTGGGTGAAGAGTTCGTGGACAAGGACGTCGGGATTGTCTTCGTCAATTTTGATTTCTTCAAGGATGACGCCGCGTTCGCGTTCGATCTCGGTTGAAGCGAAAGTGGGATTGAGTACGAGGTCCGTAAGGACGTCGAGCGCGATGGGGACGTGATCGGCGAGCGATTTTACGTTGAAGCAGATGGTCTCTTTGCCTGTGAAGGCGTCGAGGTTCCCGCCGATGGAGTCCATTTCACGAGCGATGCTCAGGGAAGAGCGAGATCGGGTGCCCTTGAAGAGCATGTGTTCGACGAAGTGGGAGATTCCATTAATTTCTGGAGCCTCGCAGCGCGATCCGGATTTAATCCAGACGCCCATGGCGACTGAACGGATATGCTCCATGCGCTCGGTCAGCACAATGAGGCCGTTGGGCAATACAGTACGGCGAAGGTTTCGCTGAGTATTCATGGGTATTCAATCGGTCTCTGATTGTAAGGCGAAACGGACTTAGAGGGGCGTCCGTTCACCGGCCGTGGTCAATAACGAAGAAGAAGAGCCATTGTGGCGGAGTCCGGGAATGGCTGCAATGGATATAGAAAAGCTCTATGCTGAAACCAGCCGTGACCGCAAACCCACAACTGATCTCATTAGACGCTACAAACCGGGCTGGTGGAAGCCTGAGAAGTTTTTTGGGCATGAATGTTGCTGAATTGGGAGAGTCCATGGCTGCATTGGGAGAGCCGAAGTGGCGAGGTCGGCAGGTGGCAGAGGCGATCTATCGCCAAAGGATTGTTAATGTTGAGGGAATTACGACACTGCCGAAGGCGCTCCGGCAGCGGCTGATCGACGATGGCTGGAGGGTGGGCAGGCCAGGGATCGTGCAGGTCTTTACTTCAGTAGATGGGACGGAAAGGTACCTGGTTCAAGGGCAGGGCGACGGGCTGACTGTGGAAAGCGTATGGATGCCGGAAGGAGATGAGGGGGAGGCGGGAGATACGGTGGGGGAGGACCCCGGGGGGGAGGGGGGTGGCAGGAAGTGGGACCGGGCGACGATCTGTGTTTCGAGCCAGGTGGGGTGCGCGGTGAATTGCCAGTTTTGCCTGACGGCAAAACTTGGATTGCAGCGGAATCTGACGGCGGGAGAGATTGCGGGGCAGGTGGTAGCGGTGCTGGACCGGCAGGGCGTGGAGGTCGGCAAGGATCGGGTGAACCTTGTGTTCATGGGAATGGGTGAGCCGTTTCTGAACTACGACAACTTCATGCGCGCGGTGCGGCTGCTGGTGGAGGAGGTCGGGATCAG
>Ga0068868_100001998_pt1 | contig 14030 bp, 10 predicted proteins | sample KBSMisM42_FD_64660 | JGI IMG/M metagenome (GOLD analysis project Ga0068868, IMG submission 64660) | Miscanthus rhizosphere microbial communities from Kellogg Biological Station, Michigan, USA - KBS Miscanthus M4-2 | ecosystem: Host-associated > Plants > Roots > Rhizosphere > Soil ...
GCGAGGCGACCGCGGCGATGATCCCGGCGGTGATCATCGCAGCAGCCTTTGCGGTCGGGTTGATGGTCCTCGCCGGGATCGCCAGCCAGGCCGACAGCCTCTCCGCCCGCCTCCAGGAAGGGGCGCACCAGCTGCAGTCCTGGGCCCAGGACCTCGGGGTCGGAGCGTCGGCCGCCGCCGACGCCAACGCCCACGGCAGCGCCTCGGTCAGCGACGGCTTCCAGGCGCTGACCCAGGGTCTGCTCGGCGGCATCGACCGCCTCGCCTCGCTGGCCATCTTCCTCTCCTTCACCGCTCTCAGCCTCTTTTTCCTGCTCAAGGACGGGCCGGCGATCGGCGCCTTCATCGAGCGCCACCTCGGCGTCCCGGTCCCGGTCGCCCACTCGATCCTCGGCCGCATTGCCTCCAGCCTGCGCGGCTACTTCCTCGGGGTGACGATCGTCTCCCTCTGGAGCTCCCTGATCGTCGGCGGCGGCGCCCTCCTGCTCGGGGTGCCGCTGACCGGGACGATCGCCGTCGTTACCTTCCTCGGCGGCTACGTGCCTTATCTGGGCGCCTGGACCGCCGGGATCTTCGCCGTCCTCATCGCTCTCGGAGGAGAGGGGGCCGAGGTCGCCGGCGCGATGGCGGTCGTCGTCCTGCTCGCCAACGGCGTGCTCCAGCAGCTGGTCCAGCCGATCGCCTACGGCGCCGCCCTGAAGCTGCACCCGCTGGCGGTCCTGATCGCGACGATCGCCGGCGGCTGTCTCTTCGGCACCGTCGGGCTGGTACTGGCGGCGCCGCTGCTCTCGGCCGCGGTGAGGATCACCGCTGATCTCACCGCGGCCGAATAACTAGCTCAGTCTTCCCAGCGCGCGGTCAGCTGGTAGATGATCGTGACGTCGAGGATGATCATCAGGAACGCCCAGAGGGGCGCCGCCGGGAACCAGACGATCTGGGCGATCGCATTGACCATGACGAAGAAGATCGCCGCCACTCGCGCCCACTGGGCGCCGGCGAAGAGGCCGAGGCCGGTACAGGCGATGATCGAGCCGAGGATGAAGTGGATCCAGCCCCAGGTGGTGACGTCGGCGATGATCACGCCCTGACCACCGACGAAGACGATTTCGTCGTTGAGGATCCCGGCCAGGCCCCAGAGGGCGTCGAGGGATCCGACTATGAAGAGAAGGGCTCCGGCGAATACGGTCCAGCCGGTCGGTTGCCGTTCCTCACGTCTTCCAGCGCTGCTCTCCATCACGGTTCCTTTCGGTAAGACAATGGGTTACAAAGGAACATAGACCTCTGGGCGGCGAAAGCAACAGAGATCTTTTGCAACGACTCCAAGCCGAGAGGGGTGGTGGGTCAAGCTAGGTGGGTGGGTACCACTTTCCTGGTGAGCCGTTGAAGCGCAAATTCCTCATCTGCCTGGTCGCGCTGGTGGCCGTCGCCGCCGTGCTCGTCGGCATTTCCGGGCGCGACACCGACTCCGGTCAAGGGAACCAGGGGACGCGAGCGGCCGCCGTGCGGCCCCCGGCCCTGCCCGCGGATTTCCCCCGTTCGCGCTTCGAATCCCTGCGGCCGACCTCTCCCGGCCTTTTCGTCGTCACCTTCACGGACCCGGCTGACGATCTCCCCTGGGTGATCGTCTACGACAACGACGGGGTGCCGCGCTGGTGGTACCGGCCGGACACGCGGACGCTCTGGGGTCAGGTCCTCGGCAACGGCGACCTGGTCTGGGCGCGCTCGTTCGGCGACGGCTACGGGCTCGACCCGAGGATGGCCCACGAGGTGCGCTCGGAGTCGGGGAAGCTCCTGCGCCTGGTCCGGACCGAGGGCTCGATCGTCGACGGCCACGAGTACCGCGAGCTCGCGAACGGGAACGTGCTGCTCGACACCTACGTGCCCGAAACCGCCGACCTGCGCCGCTTCGGCGGCCCGAAGCGGGCGGCGATCGCCTCCGCCGAAGTCCAGGAAGTCGACCCCGAGGGCAAGGTCGTCTGGCACTGGAACTCCCGCGGCCACATCGCCCTGCGCGAGACCGGGCGCTGGTGGCACAACGTCCTCAGCAACCCCCGCCGGCGCCTGCACCGGGAGATCTTCGACCCGGTCCACATCAACTCGATCGAGCCCCGTGGCCCCGACGAAGTCGTGATCTCCACCCGCCACACCGACGCCGTCTACGGAATCGACCGCGCCACCGGTGAGATCAACTGGAAGCTGGGCGGAACCCCGACCGGAAACTCATTGAAGGTGACGGGGGACCCGGCGACGAAGCTGCTCGGCGGCCAGCACGACGCCCGCATCGACCGCCGCGGCCGCCTCACCGTCTTCGACAACGGCAAGGACCGCCCCCGCCGCCCCCGCGTCGTCTTTTACCGGCTGGAGCTGGGCGAGGGCCGGGCCGCCTACCGCGGCCAGCTGAACGATCCCGAGGTGACGCGGAGCCACTGCTGCGGCTCGGCCCGCGAAATGGCCGGCGGCGGCTGGCTCGTCAGCTGGGGCGACAACCCCCTGGTCACCGGCTTCGACCGCGAGGGCAGGATCGCCTTCCGGCTGCACCTTCCCGCTTCGACCTTCCGTGCCGTGCCGGTGCCGCAGGGGGCGACCGACGACCGGCGCCTGAGCGCGGGGCTTGCCGCTATGCGAGCCGGCCGATGAGCGGCCGGGCCGTGGGGGCGGCTGCCGCCCGCGCGGGGGGAAGCAGGAGAGCGGAGACGCAGAGGAGGGCGAAGGCGGTCGCCTGGAGGCCGATCCCGACCGTACCGCTGGCGAGCGGGTCGCCGAAGACGACGACGCCGCTGAGGATCTGGGCCGAGCTCGCGACCAGGCCCATCAGCCCGATCGTCTCGATCGCCCCGCCGCGCTGAAGGGAGGCGACGGCGGAGTACTGGGCGAGGACGCCGCAGGCGATGATCGCGCCGACCCACGGCGCGAGGAAGAGGAGCGGGAGGCTGCCCTCGCCGGTCAGGCCCTTGATCGCCACCCCGGCCAGGGCGAAGAGGGTGCCGGCGAGAACGGCGAGGAGAGCGCCGTGGCGGGCGGCGAAGAGCCGGCGCCGGTAGCCGAAGGCGAGGCTGAGGGCGAGCACCGCGAGCCCGCCCTCGAAGGCGACGATCGCGCCGGTCGCGAAATCGGAGTGCTTGCCGTGAATGCTCGGCAGGGTTAGGGCGAGAATCGCCAGCCCCACGCCCCCCAGTAGCAGGGCCAGCCACTGCCGCCGCTCGACCGCGTGCCCGAAGAAGCGCTGCGAGAGGACGGCGAGGCTGACGGCGCCGGCGGCGAGGGCCGCCTGGACGAGAGAGATCGGGGCCATCGAGAGCGCTGCGATGTGGATCAGCCAGGCGACGGCGGCGATCCCCCAGCCGGCGGCGAACCAGGGTGAGGCGGCAAGGCTGCGGGCGCTCTGCAGCGGCGCCTGGATGCTCACCGGCGGGACGTGCTGGCAGCCACGGTGCTTGAGCAGCGAGGCGATATTCGCCATCACGGCGGCGAGCAGGGCAAGGCCGATCCCGGCTTCAACGGAGCCCATCTTCAGCCGTCAATCTCCAACCGTCGCCGCGCGGCGACGACCGCCGGGATCGAGGAACGGCAGGCCTTGGCGATCGAGCCGTTGGTCTTGTCGGGAGCACGGGCCACCTCGAAATCGATCACCGCGGTGCGACGGAGCCGGGCCCGGTCGTTGCGGTCCATCGCTTCCGGGGCCGAATCGACCGCGGCCTCGGCGACACGCGTCCTGCGGCAGCCCAGGCAGAAGGTCCCGTCGGTGCAGTCCTCCCAGGCTTGCGGCAGCGGTATTTCCCCGGCGTCGCTGAGGCTGGCGGAGACCCCGCAGCCGGCGCAGGTCCATTTGCGCGCCGTGGTCGCGGTCATGACCGGTTCCGGCTCGGGCGCCGGTCCTGCGAGCGCTTCGTCGCCGGGCGCCCGCTGAGCTTTTTGCGGCGGCCCCCGTGGGCGACCTCGAACTCCCGGACCAGGCCGAGGTCCCCGGCCATCCGCCGCACGTCTTCCGCCTGGTCGGCGAGGACGAAGCTGACGCCGGTGCCCTGGCGGCCGGCCCGGCCGGTGCGGCCGATGCGATGGACGTAGGCGTCGCGATCCTCGGGCGTGTCGTAGTTGATGACGTGGGTGACGCCTTCGACGTCGATGCCGCGGGCGGCGACGTCGGTGGCGACGAGTGCTTCGACCTCGCCGTCCTCGAAGCGGGCGAGGGCACGTTCGCGCTGGCCCTGGCTCTTGTCGCCGTGCATCGCGACGGCCTCGATCCGGCGACCGCGCAGCCGCTTCACCAGCCTGTCGGCGCCGCGCTTGGTGCGGACGAAGACGAGGGTCGGGCCGCACTCGCTGTCTTCCAGTTGCGCGACCAGGTGATCGAGCTTCTCGCCCTGGGTGCTGACCGGCAGGAAGTGGTGCTCGATGTCGGCCTTGGCCTGTTTGGGGGCGTGGGTGTGGCGGCGGGCATCGCGCGTGTAGGCGGCGGCCAGCTTGCCGGTCGCGCCCTCGAGCGTCGCCGAGAAGAACAGCGTCTGGCGCTGCTTCGGGGCGCCGGCGACGATCCGGTCGACCGCGGGCTTGAAGCCCATGTCGAGCATCCGGTCGGCCTCGTCCAGGACGAGGATGCGGATCCGGTCGAGCGAGACGACGCCGCGGCCGATCAGGTCCTCGAGCCGGCCGGGGGTGGCGACGAGGATGTCGGCCCTGCGGGCGGCTTTGATCTGCGGGCCGAAGCCGACGCCGCCGTAGACGGCGGCGATCCTCAGGTCGCAAGCATCAGCCAGTGGGCGCAGCTCGTCGACGATCTGGCCGGCGAGCTCGCGGGTGGGGGCGAGGACGAGGGCGCCGACGGAATCGTGCTCGGGCGTCAGCCGCTCGATCATCGGGATCCCGAAGGCAAGCGTCTTGCCGGACCCGGTGGGGGACTGGACGAGCAGGTCGTGGCCGGCGAGCGCATCGCGGACGACCAGCTGTTGAACGGGAAAAGGACTGGTGATGTCACGGCGCGCAAGCGCACGGATCACCGGCTTGGAGATGCCGAGATCGGCAAACGAAGTTATGGAAGTGCTCCTTATTTGAACGTCTAGGGAGATCCTGCGGCCCCTAGGCGCCAAGCGGCACGCGGAGGAAACGGAACCTCTCGGGTGGCGATTCGGCCAAACCCGACTTAGCCACCGTAGCAGGCGCTTCCCGGCAGGGCTGCGGTCTGGGCGCTACAACTAAAAAGCTCCGCCCAGGAGTCTGATCAACCCAAGGTGGAAGTGCCGAAGCGAAACTCGAGTTCTTCGCGAGCCTGGCCTATTCGGCGCCGGGTGGAACCCCTTGCTTCATCATGGGCGCGGCGGACGGGATCCAAGGCCCTGGAGTCACCGAGCTTTGCGAGTGCGGCCGCCGCGACTTGCCTCACGCGGTCCTTCGGGTCCTTCAAAGCGTCGATCAGCGCGGGCGTCGCTGCCTGGTCGCCGATCTCTCCGAGCGCTTTGGCCGCATATAGCCGAATGCCGTCGTCGTCGCTGTTGAGACGCTCGACGATTTGGGTGACGCTTCCTCGATCTCTGAGACCTCCAACCCCGCGGATGGCCCACATCTGGGTGGCCGGGTCCGAGTCCTCCATTGCCTTCTGTAGAGCAGGCAGCGACGACTCGTCCCGCAATTTCCCAAGCTCCATTGCGGCCAGCCTCCGATTCGAAGCGCTCGGATCCCCAAGTGCATCGATCAGATATGGAACGTTGCCTTCCCTGATCGCCTGGTTGATGCCAGATCCGAACAGCAGGAACTTCATCGCCTATTTCCCTCCGAAGATCATCCGGATATATTCTTCGCCCGAATCTTTCATCTTCATTAGCTCATCTTGGTGCTGAATGATCCAGTCGGTGGCCTTGGGGTACCTGGCCGCCAGCCTGAGCAGAGCAGCCGGAGCATACGGAGCGAGGAATGAGCTGACGGCGGTCCCCGCGATCGAAAATCCTTCGTAGAGCGGACCGCAGAGTTCCAAGCCTCCGTTGCCGATGCCGAACATATCCCTCAGATATTTGGTCAGTCCCATGGTTCCGCCGTCGAAGAAGCCCACGTAGGCTTCAGCCAGTTGCCGTGCGGACGGCGGCGAGATGCTGCTGATCGTCTGAGAGACGGAGTTCGCTCCCTGGTAAGCCAGGTTTCCGTCCGAGGTCGGATTGAAGCAATCGCCGAAGTCACCGAACGAGTCGAATCCGCAGAGCCCTAGGGGGTCGCCTTCGTTGACGGGGTTGTTATTGGCGTAGGTGTACGGCTGCCTCGTGGTGACGCCCGCCGGGTCCCGAGTCAGGAACTGAGCGGTCGCCGGGTCGTAGACGCGAGCACGCAGGTACAGAAGCCCACTCTGGGCGTTGGTGTACTGGCCGGCGTAGCCGAGCGGCGTTTTCTGGGTACCGGTGCTCCCCGTCAGGGCGCCGAAGGGTCCATAGCTGAAGGTCCCGGTGACGCTGCCGCTCGAGTTGGTGAGGACGCGGGTGCTGCCGAGCTGGTCGTGGTGGTAGTAGGTGGATGCTCCCGCTGCGGAGATCTGCTCGATCGGTAGGCCATTGGGTCCGTGCAGGTAGCTCGTTCCCCCCTCGCTCAGCAGCAGCGGCAAGCCTCCGCTTCGATCCCAGGTGAGGTAACTCGTGGCACCGGAGACGGTCTGGGAAGCCCGCAGGCCGCTGCCGTCGTAGCCATAACTTTCGCTGATCGAGGGCACTGCGCCTTCGGCCGGTCGTTCGACCGCGGTCAGGTTCCCTGCTTGGTCGTAGCTGTAAGTCGTTGCCGGGCCACTCATGGGGGTCGCGGTGGTCCGCTCCCCCAGTGCGTCATAGGAGAACGTCACCCCCGGCTTTGCCGTCAGCTCATTGGCCGTGTCGAAGGTGAAGCCGCTGACGCCCGCTTGCGTGGTTGGGTTGTCGGCGGCGTCATAGGCGTAATTGGAGCTTCCTGCCTGGGTCAAGCGGGTGAGGCCGTCATAGGCAAAGGTCTGCGCCGCCCCTGGCAGGCCGGTTGGGGTTTCCCCCGTGACCTGGCCGCCGTTGTCCCGTGCATAAGAGAGGGTGGCCAGGTTCGTTTTGCTTTTGGCCATGGTCACCCCGATCATCTGGTCGGCCCGGTTGTAGGCAAAGGTGTCGATGTTCCCGGTCGAGGTGGGGAAGGTAGTTCCGGTCAGGTTCGAGTTGGCGTCGTAGGAGAACGTGGTTTTGTTCCCAAGCCAGTCGCTGACGCTGGCGAGCCGCTCGGCGAGGTCATAGGTCCGGGTCACGGTTTTGCCGTTGGGATAGACGATGCTCGTCAGGTTGCCGGCGAGGTCATATCGATAGGTGGTTTTGTCGCCGTGGCCGGTGACGGCTTCGGTGAGGCGGCCGAGGGAATCGAAGGCGAAAGACGAGCTACCGGTCCCATCCGTCATCGCGGTCCTGTGCCCAAGCCCGTCGTATGCGTATTCCCGGGTGGGAGTGACGCCATCCGAATAGCTGACTTTCGTCAGCCGGTTGGCCGCGTCGTAGTCGAAGCTGGTGACCCGTTCTTTAGGGTCGGTTCGGCTTTTCAGGTTGCCGACCGCGTCATAGTCGTAGCTCGTAGTCCGCAGCAGGGGATCGGTGGTCGACTCCAGGCGGTCGTGGGCGTCGTAGGTATACGTGGTGGCGTTTTTAAGCCCGTCCGACTGGGAGACCAGGTTACCGTTGGGGTCGTAGCCGGATGTGAGGATCGAGCCGCCCGGTCGTTCGAGGCTGGTCGTTCGGTTCAGCGCGTCGTAGCCATAAGTGGTCGTGCGGTTGTTGGCATCGGTTGCGGTGGCGACATTGCCGTCCGCGTCGTAGGTCCAGCTGCGTTTGCGGCCGAGCGGGTCGGTGACGGACAGCCTGTTGCCTGCGGCGTCGTAGGCGTAGGTGGTCGTGTATTCGGAGGGTTTGCTGCCTTTCGCGTTGCCTCGCGCGGCGACCCGGGTCAACCGCCGGCCGAGTCCGTCGTAGGTGTAGGTGGTTTTGTTGCCAAGGGCATCGGTGGCGCTGGTGAGGTTGCCGGCGGTGTCGTAGGCAAAGCTCGTGATCCGGCCGTTGGGGTTGGTGATCCCAGTAACGTCGCCCGGGAAAGTTTTGTTTTCGTAGGTGTAGGTGGTGGTGCGGGACTGCACCGGTTCCGAGCCGACCAAGGGGGTTGATTCGGTCAGCAGGTTGCCGCGGCTGTCGTAGGTGTAGGTGGTCGTGACGCCGTTAGCGTCGGTGAATTCCAAGAGATCGCCGAGCGCGTCGTGTTTGGATTTCGTTTTATTGCCTGCTGCATCTTCGGTCGAGGTCTGGTTGCCGCGGCTGTCGTAGCCGGCATGGCTGGTGTGTCCGTTGGGATCGGTAACGCTGGTGACTCCCATGGTGTAGGGGTCGTGTTCGTAGGTCCAAGTCGCCGCCTCTTCGGTTCCCGCCGCCTCCGTCTGTTTGGCCAGTGCGCCTTTGACGTATTCGTACTCGGTGACGTAGCCTCGAGGGTCGGTCAGGTCGGTGATCACCCCTTCTGCGATCGCCGTGTAGGAGAAGGTCGTTTCGTGTTCGAGCGCGTCCTTCTGCGAAGTCACCCGACCATCGGAGTCATACGTGTTCGTGACGACGACATTCCCACGTGGGTCTTTATAGGTTTTCAGGAGGCCTGCGGCGTCGTACCCGAAGTACGAATGGCCGCCTCGAACGTCCGTCACTTCTGCCAGGCGACCGGCGCCGTCATAGCCGTAGGAGACCGATCGGCCGCCGGAATCGCTTACGCCGATGAGCTGCCCGGCCGGGTTGTAGCTGAACGTGAAGCTGCGCCCGGCACCATCGGAGGCGGTTTGGAGTTGATCGGAGGCGTTGTAGGAGAGGGTCGTTTTGTTGCCGTTCAGGTCGGCGATCGAGGTCAGCCTCCCTGCCGGGCTGAACGTATAGATGGTCCTGTCGCGGACCGTATAGGTGTAGGTGCCGTCGCCATTCTGGAGCAGTTTGGCCAAGACCCTCGGTGGGGCCGAGTATCCAGTGGCGCTGGCGTTGAAGGCCGTTCTGCTGCCATTGGCGTTGGTCACGACGGTTTCCCCCCAGGGGTTGACCCAGAGGCGCATGTCATAGGGGAAAGCCCAGCCCGGACCCAGTAAAGTGGGTTCCCCGGACTTCGCAGCGAGGGAGCTGTAGGTCCGGGTCATGTGCAGGCCCGGGCCGCGGCTGTCGATCGAGAGGTCATCGAAGGACTCCCAGTAGTCGCCGGTCGCCGTGTTGACGGGATCACCCCCGCAGACCTGGGAGCAGGGAAGTTCTCCAGGATTGCCACCGCCCCACGTGGCGCTGGGAGGGATCGGCAGGAGCGTCACAAGGAACGGGACGGTGACGCTCTCACTGAGCGTTTCCCCGTCAGTGAAGGTCTGTTTGAACGAGAAGATCATCGTCCAGGTGCCGAGGCATTCCGCGGGCGTATTGGCGGCGACGGAGTGCATGGTGCCGAGGAGCCAGGTCGGGCTGGTCCAGTATTCGGTGCCGATGATGTGCCAACCGTAGGTTTCCCCGATGTTGACTTTTTTGCCGCAGGCGTCATAGATGACGTCTTCGCTCCAGTTCGTCATCGGGATTTTTTTGGAGGAACCGAGTGCGGCGTCGTAGGCGGAGACGTAGCCGCATGGGATATAGGAAGAGCCGACGTAGGGAATGAAATAGGCACAGCTCGCGTAGAGGGAGCCTTCTTTCCGGTACAGGGAGCCCGCTCGAGCAGTCGATACTTCGAGGATGTCGCCGGCTTCGTTGGTCACGGCCGCGGCAATCGCTCCATCGCTGCGTGGCTTCATCGGTCGCATCGAGGGCGAAGACGAGCGAGGCTCAGCGGCCCGGAGGCGTTTGCAGGGGCCGGTGAGGAGGGAGTTGCCCGCATCGTCCGGTGCGCAACTGGTGGCCATGTTGGGTTCGGCCTCGTCCGCCGAGAAGCTAGGGACTTGCAGCAAGGGGTTTGCAAGCGTCGAAGCGTCGGGAGCCTTGGCCCAAGCCGCTGCCGGGAAGAGCAGGATGAGCGCCCCCCAGGCCATGGCGATCCTTGCCAGCAAGGCTCCGAGCTTTCCATCGTTTCCCGTCATGAGATCCTCTTCCGTTGCCACCGATAGAATTTTTGGTAGTCGTACCGACTTTAGGCGAATCGTCGCTGACTAATGGACACATATTCGGTCCAAAGGGCCCTCCGTCTCGACCGGCTAACCGGCCAGCAGGAACCTCGGATGCGTTGATGGGGCGCCCAACCATTGAATTCGGCTCCACAACAGAAAACGCCCCGCCGGGGAGGCGGGGCGCTTCTGGGGTTACTACAGGGAGGAGAGATATGTATCTCTATATATGTGTGGATCCGTGGGAGGTAGGTGAGCCCGATTGATGTCGAGTGCGTCGCTGTGGGAAGCAGCGAGGCGATATGTCGACGCGGGGTTCAGCCTTTGAAGTCTTTGTCGTAGTCCTTACGTCGGTTTTCTCTTGCGAATCCTTGAACAGCGTACGAACGTATGTGCGATCTGTGTGTGAGTGGGGTCACAGAGATCCTGCAATTGACGGACTCTGCGGGGTCTCTACCCGATTTGCTCCTGAAGACCAGATCAAATTCGGTAAGCGGTCGGGCATCAATGTCGCATTCGTTTCTGAACCGGCGATAAAAGGCCGGATCGGGGGCCTCGCTGTAGCTTTCGGCGGGTGAAGAAGTCCCGGATAGATGCGGTTTTGGCCGACCGCGGCCTCTTTCCCTCGCGCTCGGCGGCGGCGGGGGCGGTGCGGGCCGGCGAAGTCCGGATCGGCCAGGACGGCCCGGTGGCGCTGCGCCCCAGTCAGCTGGTCGAGCCGGACGCCAACCTGATCGTCGACGAGGGGCCGCGCTACGTCTCGCGCGGCGGCACCAAGCTGGAAAACGCGCTCGATGCGCTCGCGATCGAGGTCGAGGGTCGCGACTGCCTCGACGTCGGCGCCTCGACCGGCGGCTTCACCGACTGCCTGCTCCAGCACGGCGCGGCCCGGGTGATCGCCACCGACGTCGCCTTCGGGCAGCTCGACGTGCGGATGCGCGAAGACCCGCGCGTCCACGTGCTCGAGCGATTGAACGCACGGGAGATGCGGCCGGCGGACCTGCCCTTCGCGCCCTCCCTGGCCACCGTCGACGTCTCCTTCATCTCGCTGGCCAAGGTGCTGCCCGCGGTCGTGCACTGCCTCGCGTCGGGCGGCGAAGTGATGGCGATGGTGAAGCCGCAGTTCGAGCTCGGCCGGGAGCGGGTCGGCCGCGGCGTCGTCCGCGACGCCGGCGACCGGCGCGAGGCGATCCTCGCGGTCGCCGTGGCCGCGCGCGAGCTGGGGCTGCCGATCCGCGGCTTCGCCTCCTCTGGGCTGCCGGGGCCGAAGGGGAACCGCGAGACCTTCGTCTGGTGCGGGGGCAGCGGCAACACGGTCAAGGACCTGGAGGCGGCCGTCGCCGCCGTCGTCGAGGAGGACGGATGAAGACCGCCGCGCTGATCACCCACTCGCACCCGCCGAGCGCCTCGGAAGCGGTCGCGATCGCCGCCGAGGTCGCCCACGACCTCGGCTGGCGCCTGGCCGCCACCGAGGACGAGCTGCGCAAGCACGGCGCCGCCGGCGAGGGGGTCGACGTCACCGCCGAACACACCGTTCCGGACATCTGCCTCGTGCTCGGCGGCGACGGTTCGATCCTGCACGCGTTGCGCCGCTACGCGCACACCGAGGTGCCGGTCTTCGGCGTCAACTTCGGCACCGTCGGCTTCCTCGCCGCGGTCGAGCGCGACGAGGCCGCCGCGGGCATCCGCCGGGCGCTCGAAGGGGAGATCGAGACCGTCCAGCTGCCCGGGCTCGAGGTCGAGGTCGACGGCAAGCGGGGCGTCGGCCTCAACGACATCACCCTCGCCCGCCGCCCGCATGACCGCGTCGCCGAGCTCAGCTACCGGATCACCGGCCAGGAGGTCGGCCACGTCCGCTGCGACGGGCTCGTCGTCGCCACCCCGGTCGGGTCGACCGGCTACAACCTCGCCAACCAGGGCCCGATCCTGGCCTGGGGCGTTAAGGGGTACGTGGTCAGCTACATCTCGCCGCACTCGCTTACGGCGCGGGCACTGGTGGTTGCCCCCGGCGACGTCCTCCACGTCCTCAACGCCCCCGACCGCGAGCCGGTCGAAGTCGCCGTCGACGGCAGCAAGATCGCCGACCTCGACGCCGGCGCCTCGCTCGAAGTCCGCTTCGCCGACGCGGTCAGCCGCCTCGCCCAGCTCCCCGGCACGAGCTTCTACCAACGCATCAGAGAGAAGTTCGGTCACCTCGCCGTCTAGCGACGACCGCCACGAGCCGAGGCAGTCGGTTCTTTAGGGTCTGCCGCCATGGAGCGCAAGTGGTGGACCCTCGTCTTGGTCTCGATCGCGACGTTCATGCTGTTGCTCGACGTCACCGTCGTCAACGTCGCCCTTCCCGACATCCAGCGGGAACTGAACGCCAGTCTCTCCAGCCTGCAGTGGGTCGTCGACGCCTACTCGCTGATGCTCGCCGCCTTCCTGTTGACGGCCGGCTCGCTCGGCGATCGCCTCGGCCGGCGGCGCGTCTTCACGATCGGCTTCGGCATCTTCACCTTCGCCTCGTTCCTCTGCGGCATCGCTGAGGACCCGACCCTGCTCAACCTTGCCCGCGGGCTGCAGGGGATCGGCGGCGCCGGCATGTTCGCTACCTCGCTCGCCCTGATCGGCCAGGAGTTCCACGGCAAAGACCGGGCGACGGCGTTCGGGGTCTGGGGGGCGACGGTCGGCGGCGCGGTCGCGATCGGGCCGCTGGTCGGCGGGGTCCTGACCGAGAACTTCGGCTGGGAGTGGATCTTCTTCGTCAACGTGCCGATCGGGATCGCGGCGATGGTCCTGACCGAGCGGCAGATCGTCAACGTCTCCGCCCCGGACCCGGAGCCGATCGACGTGCCGGGCCTCGTCACCTTCTCCAGCGGCCTCTTCCTTCTGATCTTCGGGCTGATCCGCGGCAACCCGGAGGGATGGGGGAGCCCTCTGATCCTCGCCTGCCTTTTCGGGGCCGCCGCCCTGTTGGCCCTCTTCATCGCGATCGAGCGCCGCAGCCACCACCCGATGCTGGATCTGACCCTTTTCCGCAAACCCGCCTTCAACGGCGTCTCGGCCGTCGCCTTCTGCCTCTCGGCGGGGATGTTCGCCATCTTCCTCTACCTGACGATCTACATGCAGGGCGTGCTCGACTTCTCGCCGCTGGAGGCCGGGCTGCGCTTCCTGCCGCTGACCGTCCTCGGCTTCGTCGTCGCGCCGATCTCCGGCGCGCTCTCGCACCGGGTCCCGATCCGGATCCTGCTCGGCACCGGGCTGACCACCGTCGGCGTCGGTCTGCTGCTGATGCACGGGGTCACGCCCAGCTCGTCCTGGACGACGCTGCTGATCGGCTTCCTCCTCGCCGGGATCGGGATCGGTACGACCAACCCGGGGATCGGGCAGGCGGCGATCGCCGTCGTCCCGGTCGAGAAATCGGGGATGGGCTCGGGGATCAACACGACCTTCCGCCAGGTCGGGATCGCGACCGGCGTCGCCGGCCTCGGCGCCGTCTTCCAGGGCCGCGTCGACTCCAGACTGAGCGACCTGCTCCCCAACGCCCCCGACGGCCTCGGCGAAGCCGTCGCTTCCGGCGGCTCGCGGGCGGTGGCCGAACTGCCGCTGCCGCCGGCGGTCCACGCCAAAGCAACCCACGCCGCCGACGTCGCCTTCGTCAGCGGCTTCAACGACATCATCCTGATCGCCGCGATCGTCTCCTTCATCGGCGCCGCGCTGGGGTTCTTGCTCGTCCGCTCCGAGGACTTCGTCCAGCCGACGGACGGGCCCAGCGAGCCGACGGCGGACTGATCGCTCCGGGTTAGCCGCAAGAAGCGGAGAAAGCCGGCGGGTCGGTCCGCGCCCGTTGCTACATAGATCGCATGCTGCGTGAGCTGCGGATCGAGAACCTGTTGCTGATCGAGCGGGCCGAATTGCGGCTGGGGGAGGGGCTGAACGCGATCACCGGCGAGACCGGCGCCGGCAAGACCGT
>Ga0068868_100002008_pt1 | contig 14001 bp, 17 predicted proteins | sample KBSMisM42_FD_64660 | JGI IMG/M metagenome (GOLD analysis project Ga0068868, IMG submission 64660) | Miscanthus rhizosphere microbial communities from Kellogg Biological Station, Michigan, USA - KBS Miscanthus M4-2 | ecosystem: Host-associated > Plants > Roots > Rhizosphere > Soil ...
CAGGTCGTCGAGGAGGCGCGGCACAGGCGCGCCACGCGGCAGTCGGCGTCGTAGGCGCTAGGACGTGGGCGCGCCGTGAGGGAGGCGCCCGTAGCTGTCTTCACAAAACCGCGGCGCGCTCGCCGCACCCCTCACCCTCACCCTCTCCCCCCGCTCACGCGTGGGGAGAGGGGATATCCAGGAGGCGAGGGATGTTTAGGAGGCGCTTTGCCTACGACGCCTTCTTCGCGGTCAGCTCCGAGAGCGCGGAGAGCACCTCGTCGCTGTGGCTCGCCGGCTTCACGCCCGTGTAGACCTTCACGATGTTGCCCTTCGGGTCGATCAGGAAGGTGTTCCGCGCCGAGTAGGTCTGTCCCTCGTGCTGCATCACGGAGCCGTACGCGGTCGAGACCTTCCCGTCCGGGTCCGAGAGGAGCTTGAACCTCAGGCCCTCCTTGGCGCAGAAGTCCTCGTGAGACTTGGCCGTGTCGACGCTGACGCCGAGGATCACGGCGTTCTGGGCCTCGTACTTGGACAGGTCGCGCTGAAAGTTGTGCGCCTCGAGCGTGCACCCGCTCGTGAAGTCCTTCGGATAGAAGTACAGGACGACCCACTTGCCGCGGAAGTCGGCGAGATTGACGGGCTTTCCCTCGTTCGACGTGAGCGAGAACGCGGGAGCCGGGGAGCCGGCGGCGGGCACCGCGGGGGCGTCCGCGGCGCGGGCGGCGATGGCCGCGCCGAGCGCGATGCAGAGCACGATGGCGATGCGAAGAACCCTCATGTCGAGAACCTCCTGTTCCGAAATATCACAGGTCGGTCGAGGCGCGCTCGACGCGCACGGGACAGAGATATCCGGCAACCGCCGCTCTTGGCGGCAAGGCAGCGTAAGGGCGCTGGGTAAGGACACTGGCGACTCGCCAGGCGTTCGAGAACCTCCCCAGAACTAAAAAAACCCCCTCTCCGCGGGAAGGGTCGAGGCGATCGGCGGCGCGTCGGGCTCGGGCGGAGCCCGTCGATCTGTCGCCATCCGCCCCGACCCTTCTCGAGTGGGTCGGAGAGGGGGTCAGGGAAGGCGAAGCGGTTTCTAACTCGTCAGAGGCGTCCCGTCAGCAGCAGAACGACCACGATGATCAGCACCACGCCGAGGAGTCCGGACGGGCGATAGCCCCAGCTCCGGCTGTATCCCCAGTTCGGCAACGCGCCGACAAGAAGGAGCACCAGGAGGATGACCAGGATCAGTCCCATGGAGTTTCTCCTTTCCGCATTCGGAAGGAGAGATTGCCAATTGCGTGCCAAAACCCGCGCTGACGCCGGCTCGCCCCCGGTTTTTCCGCAGACGGCCGTCGTCGCTCCAACCCGCGAGCGCGAGAAGGCTCGAGGGACGGCGGCCTGCGCGGATTCGCGGTTGCCTTGCGCGACGCCCGCACGCGCGACTCGCCGCAAAAGGCGACGGGCGCCTTGACGGCGCCCGCGCTCAGCCTCGAACGGCCCCACCCAACAAAGACATGTTTAACACATCCGCGCGGAGCCGGCGCGGAAAATTTTCAGAGTCTCAGCGCGCCTGCGCCGGGGACTTCGTCTGCCAGAGACCGATCGTCGCGCCGGTCGGATCGGACAGGATGCTCAACCAGCCCATGTCCGCGACGGGCGTGACGTCTCTCAGGATGTTCGCTCCGAGAGACTTCGCTTTCTTGGTCGCGGCCTGTATGTCGTCGACGTCGACGTACGGCATCCAGGCCGGTGGCGCGCCCGGCGTCATCTGCTTCATCATCCCGCCGCCGGTGCCCTCGCCGACTCCGACCATGGTGTACGTCAAGCCGTCCATGTCCGAGTCCTCGAGCTTCCAGTCGAAGAGTTTGCCGTAGAAGTCCTTCGCCTTCGCGACGTCGCCGGTGTTGAGCTCCACGTGAACGAACGGATTTGCCATCGTCTACCTCTCTCGATATCGGCGGGACCCCGATCGGACCGCCGCTACGGCGCTAATCCGAGCGGCGCTTCATCCATTCCCCGTCTCCGCCGTAATCCGCGCCGCCAGAAGTTCCCCAGAATCCTCCTTCAGCCCACCCGCTCGTCGGCCGTGGGACCGTAAACGGACGGCACCGCGACGTCGTTCAACCGCAGGTAGACGGTGAGCTGCCCGCGGTGATGGGCCCAGTGGCTCAGGACGCCGTCGCGGATGTTCACGTGCCGCGGCAGCTCCGAGACGACGTGGCCGCCCGCCATGAGCCGCCAGTTCGTCGCCAGATGAGAGTCGGTCGTGCCGCGCAGCGCCGTGCGCGCCTTCTCCGCCGACTCGTCCAGCGCCCGGATCCACTCGCTGGGAGTGCGCGCCTCGGGAGGCCGGTACCCGGACCCTCCCTGCGGCGCGAAGTCGAGCTCGTCCTGTTCGATCATGGTGCCGATCCACGACGGCATCGTCGCGACGAGGGTCGCGAGATATCCCATCGGCATCGACTTCGGATGCGGCTTCCAGTCGAACTTGCCCTCGGGCACGCGCTCCAGGACACGCCGGCTCGCCGGGAGCTCGCGCTCGAGATCGGCGAGAAAGGTCTCGGTCATCTTCATGTTTCTCTCCCTCCCCGACGTTAACGCGGAACGGGACTGACGGTTACGGAGAGCCGACGGGCTGGCGGCGTCACCGCCGTCGCGCCATCCGGACGGGCCGAGGAGCGGAACTGGGGCCGGTTCGAGGTCCCTTCCCCGCCAACCTCTCCCCACCCATCTCAAATCCCCTCTCCCCACGCGGGAAGAGGGGGAGGCTGAGGGGCGCGCTCTCCGGGCCGACGAATCCCGGGTTGCGCGGCGGCTCTCCCCCGCCAGAACCTCCTTGCGTTTCGCGCGTACCATATGTTGTGATCCGACATATGGCAGCACGAGACCTCGACCGCGAGCTCAAGAAGGGGTCCGCGGAGCTCCTCATCCTCTCCCTCGTCGAGAAGCGGGCGCGGCACGGCTACGAGATCGGCAAGCTGATCGACACCCGATCCCGCGGCGCCCTTCGCTACAACGTCGCCTCGCTGTATCCCCTGCTCTACCGGCTGGAGGCGAAGGGCCTCCTCGAGGGCCGCTGGGTCGAGAAGCCGTCACAGCGGCGGCGTCGCTACTACCGCCTGACCGCGGCGGGGCGCAAGGCGCTGAGCGCGAGACGCGGCGCCTGGAGCGCGTTCGTGCAAGCGATGAGCCGGATCACGGAGGCCGAGCATGCATGACTGGACGGAGCCCATTCGCCGCCGCATCGCCGGCTTGTCGCTCGATCCCGCCCGCGAGGCCGCGGCCGTCGAGGAGATCGCGCAGCACATGGACGACCGCTACGAGGAGCTCCGCGCCTCGGGCACCGCGGAAGAGGAGGCGCGCCGCTCGGTGATCGCCGAGCTCGAGGGCGACGCGCTGACGTCGGGACTTCGGGCCGCGCTGCCTCCCTCGCGCCCTCCCTCCGGATTGGCGTCCGGCGGGGCCGGATCCGAGGGAGTCGTCGCCGGACTCGCCGCGGACCTGAAGCACGGCCTGCGCCTCCTGCGCTTCCATCCCGGTTTCGCCGCCGTCGCGATCCTCTCGCTCGCGCTCGGGATTGGCGCGAACACCGCGATCTTCCAGCTGCTGGACGCCGTGCGTCTGCGCTCGCTGCCCGTCGAGCGCCCCGAGGAGCTCTACAACGTCCGCATCGCGGAAAATCCGTGGGGACGGACCGGCAGCTTCTCGAGCTACCACCCGCAGCTCACGAATCCGATCTGGGAGCGGCTCCGGAGCGAACAGGAAGGGTTCTCGAAGATCGGCGCCTTCGCCGGCCAGACCCTCAACCTCGCCTCCTCCGGTGAGGCGCGCTGGGTCGAGGGACTCTGGGTCAGCGGCGGCTTCTTCGACGCAATGGGAGTTCGCCCGCTTCTGGGAAGGACGCTGACTCCCGCGGACGACACGCCCGGGTGCGGCTCCCCCGCCGTCGTCCTGAGCGAACGCTTCTGGCGGCGCGAGTTCGGCGGACGCGAGACGGCCGTCGGGGAGAAGCTCTCCGTCGAGGGGCGGCCGTTCGAGATCGTCGGCGTGACCCAGGCGAGCTTCTTCGGTCTCGAGGTCGGGCGGGACTTCGACGTCGCGCTCCCGGTCTGCGCGGACGCGCTGATCGCCGACAGGCCGCGCACCACGGGGCGAAGCGATTGGTTCCTGGCCGCGGTCGGGCGCATCCGGCCGGGATGGACCGTCGACCGCGCCAACGCCCAGCTCAAGACGATCTCCCGCGGCATCTTCGAGGCGACGCTCTCGCCCGACTACGACCCGACGGACGCCCGGCACTTCCTCGCGTTCAAGCTCGAGGCCCGCCCCCTGGCGTCGGGTTTCTCGGATCTCCGCGAGGACTACTCCGATCCGCTGTGGCTGCTCATGGCCCTCTCGGGGACCGTGCTCCTGATCGCCTGCGCGAACCTCGCCAACCTGCTCTTCGCCCGGGCGACGTCGCGTCAGCGCGAGATCGCGGTGCGGCTCGCGCTGGGCGCGTCCCGGGCGCGCCTGATCCGTCAGCTGCTCGCCGAGAGCCTCGTCCTCGCCGCGACCGGCGCTGCCGCGGGCGCCGCCCTCGCCCGCGTCTTGAGCGGCCTGCTCCTCTCGTACCTGTCGACCGGAGACACGCGCTGGTTCGTGGCTCTCCACGCCGACGCGAGGCTGTTCGCCTTCACCGCGGGAATCGCCGCGCTGACCTGCGTCCTCTTCGGGCTCCTCCCCGCTCTCCAGGCGTCGCGCACGGAGCCGAACGAGGCTCTCAAGTCGGGAGGGCGAGGCGTGGCCGCGAGCGGCCCGCGTGTCCTCGTCCGCCGCGCGCTCGTCGTGGCGCAGGTGTCGTTATCGCTCGTGCTGGTCGTCGGCGCTCTGCTCTTCGTCCAGACCTTCCGCAATCTGCTCTCGCTCGACGCCGGATTCCGCCGGGACCACCTCCTCGTCGTCGAGACGAACGTCAGCCGACTCAAAGGCACGCCCGAGCAGCGCATCCTGCTCCGCGGCCGGATCCTCGAGCGGCTTCGCGGTCTTCCCGGCGTCGAGAAGGCCGCGGGCGCGCGCCTCATCCCGGCCGGAGGCAACTACTGGAACGAGAAGATCGGAATCGACGACGGCGTGGGCGAGAAGCGGATCGCGAACTTCAACCGGGTCAGCCCGGGCTACTTCGAGACGATGGGCACGCCGCTCCTCGCCGGACGCGACTTCGCCGAGCGTGATCGCGCGAGCGCCGTGCCCGTCGCCATCGTGACGGAGACCTTCGTCCGCAAGTTCCTCCCGGGAGCCAACCCGATCGGGCACCGCGTCCGACTCGTGCCGAACGGCAGCGGAAAATCTCCGGAGTGGCAGATCGTCGGCCTCGTCAAGGACACCAAGTACGGAGACCTGCGCGAGGACTTCACGCCGATCGTTTACCTCGCCGACGCTCAGGACGACGACCCCCGCGCCGTAACGCGCTTCGTGGTGCGGTCGCGGCTCCCGCTCGGGCCGCTGGTCGCCTCTCTCAAGGGCGCCATCTCGGAGGAGAGCCCGGAGATCGGCCTCGACTTTCGCCCCTTCCAGGACATCCTTCGCGACGGCCTGGTTCGCGAGCGGCTGCTCGCGACGCTCGCGGGGTTCTTCGGCCTCCTCGCGGCGGTTCTCGCGATGGTCGGACTCTACGGAGTCATCTCGTACATGGTCGCCCGGCGCCGCAACGAGATCGGCGTGCGCATGGCGATCGGCGCGACGCGAGGCGACATCGTCGGCATGGTGCTGCGCGAGGCCGCGACGCTGCTCGGCGTCGGGCTCGTGATCGGCGCGGCGCTGGCGATCGCCGCCGGCAGCGCGGCGAGCTCGATGCTCTTCGGCCTCAAGCCGACCGATCCGGCGACCCTCGCGATGGCGGCGCTGGCGCTCGCGGCCGTCGCCGGTGCGGCGAGCTTCCTGCCGGCGCGGCGCGCCGCGACGCTGGATCCGGTGGCGGCCCTGCGCGAGGAGTAAATTCCCCGGTCATCGGAGGGATCTGGCCCGCGTCGTGCACGCTCCGGAACGCAGGAGGTTCCTATGCTGAAAGAGCACGAGGCCGTGGCCACGATCGCCGTCAAGGACACAAGCGCCGCTCGTAAATTTTACGAAGGTCAGCTCGGCCTGAAGCCCGAAGACGCACACGACGACGAGGTCGTGACTTATGGAAGTGGGAAGTCGCGGCTGTTCGTCTACAAGTCCGCCTACGCCGGCACGAACAAGGCGACTTCCGCCACCTGGACCGTCGACGACGTGGACGGTCTCGCACGGGATCTCAAGGCGAAGGGCGTCCAATTCGAGCGCTACGACATGCCCGGGATGAAGCACGAGGGCGACGTCCACGTGGCGGGCAACATGCGAGCCGCGTGGTTCAAAGATCCGGACGGAAACATTCTCAGCATCGTGAGCGGCTAACTCGGACCTCTAGCGGTCCGCTACGCGGACCGTGGAAATAAGAGGGGAAGTCGATCCCGGAGCCTCTCCCTCGGCGGGCTACCGTGGCGTCTTCTTCCTCGGCCGCTGTTTCGCGGAGATGGATCGGATGAACAGCTTCCCGCGTCCCTTCGCGGGCAGCGGGACTCTCATCTGCGCCACTGCCGCGGCGATCAGCGCCTCGATCTCCGGTCGCGCCAGGGTCTTCGCAGACTCGAGGCGGACGAAGCGGTTCTGCGTCCCCGAGCCGAGAAGGATCCCGTGCGGATCCGGGAGGCTCGCGCCGCGGTAGAAGGACAGCCCGACGCCGCTCGCGCCGGCGGCGAGCGACAGGACCGAATCCGACGGCCGCTCCGTGGCGCTGTAACCGATCACGAAGAAGTTGTAGTTGTCCCAGACGAGCTCGTTGGCGGAGGGCAGGCGACGCCGCATCGCGCGCCGCAGGGAGCGGATCAGCCGCTGGCTCTCCGGATCGAACTTCGCGATGAAGCCCGAGAGCTGCTTCTCGGCGGCGGCCGGGCTCGGGCCGGCCTTCTGCAGCGTCGTCATGGAAGTGTCCGGTCAGCGTATCGCATCGGGCGCGGCATGGGCTCGGTTCAATACCATGGCGATCGGAAGGAGAAATTCATGAAGCCTCTCGTCGTTCCCGCCGCCGCCGTCCTCGCCGCGCTGACACTCGCCCCGGCTGCGCGCGCCGAGGATCCACGCATCCATCACGTGCAGCCGCAGGGGTTGGAGAACAACCCCCGCTACAGCCACGCCGTCGTCGTCGAGTCCGGGCCGCTCGTCTTCGTATCCGGCCAGGTTGCGCACGACGCGCAGGGTCGCCTCGTGGGCAAGGGCGACATGCGCGCTCAGACGCGGCAGGTCTTCGAGAACCTCAAGGCCGCTCTCGCCGCGGCCGGGAGCGACCTCGCGCACGTGGTCCGCATCAATGCGTACCTGACCGACATGAGCCAGCTCGACGCACACCGTCAGGTGAGGCAGGAATTCCTGGCGGGCCTGTCGCATCCGCCGGCGAGCACGCTCGTCGGCGTGGCGCGGCTCGTGGATCCCGATCTGCTGCTCGAGGTCGAGGCGGTCGCGGTGGTGGCGGAGCCGGGACCGCCGCCGGCGGGCTCCCCTTCTCCCTCGCCGAGGCCCTGATGCTTCCGGCATCCGGGGCAGGGCAGCTCACCATGTTCGGCGACGGGGTGCCGAGCGGGCCCTACGTTCGTCCTTCGCGCGGACGGCGCTTCGTGGCCACCCGGCCGGTGCGGCGATTGCGGATCGCCACCTCCTTGACCTCGCCGATCTCCGGAGCCTTGCCCGTGACCATGCCCTTCACGAGCTCGAACAGCACGACGGCCTGCGGCTTGTTCACCGTCATGTAGTGCGCCGTCACCGCCGTCACGCCGACCAGCACGATGCGGGGATCGTCGGCGCTGCCGTCCTTCTCGCCGCCCTCGTCCTCGAACCACGCCTTCCAGTCCGGCGCCCAGAGCTCGCGGACCTTCGCCCGGTCTTCGGAGATCCGCGCGTCGCCGGAGACCGATACCCACTCCCTCGTGCGGTCGCGGTAATACGACAGGTTCACGCGCGGGTCGGCGGATATCTCGCGGACCTTCGGCGAGGTCCTCACGGTCGCGAACCAGAAGTCGGCCCCGGATGCGCGCTTCTGCGTCGCCATCGGCCGCGACACGAGGTGTCCGTCGGCCCGGCGCGTCGTGAGCATCGCCGTCTCGATCCCGTCCACGAGCTTCCAGAGCTCGTCGAGGGTACCGGTCTTCTTCTCTTCCTCGCCGTTCGCACGCTTCGAGTTGGGCATCGGTCTCCGGCCTCCGGCGGTCCCGCTACGAGGACCGCGAAATGAGAGGGATTGAGAGGAAAGTTGCACCTCGACCCTCTCCCAGGAGGCGTTGCGATCGTCGTGCCAGGGGCTCAGCCTTTGTGCCGGCGGAAAACCATGTCGAACGCCGGCTTCCACGTCTTGCCGCCGTCCGACGAGGTCTCCGCCGTCTCGCGGACGCTGCCATCGGACCGAGGGATCCACACGCCCTTCCACAGCACGGGTCCCTTCGCGGTCGCCTCGGTCGCGCTCAGCGTCATCTTCCCGTCGCGGAGCTCGCCCTCGAGGACGAGGAGCTGCCCGCGATTCGTGACCCAGCTCTGGTGCCAGACTCGACGGACCGAATCGTACGTGCTCAGGCTCTGGCCGACGAGCCCGCTCACGCCGCGGTAGTCCTCGCGCAGCGCGCACCCGTCGAGGATCGGGTCGACGTGCACGCGCGCCGCCGGTGTGGCCTTGTCCGACTCGTCATCGGCGTCGTAGGCGTCCCAGTCTCCCGCCCAGAAGTCGAACTGCCGGTATTCCGCGGCCGCGCACCGCGATTCCGTGCTCCGCGCGGCGGCGGGCAGAGCGGCTGCGACGAGAGCGGCGGCGATGGCGCGGATCCATGCACGGGTCTTCATGGCCGCATCACGATACCCGAAGCCTGCGGTGGCAGCAGCCTTGCAAAAACGGGGTCAGAGGCTTGCGCGCGCGGCCGTCATCTCGTGTGCGCAATTTTCGGGTGCGCCGGGTTCGTGTGCGCCAGCAGCCACCGTCGTATTCACCGAGGAGGTCCGCATGAGTCGACTCAACGCTTTCGTTCACGTGAGCATCGATGGCTTCTTCGCCGGCCCTCACGGCGAGATCGACTGGTTCAAGCAGATCCGGAAGGACGACGAGTACGAGCGGTTCACGCAGGACTCGGCGAGCGGAGGCAGCACGCTCGTGATGGGCCGCAAGACGTACGACATGATGAAGGGATACTGGCCGACGCCGCAGGCGCGCGAGCAGGACCCGAAGATGGCCGAGGTCATGACGAGGAGCCCGAAGATCGTTTTCTCCAGGACTCTCAAGGGGACGCCGGACGAGCCGAACTGGAAGAGCACGAGAGTCGTGCACGAGATCGACCCGGGCGAAGTCCGTAAGCTGAAAGACGCGAGCCGCGACCTCACGATTCTGGGCAGCGGCTCGGTCCTGCAGCAGCTCACGAACCTCGGTCTGGTCGACGAATACGGGCTGGTGGTGGTGCCGATCGTCCTCGGCAGGGGCCGGCGGCTCTTCGAGGACGTGAAGGAGACGAGCCTGAGGCTCGTCGAGTCGCGGGGTTTCCGGAACGGGCTGACGCTGCTGCGATACGGCGCGAACGGCCGGGCCTGAGGGCCCGGAGCGTTCGAACGGAGCGGCTTCGTTTCACGTACCAGGCGTCCTGGCCGCCGGCGTCTCGACGCCTCGCCGCCGCTCCGGGTTCGGGCGCTAGTATTCGTCCATGCGCAACGCGGACGGGAAGATCTGCTATCTCGAGATCCCGGCCGAGCAGCCGGAGCGCGCGGCGAGGTTCTACGCGGCGGTTTTCGGCTGGCGGATGCGAAAGCGCGGTGACGGAGCGACGGCCTTCGACGATGCGATCGGCGAGGTGAGCGGCGCGTTCGTCACGGGAAGGCCGCCCTCCCGCAGCGTCGGTCTCCTCCTGTACGTCATGGTCGCCGACATCACGGCGACGATCGAGCGCATCGTGTCCGGCGGCGGCGAGATCGTCGAGCCGCCCGTGCCCGAGGCGCCCGAGGTCGTCGCGCGCTTCCGCGATCCCGAGGGAAACGTGCTGGGGCTGTACCAGGAGAGATCGCTCGGACCCTCGTGATCGGGCGTCGCCCGAGGTCGAGAAAGGCTCGGCCTACTCGTCGGCGGTCGCCAGGCCCTCCGACTCGAGGCCGAGAGACTCGAAGGCCCCCATCTCGACGACCCTCCCCAGACTCTGCTCCTCGACGAGGTGGACGGCGATCGCGCGGCGGAATCGGTCCTCGACCTCGGCATCGGTCGCGATTCCGTGGAAGAGCAGACGCACCTTCGGCATCTCCTCGCGATAGAGGTTGGGCTTGACCGGGTCGAAGAGGATGCACAGGACCTTCGCAGAGAACTGGTAGTCGGCGGCGGCCGCCGGCTTGCCGCGGACTCCCGCGCGCGCCTCGGCGAGCACGTCGATCATTCGGATCAGGTCTTTCGCTCTCTCCTCAGGCTGAATCGCATGGATGATCTGAATCCGGAAGTCTTTTCCGCTCACTTCGACTCCTCCCCTCGTGTCCGCTCGACGATTGCCGAGACGCGATCGGCACCGTCGAACTGGACCACGATGCTCGATGCTCCGGTGGAGTAAACGAGACGCCCTGCGGCGATCGAGCTCGGCGCTCCCCAGAGACGCAGCACGTCCGCGCGGTCCGCGCCGATCGAGACGCTCGGGCGAAGGAGGATGCGGCCGCCGGCGACCGGCGCCGGCTCCTCGCCGGCGTGCGACCGGGGCAGGTCGAGGATGAAGAACCAGGCGAAGAGCACGAGCCCGATCAGCTGAAAGACGTACATCAGTCCCATGCTCGTGATGTATCGGCGGTCCTCCGGAAAGGAGAGCGTGATGACGCTGTCGCCCTTCGCCTTTCGCAGGATCGCGAAGGTCGCCCAGACGGTCAGGAACAGGACGAGATAGAGGAGAACCACGGTCGCGAGCAGGCGCGAGTAGTCGCCCGACGGATTCTTCAGGTACAGGTACGAAAGAACGGCGGTCAGGATGGGCGCCAGGAGACCGACGATCGTCAGAGACGTGCTGGTCGCCGTCCGGAAGTACTCGACGCTCAGCTTCCGGGAGGCGCCCTTCGGGTTGTAGTGGCGGCTCGCGAGAACGAACGCGGCGCCGAGCGCGAACGAGACGACCATCGACGCGACGAACCCCGGATGTAAGAACTGCTCAGTCATTTCCCGACTTCGGCGAGCGACGCCGCACGGTCATCCTCGGCTCCGGAAGGTCGCGAGGATCCTATCGCAGGGGTCGCGCCGGCGCGCGGCAGAGGTCGCGCCGGCGAGGCGCGCAAATATAGAGTCCGCGCATGCCCACCCACTTCGACGCCATCGTCATCGGCACGGGCCAGGCCGCCCCCGCGCTCGCGTCCCGGCTCTCGGGCGCGGGGCAGAAGGTCGCGATCGTGGAGCGCAAGCTCTTCGGCGGCACGTGCGTCAACACGGGCTGCATCCCGACGAAGACGCTGGTCGCGAGCGCGTCCGCCGCCCAGGCCGTGCGCCGCGCCTCCGAGTTCGGAGTCACGGCCGGCGAGCCCGCCGTCGACATGAAGGCGGTCAAGGCGCGCAAGGACAAGATCTCCGGCTCGTCGCGGGAGGGCGTCGAGAAGACGGTCCGCGGACTTCCGAACGGAACCGTGTACACCGGTCACGCGCGCTTCGAGTCGCCGCGCGAGGTCCGCGTCGGCGACGAGGTCCTGACGGCCGAGAAGATTTTCATCAACGTCGGAGGACGGGCGACGACGCGCGACATCGAGGGACTCGACCAGGTTCCCTACTGGACCAACTCCTCGATGATGGGAGTCGACTTCCTTCCGCCGCACCTCGTCATCGTCGGCGGAAGCTACGTGGGGCTCGAGTTCGCGCAGATGTACCGCCGGTTCGGCTCGAAGGTCACCGTCGTCGAGATGTCGAACCGGCTCATCGCGCGCGAGGACGAGGACGTCTCCGCGGAGATCCGCTCGATCCTCGAGCGGGAGGGCATCGCGGTGCGCACCGGCGCGAAGTGCATCGCGCTCGAGAAGGGGCCCTCCGGCGTGCGCGTCCAGGTGGACTGCGATGAGGAACCGAAGTTCGTCGACGGGACGCACCTGCTCCTCGCGGTCGGCCGGCGGCCCAACACGGACGACCTCGGGCTCGAGCGGGCCGGCATCGCGACGGACGACCGGGGCTACATTCGCGTGGACGACCAACTCCGCACGAACGTCGACGGCATCTGGGCGCTCGGCGACTGCAACGGCCGCGGAGCGTTCACACACACTGCCTACAACGACTTCGAGATCGTGGCGGCGAACCTCCTCGACGGGGATCCGCGAAAGGTCAGCGACCGGATCGAGGCGTACGCGCTCTACGTCGACCCGCCGCTCGGGCGCTGCGGAATGACCGAGGCGGCGGCGAGGAAGGCGGGACGCCGGATCCTGATCGCGAAGCGGGCGATGTCGCGGATCAGCCGCGCCGTCGAGAAGGGCGAGACCCAGGGGTTCATGAAGATCGTCGTGGACGCGGAGTCGAAGCAGATCCTGGGGGCGGCGATCCTCGGGGTGGGCGGCGACGAGATCATCCATACCGTCCTCGACGTCATGTACGCGAAGGCGCCCTACTCGCTGATCCAGCGAGCGATGCACATCCACCCGACCGTGTCGGAGTACCTGCCGACGGTGATGGGAGAGCTCAAGGAGGCGTAACGCCGCGCTCGCGGGGCGCGTACAAGGAGTACGCCGTCCTGTGAGATTCTGCGGGACCGTCGCCCTGCGCACCGGGACGACCGTCGCATGGAGGTCTTCGATGCCTTGCTCACCCGAGGTCCTGCGCGGAGTCCCTCTCTTCGGTCTACTCGACGACGACGAGATGGCCGTCCTCGCGGCGCACGTCGAGATTCGAACGTTCGCGCCGCGGCAGCGCATCTACCGGCTCGGGGACCTCGGCGACCGAGCCTACGTGATCATCTCCGGCGCCGTGCGCGTGACGACGATCGACGAGGACCACCAGGAGGTCGTCGTCGACGAGCCGACCTCCGGAGACTTCTTCGGGTTCGCCTCGATGCTCGAACAGACGCCGCACCAGACCGCGGCGCTCGCCGTGGAAGAAACCGTCTGCGTCGAGGTCGATCGCAACGACATCGAGACGCTGCTCCAGCGCAAGCCGCTCGCGGGGATGGACATGCTCGCCGTGCTCGGAAGGCAGTTCCACACGGCGCAGGCGCTCGTCCGGCTGCGCGCCGCGCGGAACCCGAACGAGGTCATCGAGGAGAAGGAGACGCCGGGCGAGCGCACCGCCGACGCGGTCGCGTCGTTCGGTGGGTCCTGGACGTTCATCATCACGTTCGGAATCGTGCTGACGACCTACACGGCGCTGAACATCGGCCTGCGCCAGAAGGCGTGGGACCCCTACCCGTTCATCCTCCTCAACCTTTTCCTGTCGATGCTGGCGGCGATCCAGGCGCCCATCATCATGATGAGCCAGAACCGGCAGGACAAGAAGGACCGCCTGCGCAGCGAGATGGACTACGACGTCAACCGGCGCGCCGAGTCCGAGATCCAGGGACTCGCGAACAAGCTCCACCTGCTCGTCGACAAGATCGACGACCTCGAGGACCTGGTGAGGAAGGCGCGGGACGCGACGTAACGTTCGTCATCGCGAGGAGCGCGGCGACGAGGAACCTTTCGGCCCCGGTTCGGCGAAATCGATCAGGACTCGGCGACGAAAGGGGTCCCTCGCTGCGCTCGGGATGACAGCGCTACGCTATCTCCCCCGCACGACCAGCAGCGCCAGGACGATCGCAATCGCGTCCTCGATCAACGCCGCCGGCAGGTCGCGCCCGAACGCGCGCGCCAGGCGTGCGCGCACCTGATACCCGCCGAGCGTGCCGATGACCGCGCCGACGGCGCCGAGCACGAGCCCGACGGCCAGCATCCCCGCGCTCGCGCCGACGGTGGCGCCGGCGAGGGCGCCCGTGACGATGCGCGCGCCGAACGGCCCGGGCGCCTTGCGGCTCCCCGTCCTGGGCAGCT
>Ga0068868_100002016_pt1 | contig 13976 bp, 17 predicted proteins | sample KBSMisM42_FD_64660 | JGI IMG/M metagenome (GOLD analysis project Ga0068868, IMG submission 64660) | Miscanthus rhizosphere microbial communities from Kellogg Biological Station, Michigan, USA - KBS Miscanthus M4-2 | ecosystem: Host-associated > Plants > Roots > Rhizosphere > Soil ...
ACACTGACCCGCTCCCCGATCACGACCCCGGGGTCAACCGAGACATAGCTGCCGACAGTAGAACCGGCCCCGATCTCAGCTCCATCACGGATCTGCGCATGGTCGCCGACCCGAGCACCGGCCCCGATGCGGACGCCGGAATGGATGATCACGTGCCCCCCGATCAAAGCACCCTCCCCGATTTCCACCTTGTCGCCGATCAGCAGACCGGGCGCAAGGTCGGAAGGGAGAAGGTCCGGAGCAGGCATGAGAGGCGAGATCGTAGCGGGGGTTCGACCACTCCTCGGACCCCGCTACCGCTTCCGAGGTTTGGGGGGTCCTAGCCCCCCGAAGTTCGGAGAGGCGCCGCTCAGCCCCTCCACGCCGATGCTCTTCTCATAAACGCGCCTTCGGCGCGGCCACCCTGCACCCTCACGAAGCAAGTAAGGGTGCAGGGTGGCCGCGTAAGTTCGTGACGGTCTTTCGGAGGATCTCCACCACGTGCCGAGGTTCGTACTTGATCTGGTGATGGGAGAAGCGAAGCGGGGTCAGCCCTGAGGCGACGTGTTTCTGAAAGCGCAGCGCATCACGAGTCTGCGCCGAGGGCGTGCGATGGTAGCGCCAGCCGTCCGTCTCGACGACCAGTCCGAGGTCCGGCCAGAAGAAGTCGACCTCGAATTCACCGACCATGACTTTGGTCAGCGGCGTCAGCAGGCCGGCGGCAGTTGCCAACGGCCGGAAGAGCCGTTCCAGCTCGTCATCGGTGCGCAGGCGAGCACGGCCGCTATCCAGCGCCCCTCGCGGCTCAGTTGCGGGCGCCCGACCGCATAGACGCCACGGACGATCGGGTGGAGTCGTCCCTTATGAACCCTGTGTTTGATCGCTTCGCTACTGAAGCCGAGGTCGAGCAACTGACCGCGGGTGATCACCCCATGCTGTCGCCGGGCCAGTCCCCACGCTCGAGCGGACTGGGTCTCCGAGATTCGGGGGGTCATAGCCCCCCTAAGTTCGGAGAGGCTTGATTCTCGCCCCCCGGCGCCGCTTGGACCTCGCAAGCTGGGGACGTAGCGGGGCGTTGATGGGGTGATGGACGACGTCTGCGTGATCATCGTCTCCCACAACGGCAAGCGCTGGCTGGACGGCGCGCTGGGCACGCTCTTCGCGAGCGCTGGGGATCTGGCGCTCGATGTGGTCGTCGTCGACAACGGCAGCGACGGCTCGGCCGCTTATGTCGAGGAGCGGTTTCCTCGGGTTCGGACGATCGTCTGCGACAACCGGGGCTTCGGCGCTGCCAACAACGTCGCCCTGGCTACGGCCGATTCGCGCTACGTGCTCTTCCTCAACCCCGACACCGAATTCCTTCGCGGCAACCTGGAGGACCTCGTCGAGGCGATGGACCGCCGACCCGGCGTCGGCCTCGCCGGCGTGCGGCAGGTGGGGGAGAGCGGCCGCCTGGCGCCGAGCATGCGGCGCTTCCCCTCGACCGCGAACATGCTCGCCGAAGCGCTCGCGGTCGAGCGGGTGCCCGTCCTCCGCCGCTTCCTCGGCGAGCGGGTCCTCGCGCCGGGGCGCTACGACCGCGAGGACCGCTGCGACTGGACCTCCGGCTCGTTCATGCTCGCCCGCAGCAAGGCCCTCAGCGGCCAAGGCTTCGACGAGCGCTTCTTCCTCTTCTCCGAGGAGACCGACCTCTGCCGGCGGCTGAAGCAGGAGGGCTGGGAAATCGCCCATTTGCCGCAGGTCACGATCCGCCACTTCGAGAGCGAGCGCTCCGCCACCCCGCGGATGGAGGCCCAGGCCGCCTACGCGCGCCTGCAGTTCGCCCGCAAGCACTTCGCCCGTGTCGGCCCGTACCGCTGGGCGATGGCCCTCCGCTATGGACTGCGGGCAAGGCGCGAGGGGGCTCGGGCCGCCCTCGCCGTCCTCCGCGGCGCGGAACCGCCGCTTGCCGCGCCGGTGCCCGGCCGCTCTCAGGAAACGATCGTCAGCGCCCCCGGCGCCGCTTTCAGCTCCACCCGCTCGCGTTCGCCGATGTAGTCGCCGTCGACCTGCAGTGGGAACGGCCGCGGGCTGCCGTCCTTGGCCACCGAGACCGTCTCGACGACCGCGGCGGTGACGTCGTCGAAGTGGGCCACCTGCTTGTGCTGGGCGGCGGCGCGACCCTCGCCGAAGAGGCGGCTGATCAGAGTCGGCATGTCGCGCTGGGTCGCCCGCTTCAGCACCGCCAGCGAAAGGGTCCCGTCGTCGATCGCGATCCCCTCGCAGACCCTGATCGGGCGGCTGGCGAAGTAGGTAAAGGGGTCGGAGTTCTGGACGATCGCGGTGATGCCCTCGACCGGCTCCCGCCCCTCGACCGTCGTCCGCACCCGGATCGGGTTGACCAGGTACTTGCGGTAGAAGCCCGAGATCCCGGCCCAGCTGTAGTAGTAGGGCCCGACGCTCCCCTTCAGTTTCGGGTTGGCGTCGACCCGGCGCACCACCGTCGCGTCGATTCCCGCCCCGCAGGCGAAGACGAAGTAGCGCTCGTCGACCATCCCGAGGTCGATCTTCCGCGGCTTCCAGTCGTCGACCAGGGAGAGCAGGTGCTCGGTCGCATCGACGACGTCGTTGGGAATCCCCAGCGTCCGGCAGACGACGTTGGTCGAGCCGCCCGGCAACACCGCCACCGGCAGGTCCGTCCCCGCCAGCCCGTTGGCGACCTCGTTCAGCGTCCCGTCACCACCGAAGGCGACGACGACGTCATAGCCGCCGTCCTGCGCCTCGCGCCCGATCTCGGTCGCGTGGTTCTGCGCCTGCGTCGAGACCGCTTCGACATCGAAGCGCCCCTGCAACGCGTACACGACCAGGTTTTTCAGCCGGTCGGAGACCGTCGTCGCGTACGGGTTGACGATCAGCAGCATCCGCTTCTTGTGCGGCTTGCGGCGGCGGAGGGAGCGCAGCTGGGCAGACACGGGGGATTGCACCCTAATGGGGCGATGCGATTACCCTGCCGCCGGTGATCGACCGACGCGAGCTGGGCGCGATCTTCCTCGGCGGGGCGCTGGGGGCGCTGGTGCGGGCGGGGCTCGGGGAAGCGTTTCCGGCCGGGGGAGCCGAGTGGCCGTGGGCGACCTTCGTCGTCAACGTCGTCGGCGCCGCCCTGCTCGGCTACTGGTTCACGACCCTGCCGCACACGAGCTATCGCCGGCCGTTGCTGACGACCGGGTTCTGCGGGGCCTTGACGACCTTCTCGACCGTCCAGCTGGAGCTGGTGGAAATGATCGACGCCGGCAGGTCCGGGCTTGCGGTCGCCTACATCGCGGCCAGCCTCGCAGCGGGTCTGGCGGGAGTGCAACTGGCGACCGCCGCCGCGCGCCGGACGGAGACGGCATGAGCTGGCCCGTCTGGATCGGCGTTGCCATCCTCGGCGGCTGCGGAGCGCTCGCGCGCTTCGGGCTGACCCTGCTGGTCGCCGACCGCTTCCACCCGCACCTGCCGCTCGGCACCATGGCCGTCAACGTCAGCGGCGCCTTCCTGCTCGGCCTGCTGGCCGGAGCCTCGCTCGACGGCGACGCGCGACTGCTGCTCGGGGTCGGCGCGATCGGCTCCTACACCACCTTCTCGACCTGGATGCTGGAGACCCAGCGGATCGACGAGGCGGGGAAACGGCGGCTGGCAACGATCAACGTCGTCCTCAGCATCGCCCTCGGCCTGGGCGCCGCCGCACTCGGGCGCGCCCTCGGACAGCAGTTCTAGTCAGCTCGCTTCGTAGCGGATCACCGAGCCGTCGTCGACTTCCCGCACCCGGCCCTCGTTGACCAGCAGATCGGCGTGGCCGATCACCTCGGAGAGGGTGAGGAAGGCCTGGGTGACGGCGACGTTGCCCCAGAGCGCCTGCGCCAGCTCGTAGCCACTGCGGGGCCGCTCGACGACCAGGCGGTGGATCTTCTCCTTGCGCCGCTCGTAGGCGGCGAAGCGGGAGTCGATCAACGCGACGTGGTCGGTGATCGGCTCGCCGTGGCCGGGGAGGACGATCTCGGCCGGCATCTCGCGCGTCTTGCGCAGCGACTCGATGTAGGTGACGAGCGCCTGCGGCCGCTGCGGGGACCCGTCGAGCGGCCGCGCCAGCAGCGGGTTGGAGGAGATGGTGGGGAGGAGGTGGTCGGCGGCGATCAGGATCTTCCGCTCGGCGTCCCAGAAGACCGTGTCCGAGGGACTGTGCCCGGGTCGGTGCAGGACTTCGAGCCGGCGCTCGCCGAGCTCGAGCGCGCCGCCGTCCTCCAGCGGCCGCGTCACCGTCACGTGGGATCCCCAGCTGCGGAAGCTGCGGGAGACGCTGCGCAGAGCCACGGTCACGTCCTCGGGGATGCCGTTGCGCAGCATCACCTCGACCGCGAACTCGTCATCCAGCTCGGCGTCCTCCTCGAAGGCGGCGAGCCGCTGCGCTGCCGCGCCCAGCGCCGCCACCTCGGCGCCGGAGTGCTCGACCAGGATCTCGACCAGGCCGAGGTGGTCGATGTGCTGGTGGGTGACGACGATCTGCTCGAGGTCGGCGAGCCCGTGGCCGCGCTCGGCCAGCCGCGCGGTCAGGTCGTCGAGCGCCTTGCCGGAGTTGGGCCCGGTGTCGACCAGCGTCAGCGGCTCGTCCTCGATCAGGTAGCAGTTGACCCGCCCGACCGCGAAAGGCGTCGGGATCGCGAAGCGGTGGATGCCGGCCAGCGCCGCCTGCTCGAGCGCCTGCTCGGGCGTCGCCGTCACGCCCGGATCAGCCCGAGCACCTCGTCGCGCCGCCGCTCCATGTCCTCGCGGGAGACCAGGGACTCGAGGTTCAGCCGCAGCAGCGGCTCGGTGTTGGAGGGGCGGACGTTGAAGTGCCAGTCGTCGTAGTCGACCGAGACCCCGTCGAGGTGGGCGATCCGCCCGTCGGAGTAGCGCTCCTCGATCTCCGCCATCTTCGCCGCGGCGTCGTCGACCTCGGAGTTGATCTCGCCGGAGATGAAGTAGCGGGAGCGGAACTCCTCCATCAGCTCGGCCAGGGTGCGGCCGTCGAGGGAGAGCAGCTCGAGGACCAGCAGCGCCGGGATAGTCCCCGAGTCGGCGTTCCAGAAGTCGCGGAAGTAGTAGTGGCCGGAGACCTCGCCGCCGAAGGCCGCTTCCTCCTCGCGCATCCGCGCCTTGAAGAAGGCGTGGCCGACTCGGGAGAGGTCGGAACGGCCGCCCTCGGCGGCGACCAGGTCCGGCACGGCGCGGCTCGAGCGCGGGTCGTAGAGGATCGTCGCCCCGGGGCTCTTCTGCAGGACCGAGCGGGCCAGCAGGGCGCAGATGAAGTCACCGTCGCAGAAGCTGCCCTCGCCGTCGATGAAGAAGCAACGGTCGGCGTCACCGTCCCAGGCGATCCCGAGGTCGGCGCCGCTCGACTTGACGCGGTCGATGATCATCCGCCGGTTCTCCTCCAGCAGCGGGTTCGGCTCGTGGTCGGGGAACTCGCCGTTCGGGACGAAGTACATCTCCTCCAGCTCCAGCGGCAGCTTCTCCAGGATCGGCCCGACCATCGGGCCGCCCATCCCGTTGCCGCCGTCGACCACGACTTTCATCGGCTTCACCTTGGCGGGGTCGATGAACGAAATCGCGTGGGCGTGGAATTCGTCCCAGACGTCGACCTCTTCGACCGAGCCGCCGCCCGGGGCCTCGCCGAGGCCGGCTTCGATCTCCGCCTTGACGTCGCCGATGCCGGCGTCGCCGGAGAGCGGCAGCGCCCCCTCGCGGACCAGCTTCACGCCGGTGTAGGCCTTCGGGTTGTGCGAGGCGGTGACCATGGCGCCGCCGTCGAGCCCGCGCGAGCCGACCAGGTGGTAGAGCATCTCGGTCGCGACCTGGCCGGCGTCGAGGACCGTCGCGCCCTCGGCGATCAGGCCGTCGCGTACCGCGCCCGCCATCGCCGGCGCGGTCAGCCGCATGTCGCGACCCAGCCCCACCGTTAGCTCGCTCGGCTGCTTACCACGCAGCCGGCCCAGCACCCGGGCGAAGGCGCGGCCGATCGCCTCGGCCGTCGTCTCATCCATCTCCGAGCCGTACAGCCCGCGGATGTCGTAGGCCTTGAAGATTCCCGGCGGCGCCAGGGGGGAGGGGTCGTTCAAAACGCTCCTTTCAAGGCCTCGTAGCTCTGCTCGATCGACTGCGGCATCACTTTCGTATCGGCGATCACCGGCATGAAGTTGTTGTCGCCGGCCCAGCGGGGGACGACGTGCATATGGATGTGGTGCTCGACCCCGGCCCCGGCGACCCGTCCCTGGTTGAAGCCGACGTTGTAGCCGTGCGGCTCGTAGACCTGCTCCAGCCGGTCCATCGCCCGCTGCGCCAAGTCCATCATCTCCGCCAGCGTCTCCGGCCCGATCTCCTGCAGCCGGCCGACGTGCTCATACGGCGCCACCATCAGGTGCCCGTTCGTATAGGGAAAGAGGTTGAGGATCACGAAGCAGCTCTCGCCGCGGTGGACGATCAGGTTCGCCTCGTCATCCTCCGCCGCCGGCTTGGCGCAGAAGATGCACTCCTCCTCGATGTCCTTGGACGCGTCCTTCACGTAAGCGAGGCGCCAGGGCGCCCAGATGCGGAAATTTGCCACGGGCCGTCCATCCTACGAGAGCGTCGGACGCTCAGAGCCAGCGACGGCGGCGGAAGTAGGCGACCATCCCGACGAGGACGATGACCATGATCCCGAGCACGGTGAAGAAGCCGGCCTCGTGGCCTTCGCTTGGCACCCAGGTGTTCATCCCCATGACGCTGGCGATCAGGGTCAGCGGCAGGATCACGACGCTGATCGCGGTCAGCACCCGGAGGATGTCGTTGAGGCGGTGGGAGATCACCGACTCGTTGGTCTCCTCGAGCGCCTCCGCCACCTCCTTGTAGTTCTCGAGCATGTCCCAGATCCGCTCGTGGGCGTCGACGATGTCGTCGAAGTAGATCTCGAGGTCGAGGTCGGTGGCGAGGTAGCGCTGCTTGACTTTCTCGAGTTCGCGCAGGACCGGCCGCTGCGGCCGGATCACTTTGCGGAAGTTGATGATCTCCTGCTTGACGTTGGAGATGTCGCGGACTACCTCCTCGGCCCGCTCTTCGAAGATCTGGTCCTCGAGCGCGTCGAGCTTGTTGCCGATCTTGCGCAGCATCGGGAAGCAGTAGTCAAAGCTGTCGTCGACGAGCCGGTAGAGGAGATAGCCGGAGCCGCGGGAGAAGAGCTGTTCGCGCAGCTCCTCCTTGGCCCGGCAGCGCTCGAACAGGTACTCGACCGGCTGCAGCGGCAGGTTCGGGATCGTCACCACGTAGTCGGGACCGACGAAGACGTCGAGCTCGCCGGCGCCGAGCCGGCCGGCCGCGGGGTCGAAGATTGGCAGGTGGAGGACGATGAAGAGGTAGTCGTCGTAGACGTCGATCTTCGGCCGCTGGTTGCGCGAGAGCACGTCCTCCAGGTCGAGGGCGTGGAAGTCGAAGTGCTCCTCCAGCCAGGTCCGCTCCAGCGAGCCGGGCCACTCGATGTTGACCCAGCGCAGGCCGTTGGAGTCGATCTGCTCGACGTTCGGCTGCTGGGGCTCAGGCGCCGCCGGCTGAGAGACGAGCTCGCCGCGTCGGCCGCGGGGCCGCCGCAGCCTCGGTTTCGGAAGGTTCGGCATCGGCCGGCCCTCGCGTGATCTCGTGCAGCAGCGTCATCGTGTCGCCTAGGTTAGCCGCCTTGCAGGCGCTGGAAGCAACCGCAGGTGCCTGGTAAGGTTTCACCCACATAAGCGCCACATCTAGAGGAGCGGAGGGATCTGGCCCCGTGAAGCTCCGGCAACCACCTCGGACCGCAAGGCCAAGGCAGGTGCCAAATCCAGCAGGTCGCAGAAGTTGACGTAAGGGCCTGGAAGATGTGGGGAGACGTCCGACCGGACCTCTGCCCCACACGGCGGAGGTTTTTTTCGTAGAGAGCGGAAAGAGGATCGGATGTCAGTAGAGAGCTTGAAGTGCAAGGAGTGCGGGACCACCTACGAGCTGGATGCCAGCTACGTATGTGAAAACTGTTTCGGCCCGCTCGAGGTCGCCTACGACTTCAGCGGGCTCGACGCCGCCGAGGTGAAGCGGCGGATCCAGGCCGGGTCCCAGGGGATCTGGCGCTATCGCGACTTCCTCCCCTTCGAGGGCAAGGCGAGCGACCCGCTGGAGCCGGGCCTGACCCCGCTGCTGAAGGCCGACCGCTTGGCCGAGCGGCTCGCGGTCGACGCCGAGATCTGGATCAAGAACGACGCCGCCAACCCGACCCACTCGTTCAAGGACCGGGTCGTCGCGGTCGCCGTCGCGAAAGCGAAGGAGCTCGGCTTCGAGACCGTCGCCTGCGCCTCGACCGGCAACCTCGCCAACGCCGTCGCCGCCCACGCCGCCGCGGCCGGCCTCGACTCCTACGTCTTCGTCCCCGCCAACCTTGAGGAGCAGAAGCTGCTCGCGACCGGCGTCTACGGGACCAACCTGGTCGGCGTCCGCGGCAACTACGACGACGTCAACCGCCTCTGCACCCAACTCGCCGAGACCCACCCGTGGGCCTTCGTCAACGTCAACCTGCGGCCCTATTACGCCGAGGGCTCGAAGACGCTCGCCTACGAGACGGTCGAGCAGCTCGGCTGGAAGCTGCCGGACCGGGTGGTCAGCCCGATCGCCTCCGGCTCGCTCTTCACCAAGCTGGGCCGCGGCTTCCAGGAGTGGCTCGACCTCGGCCTCGTCGAGGGCAAGCAGCCGGTCTTCAACGGCGCCCAGGCGGACGGCTGCAGTCCCGTCGCCACCGCCTTCGCCGAAGGCTGGGACGTCTGCAAGCCGCAGCGGCCGGAGACGATCGCCAAAAGCCTCGCGATCGGCGACCCGGCCGACGGGCCCTACGCGGTCGAGCACGCCCGCCGCACCGGCGGTGGCGTCGACTCGGTCACCGACCAGGAGATCCGCGAAGGGATCAAGCTCCTGGCCGAGACGACCGGAATCTTCACCGAGACCGCCGGCGGCGTCACCGTCGGCGTCCTCCGCAAGCTGGCCGAACGCGGCGAGCTGGCGTCAGGCGAGCGCGTCGTCGTCTACATCACCGGCGAGGGTCTGAAGACGCTCGACGCGACCCGCGATACGTTCCAGATGCACGAGATCGACCCCGCCCTCGAGAGCTTCGAGGCCGAGTTCCCGCAGGAGGTAGCCGTCTAAATGAGCGTCACCGTGAAGATCCCGACCCAGCTGCGCGCCGCCACCGGCGGCCAGTCCGAGCTGGAGGTGGAAGGGGGCACCGTCGGCGAAGTGCTCGACGCCGTCTTCGACGCCCACGGCGGGCTCAAAGACAGGATCACCCAGGACGGCGACCTGCGCCGCTTCGTCAACGTCTACGTCTCCGGCGAGGACATCCGCTTCCAGCAGGGCCTGGAGACCTCGATCAACGACGGGGACGAGGTAACGATCCTCCCGGCAGTCGCCGGCGGCTGAGAGGCGCTGTGGCGCGGCGCATTTCGGCGTCCTCAGTCGCTTGCGTGCAGAGCACGCGGCGCTCCCTGCGTCCTTGAACTGCTTGGCCACGGCGCCTCTCAGGAGAAAATGGGAACACCACCAGTAGTCATTCTTTGCGGAGGCCGGGGAACCAGGCTTCGTGAGCGGACCGAGTCGGTGCCGAAGGCGCTGGTCGAGATCGGCGGCCGGCCGATCCTCTGGCACGTTGTCCAGATCTACGCCGCCCAGGGGTTCGACCGCTTCCTGCTCGCGACCGGCTACATGGGCGAGGCGGTGGCGGAGTTCGCGGCGGCCGAGCGCTGGCCCGAGGGCGTCCGGGTCGAGTGCGTCGACACCGGCCTCGACACGCCGACCGGCGGCCGGGTGGCGGCGCTCGCGGGGCGAGTGGCGGGGGAGAGCTTCTGCGTGACCTACGCGGACGGCGTCGCCGACGTCGACCTCGATGCTCTGCTCGAGTTCCACCGGGGCCGGGGTGCCCTCGCGACCGTCACCGTGGTCCGTCCCGACCTCCAGTGGGGCGTCGCCGAGCTGGCCGGGGACGAGGTGACCGGGTTCGTCGAGAAGCCGCGCAGCGAGCACTGGATCAACGGCGGCTTCTTCTGCTTCGAGCCGGGCGCGCTCGGCTACCTCGACGCCGACAGCGTGCTGGAGCGCGAGCCGCTCTCGCGCCTCGCGGCCGAGGGGCAGCTCCGCGCCTATCGCCACGAGGGTTTCTGGGACTGCATGGACACCTACAAGGACGCCGTCATCCTCAACGATCTCTGGAGCGCCGGCCGCGCCCCCTGGCGGATCTGGGACGCCGCCTCGGTGGAGGCCCCTTGAAGCGCTCGCTGGTCACCGGCGGCCACGGCTTCGTCGCCTCCAACCTGGCCCGGGCGCTGCTCGAACGTGGCGACGCGGTCAGCGTCCTCGACCTGGCGTCGCCGCCGCGCTCCGGCCTCGCCCTGCAGGGGGTCGAGACCGACGTTGAGCTGCTCGAGATCGACCTCCGTGACGCCGCCGCGGTCGAGGCCGCGATCATCGCCGGCGAGTTCGACGTCGTCTTCCACCTCGCCGCCCAGACCCTGGTCGGCCCGGCGATGGCCGACCCGACCCAGACCTTCGAAGTCAACGTCCGCGGCACCTGGGGCCTGCTCGAGGCCTGCCGTCGCGCCGAGGTGCCGGCGGTCGTCGTCGCCTCTTCCGACAAGGCCTACGGGCCGAGCGAGGAGCTGCCCTACCGCGAGGAGATGCGCCTGCAGCCGGCCTCGCCCTACGAGGCGAGCAAGGCGGCGGCGGACGCGATCGCGCTCAGCTACCGGCCCGCCTACGGGCTCCCGGTCGCGGTCACCCGCTTCGCCAACATCTACGGCGGCGGCGACCCCAACTTCTCGCGCCTGATCCCGGAGGCGATCGCCGCCGTGCTCGACGGCCGGCGTCCGCAAATCCGCTCCGACGGCAGCCCCGAGCGGGACTTCCTCTACGTCGGCGACGCCGTCGCCGCCTACCTGGCGGTCGAGAGCGCGGTCGGCGCCGGCGGGCCCGGAGCGGGGGAGGCGTTCAACGCCGGCGGCGAGCGACCCTTCTCCGTCGCCGAGGTGCTGGAGACCATCGTCGCCGTCTCGGGAACCGACCTGACGCCGGAATTCCTCGGCACCGGCAACCCCGACGGCGAGATCGACCGCCAGTTCGTCGACTCGGCCAAGCTGCGTGATCTGACCGGCTGGCGCCCGGAGGTCGAGCTGCGCGACGGTCTGATCCGGACGCTCGACTGGTACCGGGACCACTCTGAGCTACGTCCGGAGGGCGCTTCGAACTTCTAAGTAAGAGTAATACCTGTAATACTCTTACCTATGAAGATAACCAGCAAAGGCCAGGTGACGATCCCGAAGGAGATTCGGGACCAACTCGGCTTTCTTCCTGGAACCGAGGTCGAGTTCTTCGAAGACGGCAGCGAGATCCGGGTCCGAAAGGTTCCGGGAGGGAAGAACAGGGGTCGGGAGATCGTCGAACACCTGCGCAAAGCCAGCGGCGGCAAATATCGCCTATCGACCGAGGAAATCATGCGTATGACCCGGGGAGAGGATTGGGGCACCGGCCGCTTGGAAGAGGGTGACGACCCTAGTTGACTCGAACGTCCTCATCGACGTGCTCGATGGGGACCCGGATTGGTCGGATCGCTCGGCACTCGCTCTCGAAGCCGCCGCCGCGGCGGGACCGATTGTGATCAACCAGGTGATCTACGCAGAGATTTCGGTCAGGTACGAGGACACCGACGAACTCGAGCTTGACTTGCCAGAACACGTCTTTCTGCGAGAGCAGCTGCCTTGGACCGCGGCTTTCCTCGCAGGCAAGGCTTTTTCTGATTATCGCCGCCGCGGCGGTAGCCGCCGCTCGCCGCTGCCGGACTTCTTCATCGGCGCGCACGCCGCTGTAGCTGGACTGCGACTTCTGACCCGCGATGCGTCCCGCTATCGCACATACTTCCCAACCGTCGAGCTAATCGTCCCGAGGTGAGCCTATTGCCTGGGTAATCTGGGCGCCATGTGCGGGCGCTTCACCAACACCACCAAGGACACGAAGAAGGTCGGCGACCGCTTCCAGGTCGAGCTGGAGAAGGCGCTGGAACGTAAAGTCGCGGCGGCGTCGGCGAAAGAGTCAGCCAAGGACGGCGGCGAGGCGAAAGAGAAAGCGCCGCCGGGGTTTGGCCGCTTCAACGTCGCCCCGACCCAGGAGGTGCTGGTCGTCCGCGCCTCTCCCGAGCCCGAGGAGGCCGAACAGGGGGAGCGCGAGGCGCGGCTGATGCGCTGGGGCCTGGTCCCGGTCTGGGCCAAGGACCTCAAAGTCGGCTACCGGATGATCAACGCGAAAAAAGAGAACCTGCTGAAAAGCAAGGCCTACGGGCCGCTGGTCGGCAAGTACCGCCACCGCTGCCTGATCGTCGCCGACGGCTTCTACGAGTGGATGAAGGCCGAGGACCCGAAGCAGCCGCGGCAGCCCTGGCGCTTCCAGGTCGACGGCGGTGAGCCCTTCGCCTTCGCCGGGCTCTGCACGCGCAAGGAGTGGGACGACCCCGATGAGCGCGGCTACGACGACGGCTATCTCTACACCTGCACCCTGGTGACGACGACGCCGAACGAGGTGGTGGCCCCGGTCCACAACCGGATGCCGGCGATCCTTCCGAGTCCCGAGGCCGAGGCCGCCTGGCTGCGGCCGGACCTCAGCACCGAGGACGCTGTGGCGATGTGTGGTCCCCTCGACGCGGGCCGGATGTCCAGCGCGCCGGCCAACCCGGCGCTGAACCAGGTCGGCAAAGGGATGGCGGAGGGACCGGAGCTGCTGGTCGCCCCGCAGGAGAGCCTGGACGTCTAGTCCCCGGCGCCTTCTTCAGCTTCCGCTTCGGCTTCTTCGCGTTCTTCGGCTTTGAGTTCTTCGGCTTCTTCGTCGATCGGCGGCGAGCGGTCGGGCAGGGCCGCCTTGGTGCGCGCGGTCGCTTCGCCGGCGCCGGTCTCCAGCGTGCAGCGGATCTTCGCCGAGGGGACGTCGGTCGTCCGCCAGATCGTGAAGAAGGGGAGGACCAGGTCCTGCTTCGGCTTGCCGGCGATCGAGTACTCGATCCGCTCTTCGCCGATCACGAACTCGGGCCATTCGACCTTGACGCCCTGTTCGGTGGTGAACCGCCGCGGCCGGTCGGGCACTTCCAGCGAGGCCAGTTCGCCGCCGTGGGAGCTGAAGTCCATCAGCACCGTTTCCGGCACTTCCTGGCTGTAGATGCCGTCTTCGGAGGAGCGCGGATAGGTCGCCCGCAGGTCGCCGCCGCTCTGGGCGACTTCGGTGCCTTTCGGGGCCTTGATCGCGCAGAGGGCCTTGCTGCCGCCGATCGGCGAGCCGGCCGAGACGCTCAGCGCCGAGGAGACGATGTAGAGCGAGTAGCCGCTGACGTTCGTCCCGGTGGCGCGGATGTTGGTCTCGGTCAGCTGCATCGTGCCCTTGCCGCCGGGCACGGGAACAGTGCTGGAGTCGGCCCCTGCGGCTGACTGCACCCATTCCAGGTTCGCCGCTTCGCCCTCGCCCTTCCCGGTGCTCGCGAGCGCGGCGACGGCGCAGGCGACGAGCCCGACCACGATCACGATCAGGGCGCCGCGGGGCGGGCGGGAGGTGTCGGTGGGGGAGCCGTGGGGGGCGTCGCTCACAGCGCGACAGTATTGGAATCGGTCACGGATTCGCCTCGCTGCGATACCTCGACCGCCCTCCTGGGTACGTTCTCCCCGTGGCAGGCAAAGTGGCGCGATTGAGCAGGGCAGAGGCGAAGCCGAGGACCGTCGATGTCCACGGCCGGCCGATCAACTTCATCGAAGCGGGCTCGGGACCGGTGTTGCTGCTGATCCACGGCATGGCCGGCACCTGCGCCAACTGGGAATCGGTGATCGAGCCGCTGGCGATCAACCACACCGTGATCGCGCCGGACTTCCCCGGCCACGGCTCCTCGGCCCCCGGCGGCGGCGACTACTCGCTCGGCGCCCTGGCCAGCGCCCTGC
>Ga0068868_100002018_pt1 | contig 13960 bp, 14 predicted proteins | sample KBSMisM42_FD_64660 | JGI IMG/M metagenome (GOLD analysis project Ga0068868, IMG submission 64660) | Miscanthus rhizosphere microbial communities from Kellogg Biological Station, Michigan, USA - KBS Miscanthus M4-2 | ecosystem: Host-associated > Plants > Roots > Rhizosphere > Soil ...
GGTGGTCGCGGTCATGCGGCAAGAAGGCATGACGGCGACGGTGAGCTCGATCCACGTCAACGGCTGGTTCGGCACGCACAGCAAGCTGACCGGCGCCGACTGGATCGTGCGTCGCCTCTTCGGCCGCGACCTCGCCGTCGAGCGCGAGCGCTGGCTCTACGTCGGCGACTCGACCAACGACGAGGCGATGTTCGCCGCGTTTCCGCTTTCGGTCGGCGTCGCCAACCTGCTCGACTTCGCGGCGCGGCTGCGCCAGTGGCCGGCGTACATCACCGCGCTCGACCGCGGCCGCGGCTTCGTCGAGGTCGCCGAAGCGCTGCTCGCGGCGCGCGCCGCGTGAGCGGGGCCGCGAGCGCGGCGCGATGAGTCTCGGCCCGGGGGCCCGATGAGCTCCGCCCGATGAGCGCGGGCCGCGAGCCGCTGCCGACGCTCGCCGTCGCCTGCGCGCTGGCGCTGGGCACCGCCGTCTCGCTCGGCCTGGCGCGCTTCTCCTACGCGATGTTCCTGCCGCCGATGCGCGAGGACCTCGGCTGGAGCTACCTCACCGCCGGGGCGATGAACACCGCGAACGCCGCCGGCTACCTGGCCGGCGCCTTGCTCGCGCCGGCGTGGCTGCGGCGCTTCGGCACGCGCGGCGCGTTCCTTGCCGGCACCGCCGCGACGGCGGTGTTCGTCGCCGCGCACGGGCTGACCGTCGTCGACGCGCCGCTCTACCTGCTCCGCTTCCTCTCGGGGCTGGCCAGCGCGGTGTCGTTCGTGGCCGGCGGGCTGCTGGCGGCGCAACTCGTCGGCGCGACGCCGGCGACCGCCGGCCGCACGCCGCCGAGCGCCGGCCTGGTGCTCGGCATCTACTACGGTGGCGCCGGCCTCGGCATCGTCGTCTCGGCGGTGGCCGTGCCGCTGCTCGCGGGGCGCGCCACGGTCCACGCCTGGCAGGGCGGCTGGCTCGTCCTCGGGGCGCTCGGCGGCGTCGTCACCGCGGTGATCGCGGCGGCGACGAGCGGCCTGGCATCCGCCTCGGCTCGCGCCGCCGGCCCGAGGGCACGCCTTGCCGGCTTCGCCTGGCGCCGCTTCCTGCCCGCGCTCGTCGCCTACCTGATGTTCGGCCTGGGCTACATCGGCTACATGACCTTCATCGTCACCCTGCTGCGCGAGCAGCGCGTGGCGTACTTCGAGGTGGTCGCGTTCTATGCCCTGCTCGGCGTGGCGGTCGCGGTCTCGCCGTGGCTCTGGGCGCGGATGCTGCAGCGCTTTCGCGGCGGCGAGACGCTCGCCGTGATGAGCGCGCTGCTGGCGGTGGCGACGCTGCTGCCGGTGTGGCGCACCGATCCGGCGGCCGTGTTCGCCTCGGGCATGCTGTTCGGCGCCGTCATGCTTTCGCTGGTGGCTTCGACCACGGCCCTGGTCCGGCACAACCTCGCCGCCGCCGACTGGCCGGCCGGCATCACCGGCTTCACGATCGTCTTCGCCGTCGGCCAGATCGTCGGCCCGAGCGGCGTCGGCTTCATCGCCGACCGCGCCGGCAGCCTGCGCGCCGGTCTTGCCTGCTCGGCTGCGCTGCTTGCGCTTGGCGCGGTCGTCGCCTGGTGGCAGAAGCCGCTAGCCCGCTGAGCGCCGCCCGCGGCCTCAGCGCGAGAGGAACTCGCCGATCGCGCGGTTGAGAAAGGCCGCGTCGTCGGCCACGAGGCTGGTGGCCGCCTGGTGGCCCTGCTCGGAAGGAATCTCGACGTAGCGCGCGTTCGCCATCGTCGTCGCCGCATTCCAGCCGGCGGTCTCGGGATTGAACAGGTCGAGCGGCGGGCAGAGCACCAGCGCCTCGGCCCGCACCGAGCGCAGTGCCGCCGTGGTGTCGCCGCCGAAGCCGGGGCCGGTGCCGACGTCGTGCGCATCGTAGGCCCACGACTGGTAGAGGAAGTCGTGCGGGTCGACGGCGATCGCCCGCTGTTGCGCGAGCACGCCGTCGAACCAGCGAAGGGCCGCGTCGCGATCGCCGAGGCGCGAGAGCGCCTGCGGCGTCTTCGTCGCCAGGGCGCTCATCAGCGCGATGTGGGCGCGGCGGCCGCGCTCGGGCTCGGCGCTGAAGCCGTCGCCGGTCCAGGCCGGGTCGGCCATCAGGCAGGAGCGCGCCGCTTCGGTGACGAGCACCGCCCAGGGCGCGGTCTTCGCCATCGGCGTCAGGGCGACGATCCGTGCCATGACCCGCGGATGGCTCACCGCCCATTGCAGCGCCTGCATCCCGCCCATCGACGCGCCGACGACCGCGTGCAGCCGATCGATGCCGAGCGCCTCGGTCAGCAGGCGATGCTGCGCGGCGATCATGTCGCGCAGGGCGAAGCGGGGAAAGCGCATGCCGGGCTGCGCCGCGCTGTTCGAAGGCGAGGTCGAGAGGCCGTTGCCGATCGGGTCGGTCGCGATCACGAACCAGCGCGCCGGGTCGAGCGCCTTGCCCGGACCGATCAGGAAATCGAGCCGGTGGTGCGTGCCGGAGAGCGAGGCGCAGATCAGGATCGCGTTCGCGCGATCGGCGGCCAGCGTGCCGTGGGTGACGTAGGACTGGCGATAGTCGACGATCGTCTCGCCCGACTCCAGCTGCAGGTCGCCGAGGGCGAATTCGCGATGCGGCGCATCGACGTGGTCGGCGGCGAGCGGCGGATGCTTCATCGTCGGCGTGTTCAGGCGAACTCGATCACGGTGCGGATGCCTTCGCCTCGCGCCAGGCCGGCGAAGCCGTCGTTGATCTGGTCGAGGCCGATGCGCCGGGTGATCAGGGCGTCGAGCTCGAGCTTGCCGTCGAGCCACAGCGAGCAAAGCCACGGGAAGTCGCGCTTCGGCAGGGCATCGCCGTAGCTCGAGCGGACGATGCGCTTCTCGCCCATCAGCGAGCCCCAGCGGAACGAGACGTCCTGGTTGACGTTGATCTTGCCGAGCCACACTACCTGGCCCGCCGGGCGAACCGCTTCCACCGAGAGGCGAAACGCCGCAGGATGCCCGGCCGCCTCGAACACGTGGTCGGCGCCGCGGCCGTTGGTGAGGGCGCGCACCTGGTCGACGACGTCGGCGGCACCGGCATCGACGGCGTGGGTCGCGCCGAACGCCCGGGCCCGCTCCAGCTTGGCAGTGCCGACATCGGCGGCGATGATCGTGCCGGCGCCGGCGAGGCGCGCGCCCTGGAGCGCATTCAGGCCGACCGCGCCGCAGCCGATGACCAGCACGCTCGCTCCCGGCTCGACCTTGGCCTTCCTCACCACCGCCCCGACGCCGGTCATGACGCCGCAGCCGATGATGCAGGCGCGGTCGAACGGCATCTCCTTCGGGATCGGGATCGCGCCCGACTCAGGCACGACCGTGTATTCGGCATGGGTCGAGGTCACCGAGTAGTGGTGCACGCGCTCGCCGCCGCGGCTCATGCGCGTCGTGCCGTCGAGGAGCCGCCCTCGCGGCTGGTGCCGGGTGAACGGCTCGCACAGGATGGGCGCGGCGCGCTCGCAGTAAAAGCAGTGGCCGCAGTGCGGGTTCCAGGAGCAGATGACGTGGTCGCCCGGCTTCACCGACGTCACGGCCGAACCGACCGCCTCGACCACGCCCGCGCCCTCGTGGCCGAGGACGATCGGCAGCGGATAGGCGAGCGAGCCCTGGATCACCTCGAGGTCGGTGTGGCACAGGCCGCTGGCGCGCACCTTGATCAGCACGTCGCCGGGCTCGAGCGGCGCCATGTCGAGCGTGTCGAGGGTCAGCGGCTCGCCGACCTGGTTGAGGACCGCGGCACGGAATTTCATAGGGACCGTTTCGGAGTCTTGGCGTCGAACAAGGCGTTCGCTTCCGGGTAGGGGATCGCATCGTCTTGGAAGCGGGCGTAGCTGCCGCTGTCGATCAGGTCGCGGGCGATCCGCCGGGTGAGCATCATCGACGCGCGCATCGGCCCGGAGCCTTCGCTCAGGCGACGCACGCCGAGCGCCTGCAGCTCGGCGACCCGGGGGCAGCCGGGCACCGCCAGGATGTTGAGCGGGCCGTCGATCTCCTTCACCAGCGTGCCGATCAGCGCCGGCGCGGCGGCGCCCGGCACGAACAGGCTGTGGGCGCCGGCGGCGCGGTAGCGGTTGGCGCGTTCGATGCTCGCCTTCAGCCGCTCGGCATCGTTGCCGAGCTTCAGCCAGTAGCTGTCGGTGCGGGCATTGACGACGATGTCCACGCCGGCGATGCGCGCCGCGTCGCAGGCGGCGCGGATCTTGTCGCAGTGCAGCTCGACGTCGACCAGGTGCGGGCCGCCGATGTCGGAGCCGTCCTCGATGTTCACGCCCGAGGCGCCGAGCGCGATCACCTCGCGGACGGTCGCGGCCACGGCTTCGGGCGTGTCGCCGAGGCCGGAGAGGATGTCGGCGGTGACCGGCACGTCGACCGCCCGCACCATCTCGCCGATCGCCCGCAGCATCAGCTCGCGCGGAATGAATTCGTCGTCGCGATAGCCGTGGCTGAAGGCGACGCCGGCGCTGCCGGTGCCGACGGCGCGGATGCCGGCCTGCTCGAACACCCGCGCGCTCGCCGCGTCCCAGGCGTTGGCGATGACCAGGATCTCCGGCCCGAGGTGCAGGCGCTGGAACAGGCGGGCCTTGGCGGCGGTGTCGTTGGCGTCCATCGCGACCGATTTTCGGCCGCCGGGCGGCGCCGACGGTGCGGTCACGATGGAATCACCGTGGCGCGGGTGAACCTCTCGATCGCATCGAGCAGGCGGTCGCTCGCCTCCGCCGCCTTGCTCTCGTCGCGGGCGGCGATGGCGCGGGCGATCTCGGCGTGCAGCTTGGCGGTCTGCGGCATGTTGGCGGCCTGCTGGAAGTGCACGTACCAGAAGCGGCGCGAGAGGGCGTGCATCAGGCTCATCGCGTTGGCCGCGAACTCGTTGTGCGAAGCGGCTGAGCAAAGGATGTTGAAGTCGCGGTCGATGCGCATGAAGGCGACGTCGTCGCCCGCCTTGGCGGCCTTCTCGAAACCGGCGGCGAGGAGGCGAAAGCGCGTGCGCTCCGCCTCCGTGGCCCGGCGTGCGGCGCTGCGGGCGATCAGCCGCTCGAGCTCGCGCCGCACCTCGAGCAGGCGAAGCTGCGCGGCCACGTCGATCGGCGAGACGATGATGCCGCGCCGCGGCAGGATCGTCACCAGGCGCTCCCGCGCCAGGCGCTGCAGGGCTTCCCGGATCGGCGTGCGGCCGATGCCGAGGTGGCCGGAAAGCTCCGCCTCCGAGATCGCGCTGCCCGGCGCAAGCTTGAGGAAGACGATCATCTCCTCGATGTCGGCGTAGGCGCGGTCGGTGAGGCTGGGCGCGGGGGCGATCTCCTCCTCGGCGGCGCGGCGATTCACGGCTCTCCTTGACTGGCATCTGATAGACATCTAATATATCAGTGATCGAAGAGAGCGCAAGGGGGACTTTCCATGATGACCGAGCGGCAGCGCCGGTTCCGCGACCAGTACGTCGCCGGGATCAGCCCCTGGTACAACGGTTTGCTGCATGTCGGCGTGATGTATGCGGCCGGCATCTCGGCGATCGCCTGGTGCGTGAGCCGGATGCAGCAACCCACCTGGGAGTGGCTGCTCGTCGTGCCGGTCGCGATCGCCGGCAACTTCGCCGAGTGGACGATGCACAAGTACGTGATGCACCGCCTGATCGACGTCTTCGCGCTGCGCGCGATCTACGACCGGCACACCCGCCAGCATCACCAGTACTTCACCGACGGAGACCCGACGATCCACACCGTCAAGGAGTTCCGGATCGTCTTCTTCCCCTGGCGCGTGCTCGCGGTGCTGGCGGTGATGGGCGGCGGCCTGGGCTGGGTCACGGGGCAGCTTCTCGGCCCCAACGCCGGCTATGTCGTCTTCATCACCATGATCGGCCACTACATGGTCTACGAGACCTTCCACTTCTGCTGCCACGTGCCGGAGAACGGCTTCGTGCAGCGCATGCCGCTGGTGAACACCATCCGCCGCCACCACCGGGCGCACCACAACATGGGAATCATGATGCACGTCAACATGAATCTCACCCTTCCGGTCGCCGACTGGGCGATGAAGACCAGCGACCTCAAGCGCGGCCTGCTCGGCCATCTCTTCAACGGCTACGACGAGAGCCACGTCAAGGACGAGCTCAAGCCGGTGATGGCGCGCTTTCGCAGCGGCGAGACACAGGAGAAGCGGGTGACGCTCGACGGTCCGAAGCTGAGCGACGACGAGTTGCGGGCATTGCAGCAGGCGGGCAGTCACGCCTGACCCTCTTCGCGCCGGACCAACGCCTCGTCCGGGACGTTGTAGTCGCCCACGGTTTTCGGCGGCAAGCAGAATTCGCACGACCGTGCTAAAGTCTGCCGGATGGAGACCCGCACCGAGCGCAGCGGCCTGACCCTGGCCTCGATCGTCGACGTCGCCCTGCAGATGGCGGCGGCCGACGGCCTCGAGAGCTTGACCATCGGCGAGGTGGCCAAGCGGCTCGGCTTGTCCAAGAGCGGCGTGTTCTCGCGCGTCGGCTCGCGCGAGGCCTTGCAGTGCGCCGTCGTCGCGGAGTACGACCGTCGCTTCCTGCAGGACGTCTTCATGCCGGCGATGCGCGAGGCGCGCGGCCTGCCGCGGCTCAACGCGATCATGCGGCTCTGGCTGCTGCGGGCGCGCGAGGTCGAGCTGCGCCAAGGCTGCATCTATTGCGCCGGCGCCTTCGAGTACGACGATCGTCCCGGGCCGGTGCACGATCGGCTGCTCGAAGGGGTGAGGCGGTGGCGCGCCGCGCTCAAGCGCACGGTGATCCAGGCGATCGAAGCCGGCCATCTCCGAGGGGACACGGAAGCCGAGCAGCTCGTGTTCGAGATGGATGCGCTCTTCACCGGCCTGATGCGCGATGCCCGCTTCCTTGAAGACGCCCGGGCAGCGGATCGCGCCTGGACCGCCTGGCAGCGCCTGCTGCAGGCCTCTCTTGCGCCGGGCGTCGAGGCCGATTCGCAACGCGTCGGCGGCGCCACGGCATCCGTCGGCCTCTTTCGTCACCGTCCTTCCTAGACGTCAGGAACCTGGCGTTGCTTCTCATGGCCGCATTTAGCACGACCGTGCTAAATCGTCGGCCGATTTCATCGACCTCCTCCTGGAGACACTCTCATGACCCTCCTCCTCGCATTTTTCATCGCCTTCGTGGCGTGGCGTGTCGGCCTGGCGCTACGGCGGCTGTGGTCGGCGCTGCCCGATCGCAACATCGATTTCGAGCTCGTTGCCGACGACCTCGACCTCGATCTGGAGCGGCGGCCATGAGCGCGGCGACTCCGGCCAATCCCGCGGCCGCCTTCTACGCCACGCCGGCAGCGCGCCTCACGGGCGCCGCCCTGCGGCTCGCCGATCGATGGTCCCCGGCGCTCGCGACCCGGCTCGCACTGCAGCTGTTCTTCACTCCGCTTCCGGGAAAGCAGCAGGCGCGGGCCCGAGCGGTGCCGGCCCCTTGGTCGCCGGAGCGCCATCCCTTCGAGGGCGGCGAGCTGATGACCTGGCGGAGCCGCAGTGCGGCGCCGGGCCGGCCCCGCATCCTGCTCGTCCACGGCTGGGCGGGCGATGCCCAGCAGTGGCGGCCTCTCGGCGACCGTCTCGTCGCCGCAGGATTCGATCCGGTGCTGATCGACCTGCCGGCGCACGGCCGCAGCGACGGCGCCCGGAGCACGCTGCCGCAATGGGTGCGCGCCCTGTTCGCGGTAAGCGCCCGGCTCGGGCCCTGGCATGGCATCGGCGCGCATTCGCTCGGAGCCCTGGCGTCGGCGCACGCGGCGGCGCGCGGCCTGCCCGTGAAGCGGCTGGCATTGGTCGCGGCGTCGCCGCCGCCGCGCCAGTTCCTGCGCTGGTTCGCCGGCATTCTCGGCCCGGGCGAAGCGCTGGCGCAGCGCATGCAGGACTCGATCGAGCGACGCGAAGGCGTGCCGATGGAGCAGTTCGAGCCGGCCTGGCTGGGCACGCGGCTCGTGCAGCCGACCCTGCTCGTGCACGACCGCGACGACCGCACCGCCCCGTTCGCCGGCGCGGAGCGCCTTGCAGTGGCCATCGCCGGGGCGCGACTCGTCGCGTCGAACGGGCTCGGCCATCGCCGGGTGCTCGCGGACGAGAGCGTGCTCGAGCGGCTCGTCGAGCACTTGCGCGGCGACGCCTGAATCCCTTCGGAGTCAGAGCCCGAGGAACTCCTTCATCCGCGTCTTCTCGTCGGCGAGCTCGCTCTTGAAGGCTGCGTCGCGAACCGTGTCGTCGGCGAAGCGCGTCTGCAGCAGGAGGCGCGCGCCCTTCACCGACGCGTTGCCCCAGCCGACCACCCGGTCGCGCCAGAGCAGGGGCAGGGCGTAGTAGCCGAGCTTGCGCTTCGCCGCCGGGGTGTAGGCCTCGAAGCGGTAGGTCCAGCCCCAGAGCAGCTCGAAGCGGCGCCGGTCCCAGGCGATCGGGTCGAAGGGCGCGAGGAGACGAACGCGCTCGTCGGGCGCGTAGCGCGAGGAACGGGGGTTCTCGTCGGCGGGCCAGTACCAGTCGACGCGATCGATCCGCACCGTCGCGAGCTGCTCGCGTGCCGTCGCCAGGGCGGTGCGTGCTTCCTTCGCGAGGTGCGGCGCGCCATAGCCGAGGAGATAGGTGAGGTAGCGAAAGCTCGTGCCCGGTAGCGGCGCGTACTTGCGCAGCACCAGTTCGAGCAGCGCCGCGGCGCGCTCGGCGCGTGCCGCGCGGCTGGTGTCGGCGGGCGGGTGCTCGACCGCCTCGTAGATGCGGATGCCGGCCTCGCGCCGGGCGACGCGCAGCAGGCCGCGGTAGTGCATGCCGTCGAGGAGGTGCGTGGTCGAGTTGCTCGATCCGCCCCAGGCATTGACGGTGCGGCCGTGCGCGAACTCGGCGTCGATCAGGCGCGGATGGGTCGGGCCGTTCGCCTGGATGAAGGCCAGCACCTCGGCGGCCTTCTTCTTCGTCGTCGGGCTCCAGGTGCGCTTGGGCGTGCGCGGATGCATCAGCGCCAGGTGCTTCCGCGGCAGGAAGCCGTAGTTGACGAGGCAGTCCTCCTCGACCGCGAGCTTCGCGTAGCGCCGTTCGAGGTCGCCGGCCCGGTAGCCGGCGACGCGATGGCGCAGGGTCAGGTCCTGGGCGCGCGCCGGGGCGCGGATCGGGTCGGCCTGGACGAAGCCCAGCTTCTCGATCGCCCTCAGGAGAGTGGTGGGCTTGAACAGGGTCCGCGCCACTGCATATCGGCGCAGGTCGTCCAAGGTCGGCGGCGTCGGCATCCGCAGATGATGCATGCCGTGCCGCCGGTTACAGTCCGCGCCGAAGGAGCCAGAGCCCGTGGTCGAGAGCACCCCCGCCGCGTCGCCGCCGCCGACGCTTGCCGATCGCCTCGCCGGCTGCTACACCGGCGTCGTCTACGACGTGCTGCGCGGGCGCGGCATCACCGAGTGCATCCTGCCGCCGACGATCCTGCCCCTCGACCTGGGCATGGTCGCCGCCGGACCGGTGTTCACGGTCCGCGGCCTGCCCGACGCGACCGTCTCGCCGCACGAGACCCTGCTCCGCTGGACCGAGTTGCTGTCGCGGGCGCCGAAGGGGCACGTCGTCATGGTCCAGGGCAACGATGCCGAGCGGGCGCTGATGGGCGAGCTCTCGGCCGAGACGCTGCAGTTTCGCGGCGTGCGCGGCTACATCGTCGACGGCGGTTGCCGCGACACCGCCTTCATCCGCCGGATCGGCTTTCCGGTGTTCTGCGACAAGGCGACGCCGCGCGACATCGTCGGCGCCTGGGTGCCGGTCGCCTACGACGAGCCGATCAGCTTCGGCCAGGTGGTCGTGCGACCCGGGGACTACGTGCTCGCCGACTGCGACGGCATCGTCGTCGTGCCGCGGGCAATGGCCGAGGACGTGGTCGATGCGGCGACTGCGGCGATGGCCACCGAGGACAAGGTGCGCGCCGCGATCCTTTCTGGCGTCGATCCGCAGCAGGCCTACCTGCTGCACGGCAAGTTCTAGGGCCCGCCGGCTCTAGGGCCCGCCGGCGAACGGCAGGCGGACGGTGAAGCTGGCGCCGGCCCCTGGGCCGGCGCTGGCGGCCTCGATGCTGCCGCCGTGCAGCTCGACCAGCCGCCGCGCCACCGGCAGCGCCAGGGCCAAGCCGTCGCGCGGGCGGAGCGACGACGGGTCGCCGGGATCGTGGCGCTCGAACAGCCGCGGCAGCCGGGACAGCTCGACGCCGGCCCCGTTGTCGCGGACGATGAGTTCGAGCATGCCGCCGAAGGGCCGCATCAGCACCTCGATGCGACCGCCTTGCGGCGTCGACTCGATGGCGTGGGCCAGCAGGTTCGCGACCACCTGGCGCAGGCGCGCGGGGTCGCCGCGGACCGGCCGACCGAGCGGCTCGAGAAGCGGGAAGAGGCGCAGCCCCTTGGCGTCGACCGCCGGCTGCGCCGCCTCGACGGCGGCGGTCACGAGCGCCGCCATGTCGAGCGGCCGCGGGTCGAGCAGGACCGCGTGGGAGAGGACCCGATCGGCGTCGAGCATGTCGTCGAGCAGCTGCGCCTGCGCCGCCGCATTGCGCGCGATCGCGTCGAGGCCGCGCGTCAGCGTGGCCGCATCGGCGCGCTTGAGCTGCAGTGCCTTGGCCCAGCCGAGCACCGCGCTCATCGGCGTGCGCAGCGCATGCGACAGGCTGGAGATGAATTCGTCCTTGAGGCGCAGCGCGCGTGCCGTCTCGGCGGCCGGCTCCGGCACGGCCACGGGGGGCACGACGATCTGGCGGTAGCGCCAGATCCGGCCGACCCGAAGGCCGGCGAGCGACACCGGTGTCGAGATGCGCTCGAAGCGCCGCCCGTCGGCCAGCTCGACCGCGTCACTCGATTCCCCTGCCGACGCCTGCACGGATTCGATCCGCGCTGCGGCCGCTTCGGGTTCGCGAAGGCGGCTCGCCAGGCGCCGGGCCAGCGCCGCCGGGTCCAGCGCCGCGAGCTCCGGGGGAGAGAGCCCGAAGAGTGCAAGAAAGGCGAGGTTGCCCGCTTCGGCCCGCCCGGCGGCATCGGTGACGAGGGCGGCGTCGGCGCTCGCTTCGAGGGCGGCCCGGAGCAGCGCCTGCGTCCGGGCGAGCGCGGGCAGGGGCGAATCGGCCTCGGTGCTCACCGCCGCGGGTCCATCGCCGAGGTGGGGAAGATCATCGGTCGGGAAAGCGCACGCCTGGTCGGGTAGGGAGCGGGCAGGATACGCGGGCGGGCCCCGGGGCGCTGGTACATTCATGCGAATCCCGAGCCCCGAGACCCATGCAACGAGCCGCCGCGACCGCCCTGAAATGAACGCCGACGAAGCCCGGGTGATCGTCGTCGACGACGCGGTCGACGTCGCCGAGGCGATGGCGTTCGCGCTCGAGGCCGACGGCTACAAGGTCTGGGTCGCGCACGACGGCAACGAGGCGCTGGCCATGGTTGCCGAGCACGACCCGCATTGCGTGCTGTTCGACATCGACATGCCCGGCCTGGACGGCAGCGAGCTCTCGAAGCGCCTGCGCGATGCCCACGGCGACGACCTGATCCTCGTGGCCGTCACCGGCTGGAGCGACAAGGACGCACGCGTCGCCGACGCCTTCGCCCGGGTGGACCACTACCTCAGGAAGCCGGTGGACCCGGCGGTGCTGCGCAAGCTGCTGCCGCCGGTCTGATCGCGACCGGGCCTAGAGCCCGGCCGCCGCCTTCAATGCGGCCGCCTTGTCGGTACGTTCCCACGTGAATTCCGGCTCATCACGTCCGAAATGCCCGTAGGCCGCGGTCTTCTCGTAGATCGGCCGCAGCAGGTCGAGCATCTGGATGATGCCCTTGGGCCGCAGGTCGAAGAACTCCTTCACCAGCGCCGAGATCTTCTCGTCGGAGATCTTGCCCGTGCCCTCGGTGTAGACGGTCACGTTCATCGGCTTGGCGACGCCGATCGCGTAGGCGACCTGGATCTGGCACTGCCGGGCGATGCCGGAGGCGACGATGTTCTTGGCGACGTAGCGCGCGGCGTAGGCAGCCGAGCGGTCGACCTTCGACGGGTCCTTGCCGGAGAACGCGCCGCCGCCGTGCGGGCAGGCGCCGCCGTAGGTGTCGACGATGATCTTGCGGCCGGTGAGGCCGCAGTCGCCCTGCGGGCCGCCGATGACGAAGCGGCCGGTCGGGTTCACCAGGTACTTGGTGTTCTTGAGCCACTCCTTGGGCAGCACCGGCTTGATGATCTCCTCGATCACCGCCTCGTAGAACTCGGGCTTCATCTTCGTGCCCAGGCTCATCTCCGGCGCGTGCTGGCTGGAGAGCACCACGGTGTCGATCGAATGCGGCTTGCCGTCGACGTAGCGCATCGTCACCTGGCTCTTCGCGTCGGGCCGGAGGAACGGCAGGCGCCCGTCCTTCCTCAGCTGCGCCTGGCGCTCGACCAGCCGGTGCGCGTAGTAGATCGGCGCCGGCATCAGGTCGGGGGTCTCGTCGCAGGCGTAGCCGAACATCAGGCCCTGGTCGCCGGCGCCGGTGTTGAGATGGTCGTCGCTGGCGTGGTCCACGCCCTGGGCGATGTCGTTGCTCTGCTTGTCGTAGGCGACCAGCACCGCGCAACCCTTGTAGTCGATGCCGTACTCGGTGTTGTCGTAGCCGATGCGCTTGAGCGTGTTGCGCGCGACCTGGATGTAGTCGACGTGCGAGTTGGTGGTGATCTCGCCGGCGAGCACCACCAGGCCGGTGTTGCACAGCGTCTCGGCGGCGACGCGCGAGCGCGGGTCCTGGGCGAAGATGGCGTCGAGGATGGCGTCCGAGATCTGGTCGGCGACCTTGTCGGGGTGGCCTTCGGAGACCGATTCGGAGGTGAAGAGGAAGTCGTTCGACACGCTGTGGCTCCAGTGCAATGAAATCGTGTGGCCCGCGGGGAGATCGCGTTGCCGGCCTGGGGCTCTGGAGGAGCGGCGAACGCTTTAGCGGATTTGTTTCGTGTCGCCCCGCAAGTAGTCCAATAACTCGGCGACCAGGGAATTATAGGAACTCCGCGGACCGCTCCCGGAAAGACCGCTCGCGGCGCACGTCTTCCGCCGGCCAGCCCGTCGCGGCCGCTCGCCTGGCCCTGTCGGCGCGGGCGGCCGGCTCCCCGATACTCGGCGCTGCGCAGCGCCGCTGCGCCCCTGGCCCGGGAAGCCTCGAATGGGACTGGCACGCTCTTGAGCGCTCGCGCATTGCTGACGCTGCTGTGGCTGCTGCACTGGCTGCCGCTCGGCGCGCAGGCATGGCTGGGCAACGGACTCGGGCGCGCCGGCTGGCACCTCGTCGCCTCGCGCCGCAAGGTCGCCCTGCGCAACCTCGAGCTCTGTTTTCCCGAGCTCCCGGCCGCGGAACGCGAGCGCCTGGCGCGCGAGCACTTCCGCTGGCTCGGCCGCAGCCTCCTCGAGCGCGGCCTGCTCTGGTATGCCTCGGCGGCGCGGCTGAAGCGGCTGATCCATGTCGAGGGCGACGTGCAGCTGGCAGAGCGCAGCGAGCAGCCGGTGATGTGGTTGGCGCCGCACTTCATGGGCCTGGACGTCGCCGGCGTGTCGGTGCTGCTGTTCCAGAAGAGGAAGGGCATCTCGATCTACCAGGCGCAGAGCGACCCGGTGATGGACGCGGCACTGCGGCGCGGGCGGCTGCGCTTCGGCAACGCCGAGATCTTCTCCCGCGACCAGGCGGCCAAGGCGCTGGTGCGCGCCATCAAGAAGGGCGACGGCTTCTTCAACCTGCCCGACATGGACTTCGGCACCCGCGACGCGGCCTTCGTGCCGTTCTTCGGCGTGCCCGCGGTGACCCTGCTCGCGCCTTCGCGGCTGGCCAGGGCGCTGAACATGCGGGTGCAGCCGATCGTCGCCGAGATCCTGCCGGGCGGCCGAGGCTATCGAGTGCGCTACGAGTCGCCGTGGAGCGACTTCCCGAGCGACGACCCGGTGGCCGACGCGGCGCGCATGAAC
>Ga0068868_100002023_pt1 | contig 13940 bp, 11 predicted proteins | sample KBSMisM42_FD_64660 | JGI IMG/M metagenome (GOLD analysis project Ga0068868, IMG submission 64660) | Miscanthus rhizosphere microbial communities from Kellogg Biological Station, Michigan, USA - KBS Miscanthus M4-2 | ecosystem: Host-associated > Plants > Roots > Rhizosphere > Soil ...
CGGCTTCTTCGCGAACCACATCTTCTGGCCGGCGTCGCACACCCGTCGCATGGTGGGGTTGTACCGGAAGCGGTTCGAGCACTACGGGCACGGGTCGGCCGACCAGGCGATCGTCGGGCTCGGCGGTCAGGTGTTCATGCGTAAGAACTCGCAGGACGCGGTTCGCGAGTTCAGGCCCTACTTCGACGTGGCGCCGGTCTACGGGCACGGGCCGTCGCTGGAGGAGTTCACCGCGCAGACCCCGCTGACCGTCGGCAGCCCCCAACAGGTGATCGACAGGACGCTGAGCTTCCGTGAGTATGTCGGCGACTACCAGCGGCAACTATTCTTGATCGACCACGCGGGGCTGCCGCTGTCGACGGTGCTGGAACAGCTGGACATGCTGGGTGAGGAGGTCGTGCCGGTGCTCCGGAAGGAGTTCGCGATCGGTCGGCCTGCCCATGTTCCCGAGGCGCCGACGCACGAGTCGCTGGTCGCGGCCGCTGCTTCTGCTGCTTCTGCTGCTTCTGCTGCTTCTGCTTCCGCCGCCTCGGTTGCCGAGGTGGCCGGGTGACCGTCCGTTCGTTGGCCGTGGTGTCGGCGGGGTTGAGCCAGCCGTCGTCGAGCCGGCTGCTCGCCGACCGGCTCGCGGCGGCCGTCGGGGCGGTGCTGCCCGTCGAGACGACGCTGATCGAGGTGCGCGACCACTCCCACGACGTGGTCAACAACCTACTGACCGGCTTCCCGTCGCCCGCCCTGGCGGGAATGCTTTCCGCCGTGTCGGCCGCCGACGGGCTGATCGCCGTGTCGCCGATCTTCAACGCGTCCTACAGCGGGCTGTTCAAGTCGTTCTTCGACGTGCTCGACGAGTCGGCCCTGCTGGACAAGCCGGTGCTGCTGGCGGCGACCGGCGGGACGGCGCGGCACTCGCTGGCGCTGGAGCACGCACTGCGGCCCATGTTCACGCACATGCGCGCGACGGTGGTGCCGACGTCCGTGTTCGCCGCGCCCGAGGACTGGGCGGGAGGGGCCGGCCCGTCGGGTGCGCTGGCGGTGCGGATCGAACGGGCGGCGCGCGAACTGGCCGACCAGATGGAGCGCCGCGAGTCCCGACCGGTGCGCGACCCGTTCGACCTCCCCGTGACCTTCGACCGATTGCTGGCCGGCGACTAGCCGCGCCTGCCAGCCGGGCCGGCCCTAAGATCACGTTCCCATCGCCCGCGCGGTTCCATGATCAGGTTGATCTTGCAGTTGTGGCGGAACAATCGGGGCGAAACCGGGCGGGAACTCGTACACAACTGCAAGATCAACGCGATCATGAGGCGCCGGGCGCCCCGAGCGCCGCCGCTGGCCGTCGATCTTGCAGTTGTGGTGCCAGGAATTGTACTGGTTCGTCACTGTCTGGGTGGCACCACAACTGCAAGATCGACGCGATCATGGGGGTGGGCCGGGCCAGTGTGCCGGGTGGGTCCGTGGCTCGGGGAGCCTGGTCCCTGCGTCGCCGCTGGCGGCGTCCACCTGGGACTGGGTCAGGAAGAGGGCGCCGCGCAGGTCGGCGCCGCCGAGTTTCGCGCCGCGCAGGTCGGCGCCCAGTAGGTCGGCCAGGCGCAGGTCGGCCCCGCGCAGGTCGGCGCCGATCAGCAGGGCGCCGCGGAAGGTGGTGCCGCGCAGGTCGGCGCCCGTAAGTACCGCCCCGACCAGGTCGGCGCCCCGCCGGTCGCGCTTGCGCCGCCCGCCGCCCGCGCCACCCGCGCCGCCCGCGCCACCCGCGCCGCCCGCGCCACCCGCGCCACCCGCGCCGCCCGCGCCGCCCGCGCCGCCCGCGCCGCCAGCGCCACCCGCGCCACCCGCGCCACCCGCGCCGCCGCCGCCGGCGTCGGAGTCCGCGCCGCCGCCGGCGTTGGCGCGGACCAGTGTGCTGACCCGGTCCAGCAGGTCTCCGACGCCGTGACGCAACGGCGCCATGTCGAGCGCCAGCAACCCGTCGACTGGTCCGGACGCCAGGTCCTCGATGCCGTCGAACGCCTCGCGTAGCTCGCCGCGCAGGCGGCGGGCCGGCCGCAACGCCAGCGCCTCGTCCAGGTAGTAGAGCAGTTCGTGCAGGTTGCGCATCACCGCGAACGCCGCGAACATCCGGCCCGCCGTGCCGGGCTCGGCGCGCCAGCTCACGCCGCCGAACGTCTCCTGCGCTATGCGCTGGCCGGCCCCGAAGCAGTCGTACGTGGTGCACCCGGCGAACCCGCGCTCGCGCAGCGACGCATGGATCCCGCACCCGAACGAGCCCAGGTTGGGGCAGGCGTGCCCGGCCGGCTTGTCGATGGCGAAGTCGGTGGACGCGGAGAACGCGGGGGCGACGCAGCACAGCCCGAAGCAGCGCGAGCAGTCGGCGCGGAGAACCCGGACGGGAAGTGATCGGCGGCTGATCCGGCCACCCTAGCGGACCCGTTCCGCGATCTTGGACTCCTGCCGGTGCCAGGGCACCGGCAGGAGTCCAAGATCGCGAAAAATCAGAGCTTGTGCTGGTACTCGTAGACGCTGCCGATGACTTCGTACCCGATCAGGTCGTTGATCCCGATCATGAAGCTGTTGGACGCGGCGTTGTCGGTGTCCAGGATGCGGATCTGCGCCTCCTCGGCGGCGAGCCACTTCAGCATCCCGATCTTGAGCAGCAGCCCCAGCCGGTGGCCGCGGTGCGCACGCACCACGCTGGTGTCGAACTGGTTTGCGAACCAGGGCCGCTCGACGTCGACCCCGACGACCGTGTGCCCGGCAAGTTCACCGGAGTCGACGTGCCGGACCACGAGGTGGTAGAGGCGGCGGCCGCGGGCCTCCATGGCCTCCTCGAACGCCCGGATCCGCTCCGGCGGGAACTCCTCGTCCTCGATGTCCAGCCCCTCGGTCGGCGCGTCGTTGATCGCGGCTGTCATCGTCGCGACCGCGTCGAGCATGTCGTCGGGCGTGGAACCGGCGATATATACCAGCTCGTAGCCCTTCGCCCGGTCTTCGGCCTCGGCGTACAGCTCCTCCAGCCTGGCCCAGTCGACTGCCGTCGGGTCCTGCCGGCGCAGCACCTCCTCGGCGGCGCGGGTGAAACCCATCGTCTCCAGGAACGGAACCCCCGCCGACGCGCTGTTGGCCGACGCGATGATGGTCCGACGGCCCTCCTCCTGCGCCCGCGCGAGGCCGGCCTCGAAGAGCTGCCGCCCGAGCCCGGCCCGCCTCGCCGCCGGGTCGACCACCACGTGCACCATCGCGACATGCGTGTTGTCGCGCCGCGGCAGCCAGATGGTGAGCACGGCGTCGACGCGTCCGGCGGACCCCACGTGCACGGCGGCCAGCGGCGGATCGCCGTCCCAGCCGTGCCGGAGCAGGTAGTTGTAGTTGGTGGAAATCGTGGCGAGCTGATGCGGGGAGTCGACGGCGCGGGCCGCCTCGATCACAGCGAGCGCGCCGGCGACGTCGCGGCGGTCGAGCCGCTCCCGGTCAAGCCAACGGAGTTCCATCGGGCCATGACACCAATGTGACGGTGCTCACGCGACCTAATTTCCTCAGCCCGTCGGGTGGTCGGCCGATCCCGGGTTGGTCGGCAGGGGGGCCGGCGTTTGTTTTACAGGGGGACTTGTCGTGGACGCGATCACCAGCATCACCTCGCGGATTTCGCAGATCGAGACGCAGTTGGCCGCCGTGCGCAGCGGCGCGGTCCGCGCGTCGGCGGGAACCGCCACGGCGACGGCCACCGCGCCGGCCACGTCGGGCTCGTTCGCCAGCACGTATGCGGAGGCGCTCAGCTCGATCAGCCCGTCGATGGGCCTGTCGTCGTCGACGCTCGGACTGTCCGGCTCGACGGTGAACACCGGCGCGGCGCGGCTGAACTCCGACGGCGTCCCGATCGAGCTCACCAAGTACGGCAACGGCAAGATCCCGGCGGAGGCGCTGCACCCCGTCGGCACCACGGGTCACAAGCTGTGGTCGCCGGCCGCCGACTCGCTCACCGCGCTGATGGCCGACGCCAAGCGGGCCGGCGTGAACATCGGGATCACCGACTCGTACCGCTCGTACGCGGAGCAGGTCGATCTCGCCAAGCGCAAGGGTCTGTACTCGCAGGGCGGGCTCGCGGCGAAGCCCGGCACCAGCGACCACGGCTGGGGCCTCGCCACCGACCTCGACCTCGACTCGAAGGCGCAGGTCTGGATGCGGGCCAACGCCGGCAAGTACGGCTTCGTCGAGGACACGCCGCGCGAGCCCTGGCACTGGGCCTACAAGCCGCGCGGCTGATCACGTGAGCGGCGTGGCCCCCGGGATGGCCAGCGCGCGCACGAGAGCGGTGAGATTCTTCGTCGCCTTCGCGTAGGCCGTCCCGTCGGGATGGACGCTCAGCACCGCGATGATCACGCGGTCGCCGGCACCGACGGTGCCGGTGGTGTGCAGCACCTCACCGGACATGTCGACAGGGTTCGGCGCCGCCGCGGCGGGCGCCTGCGCGGCAAGCGGGAGAGCCGCGGTCACCGTGCACGGCGTCGCCGGGTTGTCACCGAACCCGGACCAGCCCTGCTTCGCCGCCCACGGCTTCGCGAACGCGCTCGGGATGCCGAAGGACTGGTCGTAGCGGTCGGTGCCGCACTTCGTCGACTCGTGCAGGTTGCCGAGCACGTAGTCGCGCACCGCCCCGGGCGCGGAGTCCAGCAGGTACCGGTAGACGCGCACCATGTCGCCGGCGCTGAGTGCGGTGTAGCCCCAGAAGCCGGGCTTGTCGGCGGGCGGGGGAGCGCTGTCGGCCAGGCCGAGGCGGCCGACCATCCGGCTGACGATCGCCCGCTGCCCGCCGCGCTTCCAGAACCGGGTGGCGGCCGAGTCGTCGCTGGAGCGCAGCATGATGTCCAGTTGCGCGCGGTCGGCGGCGGGGACGGCGTTCTTGCCCCACAGGAGATCCAGCACGATCAGCAGCTTCACCAGCGACGCCGACCGGAACCGGTGCGCCGGGTTGACGTTGTAGACGAACTGGCCGGTCTGCCTGTCGAACACCACGATCCCCGCGGTCACGCCGGCCGGCACTACCGGCGCCGGCGGCGCCGTGGGCGAGGCCGAGGTCGGCGACGGCGACGGCGAGGCGGACGAAGGCGCGGCCGAGGGGGACTGCGTGGGCCCGGCCGCCACGTCGGTGCGCGCGCCGGATTGTCCGGCACAGCCGGACAGCAGCACCGCAAGGCCGACGGCCACCGACAAACGCTTCATGGTGACGGTGGGGTCCAGCCCTCGAAGGGGTCGTAGTCGACCTCGAGCGGCTCCTGCTCGGGCCGCTCGCCGGCCGGGATCCGCTGCAGGTTCAGCCGCACCCGGTACCAGGCCGTGCTGCGCCCGCGCATCGCGTCGACGAGGATCTCGGCGGGCTCGAGCCGCTCGACGATCCCCGGATGCCGGGCCTGCCAGCGCGAGAGGCCGTCCAGCGCCTCCTCCTTCGTCTTCGCCCGGCTGATCTCGATCAACGGGACCGACGTGCGCCGTCGCCCGGACGCCCCGCTGGTCTTGCCCGGCGCCGCCGGCGCCACCGCGGCTGACGGATCGGACCGGTCCTCGACCTTCTGCCGGTCGGCGAGCTCGAGGAGCGACTCCAGCGAGCCGACCGACTCGTCGATGCGGTCCCACGGGTCGCCGATCTCGGCGTAGCGGGCCGGCATGGTGTCGATCGTGAAGTCGGCGGGGTCGCAGTCGGGGACCTCGTCCCAGCGCAGCGGCGCGGAGACGCGGGCGTCCTGCGTCGGGCGCACCGAGTAACCGGCGGCGGTGGTGCGGTCCTTGGCGTTCTGGTTGTAGTCGACGAAGACGCCGTGCCGCTCCTCCTTCCACCACCGGCTCGTCGCGATATGCGGCGCCCGTTCGGCGATCTCGCGGGCCAGCGCGGCGGCGGCCCGGTGCGCCTGCCGGAACGTCCACTGTGGATGGATCCGGCAGTAGACGTGGAAGCCGCGCGAGCCGGTGGTCTTCGGCCAGCCGACGAGGCCGTGCCCGGCCAGCACCTCGCGCGCGACGAGGGCGACCTCGCGCACCTGGGACCACTCGACGCCGGGTACCGGATCGAGGTCGACGCGCAGCTCGTCGGGGTGCAACACGTCCTCGGCGCGCACCGAGTGCGGGTGCAGGTCGACGCAGCCGAGGTTGATCACCCAGGCCAGCTGAGCTGCGTCGCGGAGCACGATCTCGTGCGCCGAACGCCCGGACGGGTACTTGAGCTCGACCGTCTCGATCCACGCCGGACGGTTCTCGGGCGCCCGCTTCTGGAAGAACGCCTCCTTGTCGATGCCGTTGACGTAGCGCTTGAGCGCCATCGGCCGGCCGCCGACAGCGGTGAGCGCCCCGCCGGCAACGGCGAGGTAGTAACGCACGAGGTCGAGCTTGGTGTGCCCGGTGCGCGGGAAGTAGACCTTCTCCGGGTTCGTGATGGTGACGTCGAACCCGGCGACCTCGATGACTTCCTTCCGAGCGGCCATCTACGTATCGAGGAACTCGTCGACCATCGGCGCGAGCCAGGCGCCGCGGGCGGCGACCCCGGTGTGCGAGGTGCCCGGCAGGATCGCCAACCGCGATGCCGGCAGGCCGGCCAGGTCGCCGTTCACGCCGCCGCCGACGAGCCGGAACATGTCGACGGCGCCCTCGGGCCGCACGATGTCGGAGTCGCCGATCACCACCATCACGGGAGCCTCGATCCCGCCGATCGCCTCCGCCGACCACACCGGAGTGTGGCGACTGAACTCCTTGATCCGCTCGACGAGCGTCGGGAACTCCTCCTGCTTCGGCGCGAGCGAGACGTACTCGGCGTGGTACGGCGAGCCGTGCAGCATCTCGGGCTGCAGCATGTCCATGCCCTCGGACATGCCGGGCTGCATCGCCTCCGTGGTGTGCCCGAGCGAGGCCAGCACCAGTTTGCGGACGCGGGCCGGGTGGTCGAGCGCCGCCTGCAGCGCGACGCCGGCCCCCAGGCTGTAGCCGAACAGGTCGGCCCGCTCGATGCCGAGGTGGGTCAGCAGCCCGACGACGTCGGAGGCCAGCGTCTCGACGCGGATCGGCCGGTCGGAGCCGGCGGTGCGGGCGTGGCCGTCGAGCTCCACGGCGATGACCTGCCGGGTCTCGGCCAGCAGCGGCAGCACGGTGCCGAACGAGGTGCCGATCCCGGAGAAGGCGCCGTGGATCAGCACGACCGGGTTCGAACCGGTGCCGTGCGTCTCGTAGTACATCTCGATGCCGTCGAGCGGCGCGTATCCCTGCTTCACACCGATCAAACTATCGGGTCCGCAGCGCCTCCTGCACGGTGCTCACCACGGCCATCACCTCGGCCGAGGCCGTGTCCGGCCGCCAGACCAGGGCGTAGGTGATGCGCAGGTCGCCGGCGTCGAACGGGACGAACCGTATGTCGTGGCGCCGGATCGTCTCGGTGAGCAGGCGCGGCGCGGGCAGCACGCCGGCACCGGCGGCCACCAGGTCGAGGGCGGCGGCGAAGTCGTCGAGGTCGGGCCCGGCGTCGCGGTGCCGGGGCAGCAGCGTCGCGAGGCGCGCCCAGATGCTGCCCGGCGGCCGCGTGCGCGGCAGCAGCACGCGGTGGCGGCGCAGGTCGTCGGGGCCGGTGGTGGCCCGCCTGGCCAGCGGGTCGCCCGCCGCGACGGCGAGGTGTGCCACCGGCACCTGGAAGCGGGCGGTGGTGGGCAGTCCGGGCGGGAACGGCAGGCTCATGATCGCGACGGGCACGTCGCCGCTGTGCAGGGCGGCGTTGGCCGCCGTCCAGCCCGACGGGCGCAGGTCGAGGTCGATCGCGGGCGACCGGTGGGCGAGCCGGCGGGCGATCCGGGCAGCGAGCGCGCCGACGAGCGGTGGATAAGCAAACGCAATGCTCGGCGTCGCCTGCCGGGTGGCCTCCGCGGTGAGCGCGGCCGCCGCGTCCAGGAGGGCCTCGGCGTACGGGACGAGCGCCCGGCCGGCCGGCGTCGGCCGCACCGACCGGCTCGACCGCTCGAACAGACTGACCCCGAGGCCGCGCTCCAACCGCCCGATGGCCTGGCTGATCGCCGGCTGGGAGAGCCCGAGGTCGGCCGCGGCGCGGGAGAAGCTGCGACGCTCGGCGACCCGGGCGAAGCAGGCGACGTCGCGCAGCGCGGGCAGCATCTGCGAAGGATAAGCGTTCCGAATGAATGCCCACCACCGCCCGGTGCGGCAGGCAAGATCCCCGGACGCCTACGGACAAGGAGTCGCCGTGCCAGCCTTCCCAGCCTCGACAATCCTCGGATACCCGCGCATCGGGCGGCGCCGCGAGCTGAAGCGGGCCCTGGAGGCCTACTGGGACGGCCGCTCGACCCGCGAGGACCTCGACGCCGTCGGCTCGCAGCTGCGCGAGCGGGCCTGGCGCCGGCTCGCGGACCATGGCCTCGGCGGCATCCCGTCGAACACGTTCTCGAACTACGACCAGGTGCTCGACATGGCGGTCCTGCTCGGGGCGATCCCCGCGCGCTACCGCGACCGGCCGGACCCGTACTTCGCCATGGCCCGCGGCGAGCAGGGCATCGCGCCGCTGCGGATGACGAAGTGGTTCAACACGAACTACCACTACATCGTCCCGGAGATCGGGCCGGACACCGCGTTCCGCCTCGACGCGTCGAAGCCGCTGGCCGAGATCGCGCAGGCCCGGCGGATCGGCGTCGAGACGCGTCCCGTGTTCGTCGGGCCGGTGACCTTCCTCCTGCTGTCGGACGCCGCCAACCTGGACCGGCTGCCCGACGTGCTCGCCGAGTACGAGCGGCTGCTCGGGCTGCTGGCGGCCGAGGGCGTCGCCTGGGTGCAGCTGGACGAGCCGGCGCTGGTCATGGACCGCACCGCCGCCGAACTCGACGCCGTCCGCGCCGCCTACGACCGGCTCGGCGGTCTGGCGGACCGTCCCGCGATCCTCGTCGCCAGCTACTTCGGTGACCTCGGTGCCGCGCTGCCGGTGCTGGCCGCCACGCCCGTCGAGGCGCTCGCGCTGGACCTGGTGCACGGTGAGGTGCCGGCCGGCGTCGACCTGACCGGCAAGACGGTGGTGGCCGGCGTCGTCTCCGGTCGCGACGTGTGGCGCACCGAGCGCGGCCGCGCCCTCGCCGCGCTGCACGCGGTGCGCGCCCTGGGTGCCGAGGTGAGCGTCGGCACGTCGTGCTCGCTGTTGCACGTCCCCTACGATCTTGATCTTGAGCTGGACCTCGATCCGGCGCTGCGCGAGCGGCTCGCGTTCGGCGACCAGAAGGTGGCCGAGGTGGTCGAGCTGGCCGCGGCGTTCGCGGCGGGCGCGGCCGCCGGGCCGCTCGCGCTCCATGTCCCCGACGAGGGGAGCCGGCCGACCGCGCGCCGCGGGTCCTACGCGCAGCGGCGGGGGGCGCAGGCGAACCTGGGGCTGCCGCTGCTGCCCGTCACCACGATCGGGTCGTTCCCGCAGACCGGCGACCTGCGGCAGGCCCGGGCGGCGCTCGCGGCCGGGGAGCTCGCCGAGACCGAGTACGACAAGCGCATCGAGGCCGAGATCGAGCGCGTGATCCGGCTGCAGGAGCGGCTCGACCTGGACGTGCTCGTGCACGGCGAGCCCGAGCGCAACGACATGGTGCAGTACTTCGCCGAGCACCTCGACGGCTTCGCGGTGACCAGGCACGGCTGGGTGCAGTCGTACGGGTCGCGGTGCACCCGCCCGCCGATCCTGCACAGCGACGTGACCCGCCCCGCGCCGATCACCGTGCGGTGGTCGACGTTCGCGCAGTCGCTCACCGATCGCCCGGTCAAGGGCATGCTGACCGGCCCGGTGACGATCGTCGCGTGGTCGTTCGTCCGGCGCGACCTGCCGCTGCGGTCGGTGGTCGAGCAGGTGGCCGACGCGGTGCGGGCGGAGGTGGCCGACCTCGAGGCCGCCGGCATCCGGATCATCCAGGTCGACGAGCCGGCGCTGCGGGAACTGCTGCCGCTGCGCCGGGCGGGGCAGGCGGCCTACCTGGCGTGGGCGGTGGACGCGTACCGGCGGGCCACGTCCGGGGCGAGCGACGCGACGCAGATCCACACGCACCTCTGCTACTCCGACGCCGACCAGATCGTGGCCGCCATCGACGGCCTGGACGCCGACGTGACGAGCATCGAGTCGGCCCGTTCGCGCGGACGGATCCTCGGCTCGCTGGACGGGTTCGGGCGCGGCCTCGGCCCGGGGGTGTACGACATCCACTCGCCGCGGGTGCCCTCCGTCGAGGAGGTGGGCGACCTGGTGCGGGCCGCGCTGGAGGTGCTGCCCGCGGAACGGGTATGGATCAACCCCGACTGCGGCCTGAAGACCCGCACCTACGACCAGGTAGAGGCCGCGCTGACCAACGTGGTGGCGGCCGCTCGCCAGGCCCGCGGCGGCCCCCGGGTCGCCGATCTTGGAGGCCGGTGGCCCCTATAGGGGCAACGAGCCTCCAACATCGCGGAAAGGCGCGTCGGCCAGCCTGGCGCGTTGGGGCTCCACCGTGTACTTCGGGTCGTTCGCCGACGCGACGCCGCCCTCGAAGATGCCGAACCGCGTCACCAGCGACGCGACAAGCAGCGCGACGCCCGAGGCCACCGACGCGATCCGGCTTCTACGGCCCAGCCACGCCCCGGCCACGCCGACGGCGGTCAGCAGCCGCCCGGTGCGCAACAACCGCCCGGCGCGCCCGGCGCGGTACGGCTCGCTCAGCAGGCCCAGGTCCGTCTCGATGCGGTGGGCGCCGTAGAGCTCGAGTGCCGCTCCGACGGTCGCCAGCCGGCGCGCCGGCCCGGCCTCGCGCAGGCCCGCACCGCCCGGCGCGAGCCCGGCGCCGATCAGCCCGGCGCCTGCGCCGCTGGCCAGGGCGCTGCCGGCGAACACGAACGGCAGGTCGCGGTGCGCCTCGTGCCAGGACGGGGTCGCCGTGTCGGCGAGCAGCACCGCGGTGTACGTGGCGAGCGCGGGCGCGATCGCGCCGGCCGCCGCGCCACCGGCCCGGCCGGCCACCCGCGCCGGGCCGCGCAGCGGTCGCGGCAGCATCGGCGCGACCTCCGCGGCCGCCGCCAGCCCGGCCGCGCCACCGAACGCGCTGAGGATCCAGGTGCCCATCGACATCGGCGACGTCGGCTTGGCCACCCGGAGCATGTGGTGGAACCGCTTCGGCCGGCCCAAATCGTTGACCAGGAAGTACGTGCTCGCACCGAGCGCGGCGAGCGCCGTGAGACGTCCGGTGCGGCGCAGCACCGGGCGGCCGGTGGCGTCGGCGCCGGCGGCGAGCAGGGCCGAGCCGGCCGCGAGGCCGCCGGTGAACAGGTACGCCGCGATGTCGTGCTTCCACACGGGCGCCTTGACGATCGGCCGGCCGTAGTACGAGTTCGCGCTCATGACGCGACCCCGCTCCGCGGTGTCGCGCCCTGAGCGGGCGCGCTGAGCCTGATGATGCTCTCGCTTCGCTCGGTCATGACCGCCGCCCGGCGAACGCCACGACCGCGCCGGCCACCATCGCCAGCGCCGCGATGCCGGCCCGCTTCCACATCGCCGGCAGGTCCCGCGTCGTCACCACCGGGTCCGGCGGCAGGCCGTACACCTCGGGCTCGTCGAGCAGCAGGAAGAACGCGCCGTCGCCACCGACGCCGTCGGAGGGATCGTGCCCGTACAGCCGGGCCTCGGCCGTACCCGCATCATGCAACGCGGACAGGCGGGCGGCGGCCCGCTCGCGCAACTCGGACAGCTCGCCGTACTGGATCGACTCGGTGGGGCAGGCCTTCGCACAGGCCGGCGTCATCCCGTCGCCGATCCGGTCGTAGCACAGCGTGCACTTCCACGCCCGGCCGTCGTCCTTGCGCTGGTCGATGACGCCGTACGGGCAGGCCGGAATGCAGTAGCCGCATCCGTTGCAGATGTCCTCCTGGACGACCACCGTGCCGAACTCGGTGCGGAACAGCGACCCGGTGGGGCACACGTCCAGGCACGCCGCGTGGGTGCAGTGCTTGCAGACGTTCGACATCATCAGCCAGCGCGGATCATCGGACCCCGCGACAGGCTGCTCGATGAACGCCACGTGCCGCCAGGAGTTGGCGTCCAGCCGTCCCGTGTTGTCGTAGGACTGGCCGAGCAGGTTGAACCCGTCGGCGGGCACGTTGTTCCACTCCTTGCAGGCGACCTCGCACGCCTTGCACCCGATGCAGACGCTCGTGTCGGTGAAGAACCCCATCCGGGGCGGCGCGTCGACCCAGCCCGCGTCGGGCGCGGGGTCGAGCGGCCCGTACAACGAACCCATCAGATGCCCGCCCTCTTCCGGTACTCCTCGACATAATCCAGCAGCGCGGGCCCGGTCGGGCGCCGGCCCGGTTGAATGTCGCAGGTGCCGACCTTGCTCTCCTGGATCAGCACGTTCGGGTCCAGGTTGATGCCGATCAGGTCGTTGGTCGAGTCACCGGTGACCAGACCGCTGCTGCCCCAGTGGTACGGGAGCCAGATCTGGTGCAGTTCCCGCCTGTCGACGCGCAACGGCCGCAGCCGCGCCGTCACCAGCACCCGGGCCTCGACCACCGAACGCGCCGTCACGACGTGCGCCCAGCCCATGTGCTCCAGCCCGCGCAGGGCGGCCAGCGCCGGCGACACCTCGACGAACATCGCCGGCTGCAGTTCGCTGAGGTACTCCAGGGTGCGGCTCATGCCGCCCGCGGTGTGGTGCTCGGTGAGCCGGCTCGTGGTGAAGATGAACGGGTAGACGTCGCTGGTGCTCGGGTTGTCGCGGTTGTCCGCGCGCGGGTACGCCTTGCGCGTCGGGTTCGTCTGCTGCCCGTAGAGCGGGTTGTCGACGGGCGACTCCACCGGCTCGTAGTGCGTCGGCATCGGGCCGTCGATCAGCCCGACCGGCACGTACAGCCAGCCCTTGCCGTCGCCCTGCATCACGAACGCGTCGTCGCCGGCCAGCGCTTCGGGCCCGCTCGCGTCGGCCGGCGGACGGTAGTCCGGCGGCTTGTTCTTCTCGAAGTCCGGGACGTCCAGACCGGTCCACTCACCGGCCTGCGCGTCCCACCAGACGTAGGCCTTGCGCTCGCTCCACGGCCGGCCCTCGGGGTCGGCGGAGGCGCGGTTGTACAGGATGCGCCGGTTGGCCGGCCACACCCAGCCCCACTCCGGCGCCACGTAGCTCTGCTCGGAGCGCGGCTTGCGCCGCGCCGCCTGGTTGACGCCGTCGGCGTACACGCCCGAGTAGATCCAGCACCCGCCGACCGTCGAGCCGTCGTCGCGGTACTCGGCGAAGCCCGACAGGGGACGGCCGTCGGCCACGGAATAGCCGTTGATCTCGCGGAGGACGGCTTCCGCGCTCGGCTCGTCGTGCTGTCCGTGCACCGGGTAGTCCCACGCCAGGTCGAGCAGCGGGCGGTCGCGGGGCTCCGTGGAGCCGGCCACCTTCTCCCGCACCAGGCGACCCAGGTGGTAGAAGAACCAGAGCTCCGAGCGGGCGTCGCCGGGCGGGTCGAGCGCCTTCTCGCGCCACTGCAGCATCCGCTGGGTCTGGGTGAACGTGCCCTCCTTCTCCACGTGCGAGGCCGCCGGCATCAGGAAGACCTCGGTGCGGCACTCGGTGGGCACGATCTCGCCGGTCTCGACCTCCGGCCCGTCCCGCCAGAACGTGGCGCTCTCGATCTCGTAGAGGTCGCGGACCACCAGCCAGTCGAGGTTGGCCATGCCGAGGCGCTGCGCCTTGCCGTGCGCCGAGCCGACGGCCGGGTTCTGGCCGAGCAGGAAGTAGCCCTTCACCTTCCCGTCGATCATGTTGAGCACCTGCTGGTAGGTGCCGTGATCGCCGGTCAGCTGGGGCAGGTGGGCGAAGCAGTAGTCGTTGTCGACCGTCGCCGCGTCGCCGAAATAGGCCTTCAGCAGGCTGACGCAGAACGCGCCGGCGTTGGCCCAGAAGCCCTTCTGGCCGGGGTGGCGGATGCTGTCGACCCAC
>Ga0068868_100002031_pt1 | contig 13918 bp, 9 predicted proteins | sample KBSMisM42_FD_64660 | JGI IMG/M metagenome (GOLD analysis project Ga0068868, IMG submission 64660) | Miscanthus rhizosphere microbial communities from Kellogg Biological Station, Michigan, USA - KBS Miscanthus M4-2 | ecosystem: Host-associated > Plants > Roots > Rhizosphere > Soil ...
CGCGCCAACATCGTCTTCGCCGAGAAGGATCAGGCGCTGCGCGAGGACGTTCACCGGCTCGGCGAGCTCGTCGGCGAGATCGTCCGCGAGCAGGGCGGCGAGGCGCTGTTCGACTTGGTCGAGACCGCGCGCCGCGCGGCGATCGCGCGCCGCGAAGGCGATCCGAGTGCGTACACGGAGCTGAAGACGCTGCTGTCGGCGCTCGCGCCGAGCACCGCGCGCGACTTCATTCGCGCGTTCTCGACGTATTTCCAGATGGTCAACACGGCGGAGAAGGTCCATCGCTTGCGCCGCCGCCGCGCGTATCAGCGCGAATCGAAAACGCCGCAACCATACGGCTTTCTCGACATCCTCCAGCGCTTGAAGGCGGACGGCGTAGACGCCGACGAGGCCGAGCGGTTGCTCGGACGTATCCTCGTCGAGCCCGTGTTCACGGCGCTGCCGACCGAGGTCACGCGGCGCACGCTGCTGCGCAAGGAGCAGAGCATCGCGCGCCGCCTCGTGCGGATGATGGATCCGTATCTCACGCCGGACGAGCTCGGCGCGACACTCGGCCAGATTCGCCAAGACATGACGACCGGCTGGCAGACCGCGGAGCACCCGGACGAAGGGATTCGGCTGCGCGACGAGGCGGAGCACGTGCTGTTCTTCTTGACCGACGTGCTCTATCGCATGGTGCCGCCGTTCTACGAGAACCTCGAAAGCGCGCTGGCCGCGACGTTCCCCGAGCGCGGCCTGCACATCCGAGTGCCGACGATCGTCAGGTTTGGCAGCTGGGTCGGCGGCGACATGGATGGCAATCCGCACGTCACCGCCAAGAGCATCCGCGAGACGCTCGCTCGCCACCGTGCGCTTGCGCTCGAGCTCTATTATCGCGAGTGCCAAGATCTATCAGGCCATTTGAGCCAGAGCGCGACCCGCGTCGGCGTTGCCGAAGATCTCGAGCGGCGGACTCAGCTTTATGCGGGCCATTTCCAAGACGCCGCGAGCTCGCTGCCGGCGCGCCATCGGCGCATGCCGTACCGCGCGTTCTTGAGGCTCGTCGGCGCCCGCATTCAGGCCACGTATCGCGACGCCGCGTTTCCGTACGAATCTTCGGACGAGGTCGTCGCCGATCTCGAGCTGATCGCAGACAGCCTGCGCGCGAACAGAGGCCGCCACGCGGGGCTCTTCGGCGTGCGGCGGCTGCTGCGCCGCGTGCGGACGTTCGGCTTCTGCATCGCGGCGCTCGACATTCGTCAGAACGCGCTCGTGCATCGGCGCGTGATCGGCGAGGCGCTGCAGGAGAGCAATTGGCTCGCTCTCGACGATGCCGAGCGCGCGCGCCGGCTGACCGAGGCGCTCGAGCGGCGCGAATCTCCGCTCGGCGCGCTATCGACCGAAGGCCGGCGCACGCTCGCGATCTTCCAGACGATCGCGCACTGCCGGCGCAAGTACGGCCGCGACGCGATCGGCGTGTACATCGTGAGCATGGCGCACGGCGCCGACGACGTGCTCTCGGTGCTGCTGCTCGCGAAGTGGGGGCACCTCGGGCCGAAGGGCGCGGCGGTGCCGCTCGACATCGCGCCGCTGTTCGAGACCGTCGAGGACGTTGCGCGCGCGCCCGAGATCGTCGACAAGCTGCTGGCGGACCCGCGTTATCGCGAGCACTTGCGCGGGCGCGGCGACCGCCAAGTCGTGATGCTCGGCTACGCCGACAGCCATCGCGACGGCGGCTTCGCGGCCGCGCGCTGGAGCCTCCACGAGGCGCAGGAAGCGCTCGTGAAGACTGCCGCGCGCCACGGCGTCGAGCTCACGCTGTTCCACGGCCGCGGCGCGACGCTGAGCCGCAACGCGGGCCACTTGCACGAAGCCGTGCTCGCCGCGCCCCACGGCGCAATAGCCGGGCGGCTCCGGATGACCGAGCAGGGCGAGTCGATCAACTCGAAGTACGGCCTGCGCGGCATCGCGATGCGCAGCCTAGAGCAGACGGTGTCGTCGGTGCTGCTCGTGACCGCGCGGCCGCCGCCGACGAGCCCGGCCGAGCCGCGTTGGCACGCGATCATGAACGATCTATCGCGCGCGAGCCGCGGCGCGTATCAGAGCCTGCTGTTCGAGTCCGGCGACTTCATGAGCTACTTCCGCGCCGCGACGCCGATCGACGTGATCGAGCGAATCGGCAGCACGTCGGAGCGCGCGGAGCACCTCGGCGCGTCGAGCGACGAGCCGAGCGCCGCGCTCTGGATCTTCGCGTGGCTCCAGAACCGCTGTCTCTTGCCGAGCTGGTTCGGCGTCGGCACGGGCCTCAAGGTCGCGTTCGACAAGCATGGCGAGCAGGCGCTGGTCGAAATGTTCGAGCAGTGGCCGTTCTTCCACGTGCTGCTCGCCGACGTCAGCATCGCGCTCGCTAAGGCTGACCTCGACATCGCGGCGCTGTACTCGCAGCTCGCCGGGCCGTTGCACGAGCGGTTCTTCCCGGTGATCCGCGGCGAGTACAAGAGCTGTGTCGATCTCGTGCTCAAGCTCACGCGTCAGCGCGAGCTGCTCGAGGCATCGAGGATCCTTCGACGCGCCATTCGGCTGCGCAACCCGTACGTCGATCCGATCAGCTTCCTGCAGGTCGACATGCTCGAGCGCTGGCGAGCCGGCGGCCGGCAGAACGACGCGGTGCTCCAGGCGCTGACCGCGAGCATCCACGGCATCGCGCACGCGATGCAGACGACGGGTTGACCCGCAGGCAACGCGACCAAACGCCGTCAGCTAGCGCGCGGCAACGTTCCCAGCAACCAGCCGCCCACCCTCGAGCTCGAGGAGCCGATCACAGCGACGCGCGGCGTCCAGGTCATGCGTGACCAGAACCAGCGTCGTGCCTTTTGCGGAGTTCATGTCGAACAGGAGATTCAGGATCCGAGCGCCGGTCTTGTTGTCCAAGTTGCCGGTCGGCTCGTCGGCGAATAGCAGCGACGGGCCGGCGACGAACGCACGCGCGATCGCGACTCGCTGTTTCTCGCCGCCCGACAACTGCCGTGGATAATGACGCAGGCGCTGTTCGAGCCCGACGTCGCTCAGTGCTTCGCGCGCGCGCGTGGCCGCATTGGGCGAGCCGCTGAGCTCGAGCGGCAACATCACGTTCTCGACGGCCGTGAGCGCGGGCAGGAGATGGAACGATTGGAATACGAATCCGACTTCGCGACTGCGGACGCTCGCGCGGCCGTCCTCGTCGAGCGCGGTGAGCTCCGCGCCGTTCAGCCAGACCTGCCCCGAGCTCGGCTCGTCGAGCCCCGCGAGCAGCGCGAGCAGCGTCGACTTGCCGGCGCCCGACGGGCCGACGATCGCGGCCGTCGAGCCGCGTGCCACGTCGAACGTCACGTCGTCTAGGATGGTCAGCTCGCCCTCGGGGCTGCTAACCTTTTTGGTGAGCTCCCGGGCTCGTAATACGAACGCTGCGCCGCTCATGCTCGAACGCCTCAAAGTGCTCGTTTCGCTCGCCGTCTTGTTCGTGTCGGCGAGCGCGTCTGCCGCGCAGACGATCGTCGTCGTGGGCGATTCTTTGAGCAGCGGCTATGGACTCACCGCCGAGCAATCGTGGGTCGCGATGCTTAGGGAACGCCTCGACGCGGAAGCGTACGGTTATGACGTCGTGAACGCCAGCATTGCGGGCGACACGTCGGCCGGCGGGCTTGCGAGGCTGCCGCGCCTGCTCAAGGAGCACTCGCCCGAGGTTGTCGTAATCGAGCTCGGTGGCAACGATGGGCTGCGCGGCCAACCGGTCGACACGCTGCGCGCGAATCTCGCGAAGATGATCGAGCTCAGCCAGGAGCGCGGCGCGCGCGTGCTGCTCGCGGGCATGCGGATCCCGCCGAACTTGGGGCCGTCTTACACACAGGCGTTCGCGGGCGTGTATCAGGAGCTCGCGATGCGCTACCACGTCGCGCTCGTCGACTTCTTGCTCGCCGATGTCGCGTTGCACCCGGAGCTCATGCAGGCCGACGGCATTCATGCGAACGCGTCCGGACAAAAGATCGTGTTCGCCAACGTCTGGCGCGTCCTCCCCGGCGTCTTGCGCCCGCAATGACGGACAAGCCGTGGGCCCGCGCGTATCCGCCCGGGGTACCCGCCGAGATCGATCCTGACCGTTACTCGTCGCTCTGCGACTTACTCGACGCGAGCTTCGCGCGCTCCGCAGCGGCGCCCGCGTTCTCGAATCTCGGCACCTCGCTGACGTTCGCCGAGGTCGATCGGCTGAGCCGAGCGTTCGCAGCCTACTTGCAGTCGCTGCCGGGCGTCGAGAAGGGCGAGCGCGTCGCGGTGATGCTGCCGAACACGCTGCAGTCCCCGGTCGCGCTCTTCGGCGTGCTGCGCGCGGGGCTCGTCGTCGTGAACGTGAATCCGATGTACACGATTCCCGAGCTCGAGCACCAGCTCGCCGACAGCGGCGCGCGCGTGATCCTCGTGCTCGAGAACTTCGCCGCGACCGTGGAGCACGCGCTCGCGAACACGCAGGTGCGGCACGTGCTGGTCTCGAAGATCGGCGATCACCTGCCTTGGCCGAAGCGCGCGATCGTGAACTTCGTCGTGAAGCACGTGCAGCGGCGCGTGCGGCCGGCGCACATCCCTAACGCGATCGCGTACCGGGATGCGCTAGCGCGCGGCGCGCGCCTGCCGTTCCGGCGGCCGGAAATTCGCGGCGCCGACGTCTCGTTCCTCCAATACACGGGAGGCACGACCGGGCGGGCGAAAGGCGCGATGCTCACGCATCGCAACCTCGTCGCGAACACCTTGCAATGCGCGGCCTGGGTCGCGCCGTTCTACGACGCGAAAGGCGGCGTCGTGATCACGCCGTTGCCGATCTATCACGTCTACTCGCTCACCGCGAACGTGCTGTGCTTCATGGAAGTCGGCGCGCACAACGTGCTGATCACCGACCCACGCGATCTGCCCGCGTTGGTGAAGCTCTTCCGAGGCACGCGCGTCGCGTACATGACCGCGGTGAACACGCTGTTCAACGCGCTGCTCAACACTCCGGGCTTCGCGGAGCTCGACTTCAGCGCCCTGCGCGTTTGCATGGGCGGCGGCATGGCCGTGCAGCGCGATGTCGCCGAGCGCTGGCAGAAAGTCACCGGAATTCCGATCGCACAGGGTTACGGCCTGACCGAGGCCTCACCCGTCGTGGCGGGCAACCCATTGAATATCAAGAGCTTCAATGGGTCGGTCGGCGTGCCGTTTCCGTCGACGGACGTCGAGATATGCGACGAGACGGGCCGCGCGCTCGGGCCTGGCGACGTCGGCGAAATCTGCGTGCGAGGCCCGCAGGTGATGGCCGGCTATTGGGGGCGGCCCGACGAGACGGCGCTCGTGATGCTCGACGGCGGATGGCTTCGCACCGGCGACGTCGGCCACATCGACGCGAACGGCTACATTTTCATCGAGGACCGGAAGAAGGACGTGATCGTCGTGTCCGGCTTCAAGGTCTATCCGAACGAGATCGAGGACGTCGCCGCGGCGCAGCGCGGAGTGCGAGAGGTCGCCGCCATCGGCGTGCCTGACGTTCGCACCGGCGAAGCGGTGAAGCTGTTCGTCGTGCGCAGCGACCCGAAGCTCACGGAGGCCGACGTGATCGCGCACGCGCGCGCGAACCTCACGGGCTACAAGATCCCTCGCCACGTCGAGTTCCTCGACGAGCTGCCGAAGAGCAACGTCGGCAAGGTGCTGCGCCGCGCGCTCAAAGCCCGCACCTGACGCTCGGCCGCGCGGTTCCCACCACCGTCTTCGCTCGATCTCCGGCGTTCGCCCGGTTGCGGTGGATCGTGCGAGGCCGCCGAGCATCCTTCCCGGGACACGCCGGAAGACCATCCCTGGGGCTCGGCGCCGCACATCCCTGTGCGGCGACGGTCCCGGGAAGGACGCTCGACGTCCTCGCACGATCTGCGAATGTTTGCGGCCGGAGATCGAGCGAAGACGGTGGCGCGAGCCGCTCAGCCGAGCAGGTGCCAGCCGAGGTAGAGCAGGAGGCCGACGAGACCGCCGACGACCGTGCCGTTCACGCGGATGAACTGGAGGTCCGTGCCGATCGCGAGCTCGATGCGGCGTGAGGTCGCGCGCGGGTCCCATTGCTCGATCGTTTCGGACACGATCTCGCTCAGCGGGTCGCGGTAGTTTTCAACCAGGTAAAGCAGCACCTGCTCGAGCCACGCGTTGAGCTTCGCGGCGACGGCCGGCTCGGTCGCGAGCGACGTCCCGATGCCGCGGATCTCTCGCTCGACTCCGAGCCGCAGCGGCGAGCGCGAGTCCGCGAGCGCCGCGTGCAGATCGGTGTCGAGCCGCTGCCAAAGATCGTGCGCGTAAGAGCGAACCGCGGGGTGCTCGATCACCTCCGTCTGCAAAGCGCGGCTGCGTGCTGCGAGCGCCGGGTCGTTCGCAAGCGAGTCCTTTAGGGACTTCAGCGCCTCGGCGATCTCGGTGCGGGCCGGATGTCGTGGGTCGCTAGCGATCGCGTCGAGGATCTGCTCGAGCCCGCCGACGAGCTCGTCGAAGATCTGCTGATCGACGAACTTCGGCAACCACCAAGGGCTGCGCTCGTGGATGCGCACCCGAATCATCACGCGCTGACTCTCTAGCTGCGCGCGCCCGAGCCCTACGAGCTTGTCGATCAGTGTCTGCGCGTGCGCGCCGGACAGCAGCACCTCGAGAAGCGCGGCGAGACCGGAGCTCACGGGCACTGCGTCGAAAGCGCCGCGCAGGATCGTGCCGAGCCCGTTGCGAAGCTCGTTGCCGTCGCTGGCGCGCAGCAGCCAGTCGAGTGCGGCGCCCGTGTCGCGCGTCACGCGCGCGGCGTTCTCCTCCTTGGATAGCCATGCGCCGAGCCGCGCGGCGAGGTCGGTGCGTGCGAGACGCCGCTCGATCGCCTCGCGCACCAAGAAGTTGTCGCGAATGAAACGCGCGAGCGCGCGGCCGATCTCGTCCTTGCGTGTCGGCACGATCGCGGTATGCGGTATCGGTAGGCCGAGCGGCCGGCGAAAAAGCGCGGTCACGGCGAACCAATCCGCGAGCCCGCCGATCAGCGCGGCTTCCGCGAACGCCCGCACCGCGCCGAGCCACGGCCAACGATCGAGAAACGCGTTTGCGGCGAGCAGCGCTACACCCATCGCGACCAGCAGTGCGGTCGCGAAGACTCGCATTCGGCGAAGCCGAACTCGCGCCGCGAGGTCGGGTGAAGGTGCGGGTCCGAGCGCGGGCTCGTTCATCCGAACAGAGCGGCGATCTCTTCTTGGATCGAGAGGGCGGCACGGCGCGGGTCGGCCGCGTCGCGGATCGGTCGTCCGACGACGATGTGGTCGGCGCCGGCGGAAAAAGCGCGCGTCGGCGTGACGACGCGACGCTGGTCGTCGCCGCCTTTTGCGTCCGCGGGCCGGATGCCGGGAGTCACGATCAATGGCGAAGCGCCGAGCGCCGCGCGCAGCCGCGCGGCCTCGAGCCCGGACGCAATCACGCCATCGGCGCCCGCGGCCACCGCCCGCGTCGCGCGTTGCTCGACGAACGCCTCGAGCGGCACCCCGACGCCCATGTCCTCGAGGTCGCTCGGCGCGACGCTGGTGAGAACCGTGACCGCGAGAATCTTGAGCCGTTCGCCCTTGGTCGTAGCTGCGGCCGCGACGACCCCGGGGTCGCCTTGCACCGTGAGAAACGACGCGCCCGAGCGCGCGAGCTGACGTACCGCGGCGCCCACCGTGGCCGGGATGTCGTAGAGCTTCCAGTCCGCGAACACCTTGCTGCCGCGCTCGACGAGCCACGCGAGCAGGTCGAAGTAATGCGGGGATGCCGCGAGCTCGAGACCGATTTTGTAGAACGAGACCGCGTCGCCGAGCGTGCCGACGAGCTTCTTCGCGGCGGCGACATCCGGCACGTCGAGCGCGAAGATCAACCGGTCGCGCGTCGGGATCTTAGGTTGGGTTGCGGCGGGCACGTGCAAAGTCTAACAGAGCCGTGCGCGCGGCCTTGCGCGCCCCGCGCCGCGTCTCGTGAGACGCGATCGATCCGGCTCAGAGCCTCGCGCGGAGCGCGTCGCGCGTTTGCAGCGCGAAGCGGTCCGTCATGCCCGCGATGTAGTCGGCGACGACGCGCGCGGCGGCGGCCTCGTCGCCGCGCCTAGCCGCAGCGTGCGCGCGCTCCGCGTGCTCCTCGGGCATCAGCGCGTAGTCGGCCGATAGCATCTCGAACAACCAGCGGACGGTCTCCTGCGCCTGCTCCGTCATCAGGTGTACGTGCGGATGTGCATAGAGCTCGGCGCGCAGGAACTTCTTCAGCGCGTGCTGTGCGTCCTGAAGCGCGGGCGGGAAGCGAATCAGCGGCTGACCGAGCGAGCGCACGGCTTCGATGTCGCGCGGCGCGGCTGCCGCTATCGCGTCGGCGCTCGAGTCGATGAGGCCGGAGACGAGATGGCTGATCATTCGGCGCACCGTCTCGCTGCCGAGCCGCTGCGGTTTGAGAGCGGAGTGGCGCTTCTCGACCCAGCGCATGTGCTCCGCGAAGAACGGCAGCTGCTCCAGCTGCTCGAGGGTTATCAACCCCGAGCGCAGCCCATCGTCGACGTCGTGATTGTTGTACGCGATCTCGTCGGCGAGATTCGCGAGCTGCGCCTCGAGGCTCGGCTGATGCCGCTCGAGGAATCGTTTGCCGACGTCACCGAGCTCGCGCGCTTTCTTGAGCGAGCAGTGCTTCAGGATTCCCTCGCGCGTCTCGAAGGTGAGGTTCAACCCGCGAAAGCTCGCGTAGCGCTCCTCGAGCTCGTCGACGACGCGCAGCGACTGCAAGTTGTGCTCGAAGCCGCCGAACTCGCGCATGCAGGCGTCGAGCGCATCCTGTCCCGCGTGCCCGAACGGCGTGTGACCGAGGTCGTGCGCGAGGCTGATCGCCTCGACGAGGTCTTCGTTCAGAGACAGTGCGCGCGCGACGGTGCGCGCGATCTGCGCGACCTCGAGCGAGTGCGTGAGACGCGTGCGATAGAGGTCGCCCTCGTAGTTCACGAACACCTGGGTTTTGTAGACGAGGCGCCGGAACGCGGTCGAATGGATCACACGATCGCGGTCGCGCTGGAACTCGGTGCGATACGCCGGCGGTTCTTCGACATGGCGTCGGCCTCGCGAGGTCGACGAATGCGCGGCGTACGGTGCGAGCTCGCGGCCCGACTCGAGCGGCGCGATCATCGCGACGCGGCCGCAATCACCGCACGCAACAGAGGGCGTTCGGGGGCCGGCGAGACGACCGCGCGGCCGAGCTGCTCGACGAGGATCAACTTCACGCCCTTGCGGTCGGCCTTCTTGTCGAGCTGCATGCGATCGAGCACGCTGTCGGGGTCGATGCCGGTGGCGGTCGTCGGCAACCCCGCTTTCGTGATCAGCGCCTCGATGCGCTCGCACTCGCGCGTGCCGATCCAACCCATGGCCGCGGAAGTGCGAGCGGCGAGCACCACGCCGAGCGCAACCGCCTCGCCGTGCAGCCAACGCTCGTAACCGCCGAGCGCCTCGAGCGCGTGGCCGAACGTGTGGCCGAGATTCAGCAACGCGCGGCGCCCGTGCTCGCGCTCGTCTTCGGCCACGATGGCGGCTTTGATCTCGCAGCTGCGGCGGATCGCGTAAGCGAGCGCCGCCGCGTCGAGCGCGCGGAGCTTGCCCATAGCGTTTTCGAGCCATGCGAAAAACTCCGCGTCGACGATCACGCCGTACTTGATCACTTCCGCGAGCCCGGCCGCGAGCTCACGCGGCGGCAGCGTTTTGAGCGTATCCGTGTCGGCGAGCACCGCGATCGGTTGATGGAACGCGCCGATCATGTTCTTCGCGCGCGGATGGTTCACCGCCGTCTTGCCGCCGACCGACGAGTCCACCTGCGCGAGCAGCGTCGTCGGCACCTGCATGAAATCCACGCCGCGTTGGAAGCTCGCCGCCGCGTATCCGGTGACGTCACCCACGACGCCGCCACCGAGCGCCACGAGGCAGCAGTCGCGGTGAAAGCGCGAGTCGACGAGCCGATCGACGATCGACGCGAACGTAGCAAGCGTCTTGTGTCGCTCACCGTCCGGCAGCACGACGGTCTGCACGTCGCGCTCGCCGAGTGCCGCGCGCACGGCGCTCAAGTAGAGCGGCGCGACGACCTCGTTGCTGACGATCAGGATCTGGTTCGAGGGCGTAGTGTAGAGCGCCGAGTCGGCGATCAGGCCGGGCCCGATGTGAATCGGGTAGCTGCGCGCTCCGAGCGCTACGTCAAGGCTGTCCACGGCGCGAAGGTTCGCAGGCGTCCTCGGCTTTTGCAACGCTGAGGTTTGGTAATGGCGTTAGCCGCTTGCGTCGAGCTTGGCGCGCACATCCGAGGCGACGGCGCCGACCTGCCTGCCCGTCGTGTCGATGCGGATGTCGGCGATCGACTCGTAGAGCGGCCGGCGAATCGACATGAGACGCTCGAGAATCGCGCGCGGGTCGCCGCCGTTGAGCAGCGGGCGATTGCGCGACGGCTGAGTCCGCCTGAGCTGCGCGTCGACGGTTGCTTCGAGATAGACGACGGTGCCTGTCGCCGCGAGCCGCTCGCGGTTCTTGGGATCGAGCACCGCGCCGCCGCCGGTCGCGACGACCACGCCTTCTAGCGCGGTGAGCGCCGCGATCACGTCGCGCTCGCGCTCGCGAAAGCGCGCCTCGCCTTCTTTCTCGAAGATATACGGAATGTCGACGCCGCAGCGGCGCTCGATCTCGGCGTCGCTGTCGAGGAACTGCTTGTCGAGCAGCGCCGCGAGCCTTTTGCCGACCGCGGTTTTGCCCGAGCCCATGGGCCCGATCAGATAGACGTTCGTGCGCTGCGTCGCCACGGGCGACAGTCTAGCGGTTGTGCTCGCGCGCTCGCAGCGGGCCGAAAAAGAGAAGGCCGGCGCTTGGCCGGCCTTCGTCGTTGCACCTTAGAACGGAGTCGTTACGGGCCAAGCGGCGGCGGCGGCGTCGCGCAATTTTGGTCGCTGCCGAACGGGCTGACCACGCCCGGGGGCGACGTGTTTTGACTCGTGAAGTCGGCAGTCGATCCGTCCAGCAGGAACACCTGGGTACGTGTGTACTCGGTGCCTTGGACCGTGAGCTTCGCGGTCAACGCGACCTCGAGCCAATAGGCGTACGCCTGCGGGTAGTAGACGTGGAACAGCGCGAAGCCGTTCTTGTCCGTCGTGGCCGTGTTAGCCGTTCCGACGTCCGGCGCGACCGAAGCGATGTTACCGGCCTCGATCTTGCCGCTGCCGTTGAGGTCCTCTCCCGCATCGAGTACGCCGTTGTGGTTCACGTCCTCGTCGGGGCACCCTCCCGCCGGAACGTGCGGGGTGCTCCAAAACGCCGGCGGACCGGACACGAACACGCGCGTGCCGTCCCAATAGCGTGTCGACAAGATGCTCAGTATCACGTCGGCGCCGCTTACGCCGTTGCCTTGCGAGTCGGTGACCTGAAGGATCCACTGTTGGCCGTACTGAGCTGTATTCGGCTCTTCGATCGAATTGCCGGTGCCGAAGCTGATGAACACCTGGCGCTGCGCGACCGTCAGCTGCACGAAGTCGGTTACGGCTGTGCCCTGCACCGTCGCGTCCACGCGCACGCCGTTCGCGCCGCTCGTCGCATTGCTCGCGTTGTAAAACGTCTTGGCCTGACCTTGGCTGTTCGTGACGGCGTTTGCGACCGACAGCGACCCGCCGGTCACGTCCGTCAGGACGAAGTTCACGGTCTGGTTCTTAACGAAGTTGCCCGCCGCATCGCGAACCGTCGCCGTCAACGCACTCTGGCCGTTGGCCGTGATCGTGAACGGAGACGCTTGCAAGTCGAGCGCGGTGGGCGTGATCGCCACGAACTCGATGTTGAGTTGGATACTCGTGCCGTCGGTGTTCGTAGCGGTGACGACTCCGGGGCCCGCGTTGGTCGCGGTTACCGTGACGGTCGCATCGCCCGCCGCGTTGGTATTCGCGGTGGCCGCGTTCAGCGTGCCGCGCGTCGTCGAGAACGTGATCGGCGAGTTCGCGACGGCCGCGTTGTTCTTCTTCCAATTGACGGTAACGGTGACCGGAGTGCCGAGAGCGACCTCCGTATTTGCCGCGGGGGAGCTGAACACGAACGCGTCAGACGACACGTTGACGCTGATCGTCGCCTGTATACCGAGCGCGCTCGCGGTCAGTGTGTCCACGCCGTTGTTGTTCGCTGTCAAGTTGAACGACGCGCTGCCCGTGGCGTCGGTGAAGACCGGCGTCTGCGAGATACCGTTGGCCTTGGAAGAGGTGATCGTGACGGTTTTGTTCGCGATGCCCGCGCCGCCGCCCGTCGTGAGCACCACGTTGTACTTGCCGCTGCTGCCGGTCGGCAACGCTGTCGGGCCGTTCAGCGAGAGCGCAGTGCCCGTGACGGCCACGGTAATCGTGCTCTGCGCGCTGCCGCTCATTCCCGTGACAGTGATGTTGCGATTCGTCTGGTCGCCCGCGGTGCTCAGCGTGGCGGTCACTGTGCCGTTCTTGTCCGTCGTAGGCGGTTGCGTGGCGACGAGCGCGCCCGAGGTCGCGGTGAATTGCACGGATTGGCCCGAGACCACGTTGTTGGTGGCGTCACGCACGAGTGCGGTAATCGTCGCATTCGAGGATCCGTCCGACGGAATCTGCGGACTCGAGGTCAGCAGCGTGATGGTCGCGGCCGAGCCGCCGCCGCTGCCCGTGGTTCCGCCGGCGTTCGTGATCGAATTGTCGCTGCCGCCGCACGCGCACAGCGCGAGGGTAACGGCCGCCAACAGCCAATGCTTCAACGTTTGCATGGTCCCTGATCCTTTAAAGCTAGAGACGTCCGTATTCCCCTGCGCGTCACTCGATCCGCGCACCTTCGCGCAGGATCTTCGGCGTGACGAAGATCAGCAGTTCGGCGTTGTTGTTGATGTTGCTGCGGCTGCGGAACAGATACCCCAATCCCGGAATGTCGCCGAGCACCGGGACCTTGTTGACCGTCTCGCGGAGCTCGGTCTCGTAGATACCGCCGAGCACGACTGTCTGGCCGTCGTTCACGACCACGGAGGTCGTGACGGAACGGGTATCGATGCTCGGCACCTGGCCGCCCGTCGCGCTCTGAACCACTTGGCCGACGGAGTCCTTCGTGACGAGCAGATCCATGATGATCCGGTCGTCGGGCGTGATCTGCGGCGTGACCGTGAGGCTCAGCACGGCCTCCTTGAACTGCGTCGTCGTCGCGCCGCTCGAGGACGATTCCTGGTACGGAATCTCGACGCCCTGGCGGATGCGGGCCTCGTGCTGGTTCGTCGCAATGACGCGCGGCGTGGACACGATCTTGCCGTTGCCTTCCGCCTGCAGCGCCGTGAGCTCGAGGTCGACGAGGTAGTCGGAGTCGAGGATCGCGAGCGCGAACGACCCGGCCGGATTCGAGACCGGCAGGTTCACGTTGTAGCGCTGACCGATCGGCGGGATCGAAACCGGGAACGGCGTGCCGCCGGTGTTGATGTTGTTGATGCCCGAAGAGACGATCTGATCCGAGCCGGTGCCCGTACCGGTCATCGACAGCAAGCCGTTCGCGGTATTGCTCTTGACGACCGTCGCGCCGAATCGCACGCCGAGGTCGCGCCGGTAGTCGTCGTTCACGATCACGACGCGCGTCTCGATCGACACCTGGCGCACAGGAATGTCGAGCGTCTGCACGAGCCGGCGGATGTTCTCGAGGTTACGCGACGTATCGCTCACGAGCAGCGTGTTGGTGCGGACGTCGATCGCGACGGTGCCGCGCTCGGAGAGCAGGGCGGTCCTCGAGCCCGACGCGGCCGCTGCCGCGGCTCCGGCGCCGGCGCCGCCGGCCGAGCTGCCACCGGTCGCGCTGCCGCCGCGAATCAGCGTGGCGAGATCGGAAGCTTTCGCATAGTTCACCTGGATGAACTCGGAGCG
>Ga0068868_100002040_pt1 | contig 13886 bp, 11 predicted proteins | sample KBSMisM42_FD_64660 | JGI IMG/M metagenome (GOLD analysis project Ga0068868, IMG submission 64660) | Miscanthus rhizosphere microbial communities from Kellogg Biological Station, Michigan, USA - KBS Miscanthus M4-2 | ecosystem: Host-associated > Plants > Roots > Rhizosphere > Soil ...
CCATCTCCTTCGGCGGCAGCGGCCCGGAGAGGGCGAAGGTGAAGAAGACGGCGACCATCACCGCGCCGGCGGCGAGGATCGTGCGACCCGAGTGGGCGAGGCCGCCGATCATCGCCGCGCGGGCGTCGCTGGACTCCTCCCAGTGCTCGCGCGCCGAGGAGAGCAGGAAGACCGTGTAGTCCGTCGCGATCGCGAAGACCATCGCGAAGAAAAAGATCGGTCCCCAGGCGTCGAGGAAGCCCTGCGATTCGAAGCCGAGCGGACCGGCGAGATGGCCGTCCTGGAAGATCAGGATCGCGACGCCGAAGGCCGCCGCGGTGGAGAGCAGGTTGGCGAGCACGCCGATCGCCGCCACCAGGGGCGCCTGGAAGGCGACCAGGAGGAGCAGGAAGCCGAGGCCGAGGACGACGCCGATCGCCAGCGGTGTCTTCGCCGCGAGCGCCGCTTCGAGGTCGTGGTTTTCGGCCGCCGGCCCGCCGAGGAGCGCGTCCGGCGGCAGCGCCGCGCGCAGCCGCTCGACCGTGTTGCCGAGCGCCGTCGTCGAGGGCCCGGCCTTCGGGATCGCTTCCACCAGCACCGCCCCCCCGACCCCCCGCCGGGCCGGCAACACCATGGCAACCCCGGCGTCTGCCCGCAACACGCGGCCGACGGGCCGATTTGCGCTGATATGGAGCGCTTTTCGGCCCGTCGACCCCTCGGGGGCGATGACCTGCAGGACGCCGGGGGCGCCGGGGCCGAAGGCGGCGGTCACTTGGCGGTAGCCGACACGCGAGTGGTCGCCGTTCGGCACCACCTTGATCGAGGGCATGCCGGTGCGCAGGCCGAGGATCGGGCTCGCGAGGCCGAGCAGGACGACGAGGGCCAGGCCGCCGAAGGCGACGGGGTGGCGCCAGAGCAGCTCGCCCCAGCGGGCGAAGCGGGGCGAGCGATGCTCGCCGCTGTGCGCCCAGGGCAGGGCGAGCCTGTCGAGGCGCGGTCCGAGCTTGGCCAGGACGGCGGGCAGCAGGGTCAGCGTCGCCGCCAGCACGAAGAGGACCGAGACCATGATCCCGAGCGAGACCGAGCGGAAGGCCGGGCTGGGGACGAGCATCACCGTCGAGAGCGAGGCGATCACGGTGATCCCGGAGAAGAGCACCGCCTTGCCGGCGGTGTCCATCGTCTCGGCGACCGCCGCGATCGGGCCATGGCCCTGGCCGAAGAACGCGCCGCGGAAGCGCATGACGATGAAAAGCGCGTAGTCGATGCCGAGCGCCAGGGCGAACATCAGGGCGAAGTTCATCGCCCAGATCGAGATCGGCGAGATCAGAGTGCCGAGGTAGAGGACGCCGGCGGAGGCGACGAGGCCGGCGATCGTCAGCAGCAGCGGCAGCCCGGCGGCGACCAGCGAGCCGAAGGCGAGGACGAGGATCGCCAGCGTCACCGGCCAAGAGAGCAGCTCGGACTTCAGCATCGCCTCGCGGTTGGCTTCGTTGAAGTCCGACCACATGCCGGCGGCGCCGGTCAGGTTGGCTTCGACGCCGGTGGCCGCCGCGGCGGCGAGCTTCCCCTTCAGGTCGCCGGCGGCGGCGACCATCCCGTTGGCGTCCTTCGCCGCGGTGGCGCGAAGGACCGCGGTGTGGCCGTCGCGCGAGATCGAGAGGCCGGGGCGGGGCGGCACGACCGTGCCGACGGCGGGATCGGCGGCGAGGATGCGCTCGGCCCTGCGCAAGGTGGCGCGGAAGCGCGGCGAGGAGGCGGTCAGCCGCGGGGAGTGAACGGCGACCTGCAGCGAGTAGGCGCCGGCGCCGGCGAAGGCGCGGTCGATCGCCTCGCGGGCGCGCACCGACTCCGAGCCGTTGGCCTGCCAGCCGGCTCCCGAGAGCGCGGTCTCGACCCGCGGGGCGAGGATCCCTAGCCCCAGGGCCACCACCGCCCAGGTCGCGAAGACCCACCTGCGTCGCTGGGCGGAGAAGCGTCCGAGTCGCCCTATCGGTCCGAGTTCGCTCATGGCTATCCTCCTAGTTGAAAAGCTCTACAGACGTACAACTTTACAGTTGTGAAACGGTAGAATAACACGATGATGCAAAGCCCGCTTCCCTCCGACGCCGCCGAGCTGATCGCCGGCCGCTTTCGGGCGCTCGCCGACCCGACGCGGCTGCGCCTGCTCGACCAGCTGCGCCGTCACGAGGAGCTCTCGGTCGGCGAGCTGACCGAGACGCTCGGCACCTCCCAGCAGAACGTCTCCAAGCACCTGGCGGCGCTGCGGGCCGAGGGCTTCGTCAACCGGCGAAAGCAGGGGACGAGCTCGCTCTATCGGATCGCCGACCCCGCCGTGCTCGAGCTCTGCGACAGCCTCTGCGAGACGATGGAATCTCAGCTGCAGACGCTCGGCTCAATGCTCAGCGGCTGAGGGCTGCTCGTCGCGTCCCTCGCGCCGGCGCCGAATCGCGTCGCCCGGGCGCCAGAGGCTGACTAGTCCGGCGACCAGGGTGACGAGGAAGATCTGCCCGGCCATCATCTCGAAGCCGGAAATCAGACGGCCGGGTTGGCCGCCGGGCACGAGGTTGCCGTAGCCGGTCGTGGTCAGCGTCGTGTAGCTGAAGAAGAGGAAGTCGGAGCCGGTGGGATGGGGGTGGGCTTCGAAGAAGGGGCCGCCCTGGACGCGGTCGATCACCCCGTAGAGGAAGGTGAAGAGGATGCCGAGCACGGCGTAGACGCTGAGCGCGCCGAGGATCGTGCGCGAGCCGACTTCGGGCGCGGTGACGACGCGGCGCAGCACGGCTCCCATCGCCACCGCGAGCAGCGAGACCTGGATCGCCGTGGCGAAGTTGAGCCAGGTGCGGTCGTCTGTGGCGGCGCCGATCGCCGCCAGGACCACGGTCAGCCCGGCGAGCAGCATCGCGATCCGTACGAAGCGCCGCTGGGCGTGGGCGCTGACCAGGGCGACAACCGAGGTCGCGCTGGTCGCCGCGGTCAGGATCACCGACGACCAGCCGTGGTTCTCGAGCAGCGAGGCCAGCGTGTAGGTGAGCAGCACCAGGACGAGGACGAGCCCGAAGGCGTCCCGCGCCCGTTCCGCCCGCCCTACCCAGCGCTCGCGTCTGCGCTCGCGGCGCGATGCAGTCTCCATCCATGCGGACTTCGCGGCGGTGAGGCAGCATTCCTGCCGAGCCCCGTACCTTGATACATCTCTCCCACGGATCGTTTTCTGGGTCGCCAGAAATTTCCCACGATGAGCTAACCGACGACCATGGACACCCTACCTCCTATGGGCAAGATGGTTCCGGCCTTCGGCCTCTGCCGTATGACTCGTTTTGGGTGATGATGGGCTTTCTTGGATTCTCTGATGTTGCCGAGTCCGCAGTGGTGGCGGTTCACCAACTTGAGCGCTCGTCCGAGTAGCTTGCCTTTGAGCTTCGGAACGACGCATCGCACTCCGGCTGATGGGGGCGGTTTAACCCCAGCCTGATTTTCTTCTCCTCCGGTTGGCGGGTTGGTTGCTTTGTTAGGTGGATTCGTGGTAGGAGTACCGATCACGATGACACCCCTTCCCCCAACGGCTACACACCAAGCCGCTGAGGGGCAGGACACGGATTCGAGATAGAAATTCAGACCCCGCCGGTATTCTTCTGTCGGATATTCTTCGACGGTTTCGGCGTGTTCCGCGGCGATTTCCGGATTGTCGGTGGCATCGACCGCGGTCATGAACCACGCACTTTCCCCGCCGGCCGGATTGGTTGAGACGGAGACATTGGAAATTGCCCCGTAGCTCCCGGCAGCGCTGAATTCTTCCCCGAAGGGAGTGTCTGAAACGACAACGCACATCGACACCGATGGGCACGATGCATCCCTTCCCTCGAGATACCACGATTCCCCAAGATACCAACTATACCCGAGCAAGGTCCGAGTCCAGGCCCCGCTCAGCGGTTCAGTGGACGAGTAGAAACTGGCTATTCCCGGTGCAATGCACAGGGATTTGTCCGGACACGACACTGCCAAAACCGAGGCCGGAAATTCTTCCGGATCGGATCCTTCGGGAAGCTGGTCAAGAGTCCATTTATCTTCACCAGCGGGATCCGTTGAAGTGAGCACGGCCCCATCGACTCCGCCCATCACACAGAAGAATTCTGACGAGCATCCGATTCCCTCGATACCTACATCTTCGGGAAAACTAGAAGTTTCCATCCAATCCGGAGGAGTATCGGTCGGATTGGTTGAGGTGAGGAGGGCTTCCCGATTCAGTTCCCAGTTACTCCCGGCAATGATGCAGAGTGCCGTGGAGGGACAAAACGTTGTTACGAGGTAGTACTCGTCAAACGGTTGGACAGTCCAGGCTTTTGGACCTCCGGTCGGATTGTTGGACGTGACGACTTCGCTCCTCAGGTACGGGTATTCGCCGTTATACCCCACGGCTACGCAGGCAGATGCTTTCGGACAGGAAACGGACCAGAGTTCAGTTCCCGGCGTGGCTTCCGCGGCGACTTTCCAAGCGCTGCCTCCGCCGATGGGATTGGTCGTGATGAGCACCTTATTCCCGGCTGACGCGGCACAGAACGATTCCGTCGGACATTGAACGTCGGTTATCGTCGCTTTGCCGAAACGGGAGACTTCCCACGGCATGGCCGAAGCACTTGCCGGAACAGCTACGCCGACGAGGAGTACCCCCGTCAGTGACGCGAACAACGTGATCCGGAACCTCGCGGGGATCTCCTTTGAGAAGCTCATCGCCTTGAAGCTTCCGGCGTCCCGATCGACTACCGGTTCAAGAACCCTCGTCGGGAAGCGATTCGAGCAGCGTCATTGCCGCGACCCTCCGGGCGGTAACGGGTGACGAAACGCGAGCCCTCGTCACCGCCGTCTGGACGCTCGCGATTCCAGTTGACGAGACAAAGGCGGTCATTAGATCGACGCCTCCAAAGAGCTGGATGAGGAAGCCTCCGAGCAGGCTAAGAACCCCGATGGTCACGGCTGGCTCATGCGGATGAGCGAAACCAGAGCCTGTCGTGAGAACCTCGGGTATCCGGCCCTGAAGGCCGAGATCGGATTTGAGTTCTTCGATGGATCTTGGACTGAAGACGAAGGGCCGCGTAAGCAGGGCTTGGCTTCCGCACATTCCCAACGAAACAGCGGCGCTATGGAGCGTGCTGAAATCGGCGCCTAGCAGCGATACGAAACCAAGCACCGCTGTGGCAAGTCCAGCCCCGAAGGCTGGCTCTGCCTTCTCAAGACGGTCGACACCCGACGAAAAGGCCGGCTCTGTCCTCTCAAGACGCTCCTGAAGAGGTTGAGCGCTCATCGAAGCTCCTAGCTCTACTTACCGCTGAAGTCGAGGCTTTTCCCGGTGGCGATGAAGGCTCCTACCAGGAGAGCGACAATCGCGAACGCCCACGGGGCCTGCTCGTTGAGGTTGGCCAAGAAATCGCCCGTCGAGCCTTCGGATTCGCCGTTTTCGGTTTCTTCCCCGTTGCCGTTGTCATCGGTGGGACTGGGCTGGGGAGACGCTTTGCTATCGGAGCCTCCCCCATTCGCCGCACCTGTGCCTTGTTTTCCGTCAGGGACCGGAGCGGTTTCGGTATTCGCCACAAGGGTCGTTGTCGGCGCTGTCGCTGTCGCGTCGGATGTCGGCTGGCCTTTTTGTGGCATCCCTGGCGAATTGCCCGAGCCTTCGGGTTCATCAGGGGTCTTTGGCGCCGGAGGGCCGCTGAGGACGAGGATAAGGGCGAGCGCTATCGCTACCGCGAAGCTACATCCGGCGAATACCATTTGGACGATTCGTACCCACAGCGGCGGTTCGGGTGGTCTGTTGGCATCGGCCACCGCTTGGACTAGGCGCTCCTGCGGCGGCGGCTCACCGTTTGGCATCTGTCTCCTCCGTTCGCGAGTGGGGCGACCGCTGCTAGAGCCATACCACAAACACTCCGAGCAAGCAACAAATACTGAGCGAGAGACTAAGTCGGTCGGAATCTGAGGGACCCTCGCCAACTAAGAAACTCGATGTCTTTCTTCCACGAGCCCAACCACGTCGAGCTTGGTCATCTGGATTTCGCCATAGACCACCTCGGCCTCAATGAATGTCGCGAGATAAACGCGACTCCGGTCGAGGCGAAAGATGCCGCCATTCTGAGAGCACTCGAGTTGGAGGCCGACTTGGCTGCCCTCCACCGAAGCTTGAAAGTTTGGCGCGCGATGATCTCCTACTCGGCGGCTGAACGCACAGGAAACGACATCGAATGGTTGACTGGGTATCAGAGATGAAGGACCCTTGCCCCTGATTCCTTGGATCACCAGGAACGCGTTAACGACACCCTAAGACACCTTGCCGCCCTTCTGCCTGTTCTGGAATCGTATCGCCGCTCCGCGGGGCGGTCGTCGCCGGTTTCAGTGGAGGAGCTCAACCTAGGGCGGAACGGAGGGGGAGGGATTCGAACCCTCGAGACGCCTTGCGACGCCTGCCGGTTTTCAAGACCGGTGCATTCAACCGCTCTGCCACCCCTCCGGCATAGGCGTTCGTCCGATGCTAGCCGCGGGGGAGCATGAACGAGATCGCTTGAGATGATTGTATTGTCTGCAATGCGTCGATTGCTAGTACTTGCTTCGGCGATGGTCTTCTTCGACGTCGTCTTCTTCTCCGCGATCGCGCCCCTGCTCCCGCGGTACGTCTCCGAACTGGGGCTGAGCAAGGCGGAGGCGGGGGTCCTGTCCGCGTCCTACGCGGCGGGGACGCTGTTCTTCGCGCTGCCGTCCGGCTTCCTCACGGCACGGCTCGGGGCCAAGCGCACGGTCATCGCGGGGCTGCTGCTGCTCGGCTGCGCCAGCGTCGTCTTCGGCTTCGCCCACGATTACGTGCTGCTGGCCCTGGCCCGCTTCTCCCAGGGAATGGCCGGCGCGTTGATCTGGACCGGAGCCCTGACCTGGCTTGTGATCACCGCGGACAACGATCGTCGCGGTGCCGTAATCGGCACGGCGCTCGGCGCGGCGGTAGGCGGTGCCCTCGTCGGCCCGGCACTGGGAGCCGTCGCGGCCGAAGTCGGCACCGAGGTGGTCTTCACAGGAGTGCTCGGCGTCGCGGTGGCGCTTACGGTCGTCGCTTGGCGCCTTCCCGAACGGGGGACGCCCGAGCGGCAGAAGCCGCGGATCGTGCTCGAGACGATGCTCAGCCGCCCGATTTTGATCGGCACCTTCTTCGTCGCGGCGCCCTCGGTGATGTTTGGTGCCGTCGAGGTGCTGGCGCCGCTGCGGATCGCCGGCCTCGGCGGCGGCGGCTCGCTGATCGCCGCCGGCTTCATCGCGGGCGCGGCGCTGGAGGGGCTGCTGGCACCGGTCGCCGGCCGTTACTCCGACCGGGCGGGACGCCGGGGGCCCTACGCGTTCGGCGTCGTCGTCTGCGCGGTGGCGGTCGTGACGATCGCCGTCGGGGCGTCGATGGGGGCGGTGATGGCGGGCCTGATGCTCACCTCGCTCGGCGGTGGCATCTGCTTCACCCCGGCCCTGACGATGCTTACCGAGGCGGCCGAATCGAGCCGCCTGCACCAGGGCTTCGCCGCCGGGCTCTCCAACACGGCCTGGGCGTCGGGGCAGGTCGCGGGTGGGATGGCCGCCGGAGCGTTGGCCGACGCGGCCGGCTTCGCGACGCCGGCCCTCGGGATCGCGATTCTGCTCCTGTTCACGGCCGGTTACGCTTGCTCCGTCCTCGCGCCGCCGTCGGTACAGCCGATCGAAGGCGGTGGCGGATGAGCGCGGCGACCTGGCGCAACTGGGCCGGGGACCAGACCTGCGTTCCCTACGAGCGGATTCGCCCGCGCGACCGGGACCAGCTGGCCGAGGCGGTCGCCGCCGCCGCGGCGGCGGGACGCAAGGTCGGCGTGCCCGGCTCGGGCCACTCGTTCACCGAGGCAGCGCTGACCGCCGGCACGATGCTCGACGTCGGCGCCCTCAGCGGCGTTATCGACGCCGACCGCTCCTCGGGGCTGGTCAAGGTCGGGGCCGGCACGGTCCTGGCCGAGCTGAACGAGGAGCTGAGCCGGCTCGGCCTGGCGATGGAGAACCTCGGCGACATCGACCGCCAGACGCTCGCCGGAGCGATCTCGACCGGCACCCACGGCACCGGCGCGAGGCTGGGCAACATCTCCTCCCAGATCGCGGGCATGGAGCTGGTCCTCGGCGACGGCTCGGTTCGCGAGCTGAACGACGATGGCAACCTGCTGCGCGCGGCGCGGGTCGGGCTCGGTGCGCTCGGCGCGATCTCGTCGGTGACCCTCCGCTGCGTCCCGGCCTTCACGCTGCACCGCGTCGACACCCGCCGTCCGCGCGACGAGGTGCTGGCATCCTTCCAGGAGGCCGCCGACGCCAACGAGCACTTCGAGCTGTTCTCCTTCCCCTACGCGGACTCCGCCCTGGTGCTCGAGCGCAACCGGACCGACCGGCCGCCGCGGCCGCGCGGCAGGGTCGCCGCCTACCTCAACGACGTCGTGCTCGAGAACTGGGCGCTGAGCGGGCTCTCGGCGGCCGGCAAGGCGTTTCCGCGCGCCAACCCGGCGCTCTCGCGCTTCGCCGCCGCGGTCGCCTCCGGCAGCGTGGCGACCGATCGCAGCGACCGCGTCTTCGCCAACGAGCGCCGCGTCCGCTTCACCGAGATGGAGTACGGGGTGCCGCGCGAGCACGGGCCGGAGGCGGCGCAGCGGGTGATCGAGTGGGTGCGCGCCAACCGCTATCCAGTCTTCTTCCCGATCGAGATGCGGGTCACGGCCGGCGACGATGCGCTGCTCAGCCCCTCGCACGAGCGCGACACCGCCTACATCGCCGTCCACCAGTACCGCGGCATGGAGTGGCGTCCCTATTTCGAAGCCGTCGAGTCGATCATGAACGAGTACGACGGCCGCCCCCACTGGGGCAAGCGCCACTTCCAGACCGCCGCGACGCTGCCGGCGCTCTACCCCCGTTGGGCCGACTTCCTCGCCGCCCGCGACGAGCTCGACCCGGGCCGCGTCTTCACCAACCCGTACGCCGAGCGCGTCCTCGGCCCGTAATCAGAGAAACGTCCGGCCCTCGCCCCGGTAGGTCGGGACGACGTCGACGATCTCGCTCCCCTCGACCAGGTGCAGGGCGTCGAAGCGCTCGCAGAGCTCGCCGGCCTTGGCGTGGCGCATGTAGACGCGATCGCCGAGTCGCAGCTCGCGAGCGGGGGCGCCGCTGAGCGGAGTCTGGACCTCGCCTGCGCCCTCCTCGGCGTCGAGCTCGAGCCAGGCCGGCAGCCAGGGGGAGGGGAGGCGTGTCGCGTCGCCGCTGCCCGAAGCGAGGTAGCCGCCGCCGAGCGCCGTCACGATCCCGGCGGCGGGCTTGCGCACGATCGGCAGCGCGAAGCCGGCGGCGGGGGTGAGCGAGAAGCGGCTGTAGGAGTCGAAGAGGGTGGGGGCGTAGAAGCCCGAGCCGGCGGTGACCTCGGTAACCGCGTTCTCGGCGCCGGTCAGCTCGAGGCTGCCGGTGCCGCCGCCGTTGACGATCGGCAGCTCGGCGAGCTCGCGGATCGCGGCGACGACCGCGCCGCGCCGCTCGGCGAGCTCGGCGGCAGAACGCTTCTGCATCGCGCGAATCGCCGCGCCGCGCAGGCGCCGGCCTGGCGGCTCGTCGCCGACGCCGGCGATCTGGCCCTCGTAGGACATCAGCGCCGCCAGCTCGACCTGCGGGCGGCGCACGATCTCCCCGGCCAGCTCGACCGCCTGCGCGACCGTGTGCACGGGCGAGCGCTTCGGCCCGACCTTGATCCGGCCGCCCAGCGTCCACCAGCCGGCGTCGAGGTCGATGCAGACGCGGACCGGCGCCGCGTCGGCGCCCAGCACGGACTCGATCGCCTCCAGGTGCTCGACGCAGTCGACCATCACGATCGGCGCCTGCTCCGGACTGGCCGCCGAGCGCAGCGCCAGCTCGCCGAGCGCACCGGCGTCGGCCGTCGGGTAGGCGAGCAGCAGGTTGTCGAAGCCCTGCTCGGCGAGCCAGAGCGTCTCGGGCAGGGTGAAGGTCATCAGCCCCTGGAAGCGCTCGTCGCGGGCCAGGATCCGCTCGATTACCCCGCGGCAGCGCAGCGACTTGCTCGCCACCCGGATCGGCTTGCCGGCGGCCCGCGCCAGCATCCCGTTCGCGTTGGCCCACATCGCGTCGAGGTCGACGAAGGCAAACGGCGCCTCGACCTCCTCGAAGATCGCCTCGAGTTCGCCATGGGAGCGACCAGACACGCCACGAGACTAACCGCGCCGCCCCCGGACGCGGAAGCAGATGCCTGTCCATCCCCGATTCTCCCAGGCATCCGCGAGAGCAGAGGAGGCGGCGCTAATGTTCGGATGCCCGGAGAGGTGGCCGAGTGGCTGAAGGCACTCGCCTGCTAAGCGAGTAGGGGGCGCAAGCTCTCTCGAGGGTTCGAATCCCTCCCTCTCCGTTCTTGGGCCAGGCCCCCCTGGCATTCAGCCAAGGGAGCCTGGAGCGTTGTCGAGGAGCTCGAGCAACTGTGAGCTGGGCAGCCTCCGCACTGGGCGCTGATCTTGGGTCCGGCGGTTGACAATCTCCGGGTCGACCTCAAGGTCGATTAGGTAGATGACCGTCGGGTCCACGATTACCGCGGCCACGACCTGGCGGCCGTTCAGGTGCATGGGCTTCCCGTCGGGTCTGAAGCGAAGAAAGCATCCATCGCTTCCGACGTTGAACGAATTCTCTTTATGTTCGCCGAGGCGCTTGCTCATCGCCTGGCCAGTTTACAACTTTCGGCTAATGGGGTCAATATTTAGAAAGACTCTTCTTTAATCCTCAATAAATAACGAAGATCTCAGAAAGGAGATGCTATCTTTCTCTGTCGGGTCTTCATTGTTGTGATGAGCCGTGAGAAGGATCGAGCGATCGAAACCGCGCTTAGTGAAACCACCTCTAGCCAGCGTAATTTGCGTCGCGCGGTAGAAGCCCTGACCGAGGCTTGGGATGGGCTGAGCCGGAGCCAATTGGCGAGTTGGCTGGCGCTCTCCAGGCCAACGGTCACTGGGCTGGTCGACGACCTCCTGAACTTGAACTGGGCCGAGGAGACCGAGGATCTATCTCCCTTCATCTGGTCTCCGCGGCGCGGCGAGCCCCCGCAAAAAGGCCGACCGGAGAGAACGATTCGGCTAACTGAGAGAGCGGGTTATGTCGGCGTTATTCACGCTGGCCATACCACGCTGAGGGTGGGACTGGTCAGCAGTGCGGGTCCCAAGCTGAAGCCGCGCCGGACATCGAATTTCGAGGTGGAGGAGATCGGGCCGCCGGCGCTCGGCGTCGCGGTCTCAATTCTCGGCGAACACATGCGAAACGCCGGGATCGCCATAGACGAACTACGCGCCATCTCGATTGGGCTTCCCGCGCCGATCGATTCGCGGACGAGCGAAGTCGCCTCTCCCAGCTTTATGCGCAACTGGGCACGAACTGACATCCGCAAATCTGTTCTCGCTCTCCTCCCCCAACTTGGCCTGCGGTCAGGCGCTCATCAGCCGGAGGTCTTCGTTGAGAACGAGGCCAACGCGATGGCTCGCGGGGCTATCGCAGCGGGCTTCGCGGGCAAGACCGAGGACTTTTTGTTGCTGAAGATCAGTTCGGGCATCGGTGCCGGCGCGGTGCTTGGCGGCCGGATTTACACCGGGGCTACCGGTGGTGCCGGCGAGTTCGGCCATCTGCCGGTCTGCGATTGGTCCGAGCCGCGCACGCTTTGCCCCCGCTGCCTTAGGCACGGATGCATAGAGGTTGTTTCCTCAGCGGCCGCTATCGCCCAACGTTTGACGACGAAATCCAAAAAATATCCACGCGGCATCCTGCCCAGCACAATCATCGAAAATGCCAAAGACCCGGTGAGGCATCAGGAGTGTCATCAGGTGATCTCCGAAGCGGGCGAGCGAATCGGCGAAGTTCTCGCCAGCGTGGTCTCTTTCTTGGATGTCGAGCGAGTTCTGGTAGCCGGTGTTATGGCTGAGGCGGGCGACCTATTGCTCGGCCCGATGCGCAATGTGGTGGACAAGAAAGCGATCAACTTCACACGGCCCAAGATCGAAGCGCTCGACCGGAGGGCGCGCGCCGAAATCGGGCTCTACGGGAGCGGGGTCCTCGGCCTCTCGAAGGCCAAGCCGGTCTTTTTCAGTCAACTCGAATAAACGGAGGCTACGCGGCACGCGGGCCCTGTTGCCACGTCCCTCACTCTCCGGTTGCCTCGGCGGCGACCCACTTGAGGTAGGAGCGCGAGCCTTTCGCGACCTCGAAGGCGAGGATCTCTGGGACGTCGTAGCCGTGGAGCTCTTCGATCAGCGAGGTCGCCGCCCGCAGCCGCTGCGCCGGGACCTTGCAGAGCAATAGATGCTCCTCGGCCTCCTGGACGCGGCCCTCCCAGCGGAAGGTCGAGGAGATCGGGCCGGCGATCTGGACGCAGGCGGCGAGGCGCTTCTCGACCAGGGTGGAGGCGATCTTCCTCGCCTCCTCCGGCGACTCGACCGTCGTCTCGAGCTGGAAGACCCTGGGGGTCGCCTCAGGCATGCCGGTGGCGCAGCACGACGCGCCCGCCGCGAGCGGGGATCATCGTCACGTTGCGGTGCAGAGCGCGCTCGGGCTCGGGCTCGGCGGCCTCGAGGTCGAGGCGGCGGGCCGTCGCCTCGAGGACGACGCGCATCTCGGCCATCGCCAGGGCGGCGCCGAGGCAGCGGCGGATGCCACCGCCGAAGGGGATCCACTCGTAGGTGCCGGGCTTGCGCCCTCCGAGCCAGCGCTCGGGCCGGAACTCGAAGGGCTCGGGGTAGAGGTCCTCGCGGTGGTGGACGAGGAGGATGCTCATGCCGACCGGCGTGTCGGCCGAGACCGCGTACTCGCCCAGTTGCCAGGGGACGGTGACGCGGCGGCCGATGAAGGGGACGACCGGACGCGAGCGCATCGTCTCGACGATCGTCGCCTCGACCCGCTCCTCGGCGTTCTCGCCGCGGCGCGCGGCCTCGCGCAGCGCCTCGTGCGCTTCCGGATTGCGGACCAGGCGCTCCCAGGCCCAGGAGAGCGAGTTGGCGGTGGTCTCGTGGCCGGCGAGGACGAGGGTGAGCAGCTCGTCGCGGACTTCTTTGTCGTTCATCCGCTCGCCGTCCTCGGTCTCCGCCAGCAGCAGTAGGGAGAGGATGTCGCGGCGCTCGGCGAGGTGCTCGTCGCGGCGGCGGGCCTCGATCACGGCGTAGGTGGGGCGGTCGAGCAGATCGATGGCGACCTTCATCGGCCCGATCGCTTCTTCGCTCGCCATGTTGAGCAGCTCGCCGAGCTGTGCCAGGCGCGAGGTCGAGGCATTGACGAGGCGGCGGATCGTGGTCCGCATCCGGTGCTCGGGCGTGCCGCGCTCCGGCCGTCCCTCGATGCCGAAGATCCCGGCCATGATCACGTCGAGGGTGATCGCCTGCATGCGCGGCGCCAGCGCGAACGGACGGTCGAGCGGCCAGCTGTCGATCTCGCGTTCGGCGGCAGCGGCGATCGTCGCCGTGTAACGCTCGATCGCCTCGCCGTGGAAGGGCGGCAGCAGCAGCTTGCGCTGGCGCATGTGGCGTGGGCCGACCGCGGTCAGCACCGAGCCGGTGCCGAGGATCGGCCGCAGCGGCGACTCCCCGGTCAGCGAGGGAGCCTGCTCCGGCTTGGCGGTGAAGAGCGAGCGAACGTGGTCGGGATGGCTGGTGACGACCGGTCCGCCGGGCATCGAGGTCCGCATCCGCCAGACGTCGCCGAGGCGGCGGCGGGCGGCGAAGACGTACTCGATCTGGCGTTGGTTGAAGCGCAGCATCTGGGTGACGCGGGGGAGGGGGACGACCGGGGGCTTGCGCAAGGCGGCGGCCGCGGCCGGCTCGATCGGCCCGGCCGGTGCGGGAGGCGCTTCGCCGACGAGG
>Ga0068868_100002042_pt1 | contig 13885 bp, 9 predicted proteins | sample KBSMisM42_FD_64660 | JGI IMG/M metagenome (GOLD analysis project Ga0068868, IMG submission 64660) | Miscanthus rhizosphere microbial communities from Kellogg Biological Station, Michigan, USA - KBS Miscanthus M4-2 | ecosystem: Host-associated > Plants > Roots > Rhizosphere > Soil ...
TAGCACCGAGGCATCGAGGCGGCGAGCGAGCTGCCGGATCTCGGCCGCCAGGTTCTCCGTGAATTGCTCGCGCTCGGCGCGCCCGTGCCGGTCGCGAAGACGCAAGCTCGCGCGAACTTTGCGCGGCACGAAGCCGCCGCGCTTGTGAAACCAGCCGCGCACGGCTACACCGAGCAAAGGACGTTCCGCGTTCAGGCCGAGCGAGCGCACATAATCAACGGCATTCTGCTCGGACGCAGCTTCGAGCATGAATGCGGGATCCGGCACGACTGCAACGGGGCGGCCCGAGCAACGCTGCAGCCAATCCTGAGCGAACTCGTCGCGTACCGAGATGCTGCTCAGCAGCTCGCAGATCATCCGTGCGGACGCGCGGCTCTCCGCATGCTCGAGCGGACCCACGCCGAGGCTGAGGCCAACGATATTGCGCTGGAATACCCGCAGCGCGAGCAACCGAGACGCCCAGTACGGCACTTTGATGCGGCTGTCGTCGTCCTGCAGCAAGCCGCCTCCGCCGACTACGATCAGATCCTGCCGGCGCGCGGCGTCGAGCAACCATGCGAAGCCTGCGGGACCGGGCGTAACGACGCGCGCGACGCCCGGCAGGCTGTTCGCGCGCCGGCGTCTCGAAACGATCGTGATGGCGACCCCGGGATCGACGTCGGCGAGGCATCGGCACGTCGCGGCCAAAATTCCCGCGTCCCCGAGATTGGCGTCGGCATCACCGCCCAGGAGGAGGACTTTTCTCATAGGGCGTATGCGCGTGCGCCGACTGTCTTCGTCGCGCACAGTGTAGTCGCCGCCGGCACGCGACACGGGCTCGGCGGCCCGAAAGCGTGAACGGCATCACACGCGATAGGCCCCACGCCCCTCCCGGGGCGTCTCAGCCGCGAGGCGCTCTACGAAATCGTCGCGATCGCGACGTTGGAATACTCGCTCTCGACGCCGTAATTGTCGTAAGCCGTCGCCACGAGGTAATAGGTGCCGGGCGCCAGCTCGTCGATCACGTAGGTCGCGACGCCGGCATTCGGGATGCTGGCCAGGTTCGGATAGTGGCCGAGAGCCGTGCCCCAGCGCAGGTTGTAGCCCGCGAGATTCGTCAGCGGCGTGCCGTCGGCGCGCTCCGTCGGCGGCAACCAGTTCACCGTGATCGAGCCCGGGGCCGTGGGAATCACGTCGACGCTGAACGAGCTCAGCGACACCATGTAGAGGCCGTCCGAGGCGCTGATCTTGATGTCGTCGTAGGCACGCACGTCACTCGCTTGCGGAGTTCCCTCCATCATTCCGCTGAGCGGATCGAACCTCGCCCAGTCCGGCTTGTTCACGATATTGAACGTGAGTTGCTTGCGTTCCGGATCGGCGGCTGTCGGTACGAACGTGTACGTCCGGCCATAAACGATCGCAGCGAGCGGAGCTCCCGAGATCGTCGGCGGGCGGTCGACACCCCGCTGAGGCGAGGAGCCGCCGGCGCTTTGCGGTGACGCGCTAGCACCCCCTCCACCGCCGTCGCACGCCGCAAGCGTGAACGCAGAAATCGAGGTGAGAAGACAAAACCAGAGTGCGCCTTTCGGCGTCGTCGTACATAGCTGCACTGTTTACCCCGCGGATGGATGGCTTTTTTGTGGACACGTTGCTCGCCACCACGGGGTCGATTGGTCTTTGTCGCCGCTTTGGCGACAAAGACCAACCAAACGCACACTACGGACCAAACCGTCCCGCAACTGGCAACCCCGCTGTCCTAGGAAGAACCCTTTAGACCGGTGGCTTTGCGTCTTCGTCTTTCGACGAATTTGCCTTTTTTCAGCCGGCCGGAATTCTGCTGGGCGAAATTCGTTCGCGCAAACTGTCGCCGATGAGCGACCTCGGCGCGCGATTCGCGAACGTCGCGGGAGAGACGTTAGCGATCGATTCTTTTTTTGGCGATCGACGAATCGAGACGATTGTCGGAAAAATGGATCACGAAAATCGCGAGAGACAAACGGAGTTTCTATTTGCGTGGCGTCGCGCGAGAGCGCGGAACAGCGGCACACACTGCGAGCGGGGTGAAAGCAGACTCAACGACGGCTGCGGGCGTCACGCAAAGCGAGAGTAGGATCGAGCGGAGAAGATTGTCGGGCGAACGCCCTCGTCGCTACTCTTCGGCTCGGCGCGCGGCCGGCGTTGCGCTGTCGCGAACCTCGGCTCTGCCGGCGCTTTTGAGTCGATCGACCACGACCTTGATGCGCTGCGCATCGTGCCGCGGCAACACAGCCACCGCATCGGCGGTCTCGATCACGACGAAATTCTCGAGACCGATCGCCGCGACGAGACGGCTCGTCGATAGGACGTAGCTGGCCTTGCATCCCTCGAGCACGACGTCGCCACGTGCGACGTTGCCGTCCGCGTCCTTCTCGAGCACATCGTAGAGCGCCGACCACGACCCGACATCGCTCCACCCCGCGTCGAGGGGCACGACCGCGGCCTTTGTGGTCTTTTCCATCACTGCGTAGTCGATCGAGTCCGACGGGCATTCGAGGAACGCGCTGCCGAGCCTCGTAAAGTCGTCGTCAACCGTGGCCTCCCCGAGAGCCCGCACGCAGGCCGTGTAGATCGCGTTCGAATGCCGCTCGAGCTCTTCGAGATAAGTGCTCGGCGTGCAAACGAACATTCCGCTGTTCCAGAGATAGCGCCCGGATTCGACGTAGCGCATCGCGGTCGCGAGATTCGGCTTCTCGACGAACTTGTCGACGAGGGACCATCGTCCCTGGTCCGTGCCGCGTTCGATGTAGCCGTAGCCCGTCTCGGGCCGATCAGGCACGACGCCGAGCGTCACGAGATAGCCGGCACGTGCCGCGTCGGCTGCCGCCTCGACCGCTGCGGCAAAAGCGGCGGTGTCGAGGATCACATGGTCTGCGGGGGAAACCAGCAAGACAGGCTCGGACGACTCCTGACTGGCGCGATGATGCGGCTGCTCCCCGGCCGCTCTCGCAGCGATCAGCGCCGCGACCGCGAGCGCGGGCGCCGTATTGCGGCCCTTCGGCTCGAGCACTGTCGTCCGCAGCCGCACGCCGATCTCGCGCATTTGCTCGGCGACGATGAAGCGGTGGTCTTCGCTGCAGACGAGGATGGGTGGCCCGATCTGCCGCTCGAAACCTGCCGTGCGCAGCGCGGTCTCCTGGAGCAGAGTGCGAACGCCGACGAGGGGCAATAGCTGCTTTGGAGTGAGATCGCGAGAAAGGGGCCACAGGCGAGTACCAGAGCCGCCCGAGAGAATCACGGTGATCAGTTCCGACATCACGAGAGAACTATGTCAGATATTGCGAGGAATACCTCATCGACGGCGAAACGTGCGTAGCGCGGTCGACTAACGGGCCTCAACGCTCGCGATCGACCGGCGGTGCCGCACGACGCGGCTCGAGCGGCGTCACGTTGCTGCGACCGGCCCGCGTGCCGGTATTCCGATGCTTCCACACGAGATCTTCGACTTCTTTCGTCGGCGAGTACCCGACGACCGAGCGAACTAGAAGGTCCCGCACTTTGGCACAGTCGAGTCGCTGACAGGCAGCCCAGAGTAGCTCGATCAACGGCTTGAGGTCTTCCCACGTCAAGAAGTCCTCTTCGGCGCGCATGATGCCCGGGTGCTCGGTGCCCATGACGTTGCTGCCGATCAGGAGCTCTTCGTAGAGCTTCTCGGCCGGGCGAAGGCCCGTGTAACGCACCTCGATGTCGCCGTCGGGACTGTTGTCGTCACGAACTGTTAGACCCATCAAGTGGATCATCTTTTCGGCTAGATCGCGAATGCGAACCGGTTTGCCCATGTCGAGCACGAAGACGTCGCCGCCCTTCGCCATCGAGCCCGCCTGAAGAACCAGCGACGCGGCTTCCGGTATCGTCATGAAGTACCGGTAGATCTCCGGATGGGTGACCGTGACCGGTCCGCCGTTGCGGATCTGTTCGCGGAACAGCGGAACCACAGAGCCCGACGACGCAAGCACGTTGCCGAATCGAACCATCGAGAACTTGGTTCCGGAGCCTCGCTGGTGCAGACCTTGCAACAGGAGCTCCGAAAAGCGCTTCGTCGCGCCCATCACGTTGGTGGGCAACACGGCTTTGTCGCTGGACACCAGCACGAAAGACTTGACGCCCGCCGCGATGGCCGCCTCGGCCGTGTGCAAAGTGCCGAAGACGTTGTTGTGCACGCCCTCGATCATGTTGTGCTCGACCAGAGGCACATGCTTGTACGCGGCGGCATGATAGAGAGTGTCTACGGCGTACGTCTCGAGCACCTCGCGCATTCGGTTCTGGTGATGGACCGAGCCGATCAACGCGACGACCTCGACGTCGAGAGACTTGCGCTGCACTTCCTCTTGAACGGTTTGATCGATCGTGTAGAGGGCGGCCTCCGACAGATCGAGCAGCACCAAGCGCCTCGGTCCCAAACGCACGATCTGGAGGCAGAGCTCGGAGCCGATCGATCCGCCGGCCCCCGTGACCATTACGACCTTGCCCCGAATGCACGCGTCTAGGAGCTTCGGAATCGGCGGCACCGCATCTCGCCCCAGCAGATCGGTGATGTCGACTTCTCGTACCTCGTCGACGCGCGCATTGCCCGACACCAGATCGGCGGTATCCGGCATCGTCTGCACGTGCACGGGCAGCTGCTCGAGCTGATTGATGATCTCCAACCGCCGGCGCCTCGAAACGGAAGGAAGCGCGAGCAGGACTCTCGACACGCCGAACTCGTCGATCAGGTTCGACAAGTTGGCCGGCGAGTGGACTACGAGCCCGTTGATCACCGAACCCCGCAAGGTGCGGCTGTCGTCGACGAAGGCTACGGGCACGAACTCGCCGCGGCCGACGAGCGCCGAGACCAAGTGCGCTCCGGCGTCGCCGGCGCCGTAGATCAAGACACGGTCACCCGCCGCGTTTCGAGACTGTAGAAGCCATCGGGCCGTTAGGCGGCTGCCGACGACATAGACCATGCCGAGAAACCAAAAGGTCGCGCTCGCGCGAACGGCGTTGGGCCAAGCGTCGACCAACATCAAGCACAGCAAGAGCGTGAACGAGACGAGCGTGACGGTCTTGAAAGCGGCCTCGACGAGCTCGAGCCCCATGAACCTGACGACGGATCGATAGAAACCCCAAACTCGGAGCGCGGACAGCCCGACTAGCAGCGGAACGACCCAGATCCACGGCGGGAAGGTGGTTAGAAGCGCCGGGGTCACAAGCCAGGTTGCAAACACCAGACAGACTGGCATTGCCACAGCGTCCGCCAGCACCATCACGAGGCGCTTGGTGCTGCGGGGAAGCGTAACGACGAGTCTGGCGACTTGGTGAAGCGCTGGCTCGGGTACAGGTCTTTTCTTTAGTCCGTCCAAAATCCCCACCATCGCCCGGACCGAGACACTAACGGGTCCGGCATATTATAGAGATAGGGTAACAACAAAGTGGTCTACTTGCCTGTCCAGAACGCGACACTCCATGAGCCGCAGAGCCCAGTTCTGCTCGAAAGTCGATCTGTGACAGACTGGTTAGATGTGCTGGAGCTCCCGTGCGCCTGCCTTCAGCAAGAACGCCGCGAGCACCAGCGGCGCGTACGCGAGGAGCAGCCCGAGCGCGCCGTCCAACCGACCCAACGCGACGAGTAGAGCCAACGGGAATAGCCAGCACAGGTTGACAGCGCCGACGATGAGACTCACCGTGGCATGTCCACGAAGGCGCGAAGCGTATTGATACGCGTGACTGCGGTGAGCCTGCGCCAACGGTTCCTGCCGCCGCCATCGCCGCAAAAGCGTCGTAGTCGCATCGACGACGAAAACTCCGAGCAAAATCGTCCATACCCAGAAGAATCTCTGCCCTAACGTTACCGAACTGACGGCGAACACGGCCAGAGTCACGCCGAGAAAACCGCTGCCCGCGTCGCCCATGAATACTCGCGCGGGAGGATAGTTCCAAAAGAGGAACCCTGTCACGGATGCGATCAGCAGTAACGAAGCGGCCCATATCGTTGAGCCGGGGAAACAGAGCCAATAGAGCGTGCTACCCCCGATACACACCGTGATGGCCTCGATGCTCGCGATACCGTCGATTCCATCCATGAAGTTGTACAGGTTCAACAGCCAGACGATGTACACGGCTGCGGCCGCTGTCGCGACCCACGCGGGCGCGATTGCGACGCCCCATACCAGGAGCGGCGGCAAAGGGCCGAGCCAGAAGAGCACCCACGCGGCGGCGCAGCCGTGCGCGACGAGTCGCAAGGGCGCCGGGACGTGCCGATGGTCGTCGACAAAGCCGACGAGCGCGACCCAAGACCCTGCGCCGAATAGCGCGGTGAACAAATCGTCAGCCAGCGCTCCTTTCCACCACAGCACGGGCAAGGCCGCGAGAAACGCGACCACGATTGCGATGCCTGCGCCGCGTGGCGTCGGAAGCTCGTGCGAGCTGCGCTCATTGGGATGATCGAGCAAGCCGCGCCTCAACGCATAGCGCCGCGCAGCCCAGGTTATGGCAAAGGAAACGAAGCAGGCCGCGATCGTCACGGCGAAAAGCACGTTCACGTTCGCTGCCTCACTTGCCGTGAATCCCTCTCGCGCCGACGGCAATCGTGTCGAGATACCACGCCGCCGTTCGCGCGAGGCCTTCGTCGACGGTCAGCGGCGGGGTCCAGCCAAGGGCATCGCGCGTGTGCGAGATGTCGACGACCAGTGAACCGCAGAGGCGCGCGGCTTCGGCTCGTCGGCCGAGCAGCGCCGCGCCTGCGAGCAGCATCGGTGCAGGAATCGGCACGAGCGTCACGCGCTTGCGCATCGCGGCGGCGATGCGACGCACGAGATCCGGCGTCGATAGGTCGTCGCCGTCAGATACCAACCAGGTCGCGCCGTCGCCCCGCCCGTTGCCAACGAGCCCTATGAGCAGGTCGCAGAGATTCCAAACGCTCACCAGGCTGCGGCGATTCCGGATCGACCCGAGCGGCAACGGCCAGCCGCGCTCGACCCAGCCGAGCAAGCGCAGGAAGTTCGCGCGCACGCCGGGGCCATAGACGAGCGGCGGACGTACGATCACCGTCTCCATGTGTGTGGCGGCGCCGACCTCGCCGACGTGCAGCTCCGCGCGCCATTTCGACCTCGCATACGCGTCCCGGGGGCACGGCTCGTCGGCGGCAGTGTAAGCTCGATTGCTCGTCTCCTCGCCGTTCACCTTCACGCTGCTCAAGTAGATGAAGCGCCTCACGCCGCTTTCAGCCGCGGTCTTCGCGAGGCACAACGTGCCGAGCGCGTTCGTTTCCTCGTAGAGCGCCGACGCCTCGTCCGTGTCGTGCAGGACGTGGGCGCGCGCCGCGAGGTGGATCACCGTGTCGACACTGGCAAGCGCGGGCCGCCACTCGGTGGATCGTCCGATGTCGCCGACGACCACGTGATCCGCCGCGCCCGTTAAGGCGGCGGCCGTTCCTCGAACGGCTGCGCGCACGACGTGCCCCGCCGCCGGCGCCATCGCACAGAGGTGTCGGCCGATGAACCCAGACGCGCCTGTTACGAGAACTCGAGCCATCTCAACGCAGGACGTTCGCTACACACACTGCCGAGTCAATCGATGCCGAACGAGAGCGCCGCGAGGCCGAGATACTCGTGCAGCGCGGTTTGCGTATCGCGCAATCCATCGACACCGGGTAATAGACTCCCCCATTCGAGTCTAGCCGAGGAGTTGGCGCGTTGATCCGTCGGCGCGGGGATCGGATGCGCTCCGGCACGCTCGAAGAGACGGACGGCGCGCGGCATATGATTCGCCGAGGTAACCAAGAGGAACGGCTCAGCGCCGATCAGCTGCGCCGACTGCTTCGCCTCTTCGCCCGTGTCGAGCGGCTTGTCGTTCACGACGATCGCGTCCGCCGAGATGCCGAGCTCGCGCGCGAGCTCTGCGTAGCCGATCGCAGAAGGCGTCCGGCCGCCGCCGGATACCACGAGCCGCGCCGCGTCGAGCCGCTTCGCGAGACGCACGCCCTCCACGATCCGTGCGAGCCCGACGTAATCGATCGCTGCCGTGACGGGGACGGAGTCGTGCGGCTCATAGCTGCTGCCAAGCACCACGACGTAGCGCACGTTCGGAAGGTCGGTGTTCGGCGCAAGCGGCGGATAGCGGCGCTCGAGCGGCGCAAGCAAAGCACGGCCCACGGGATCTAGCGAGCTCAGATACACCACGCCGACGCCGACGACCAAAAAAGCTGCCGCTACACGGCGCCTCCGGAATGCGCGAAACAAACAACCGATGAGCACGAGAATCGACGCGAAGACGAGCGGCGTCAGCAACGCGCCGACGAGCTTCTTCACGACAAACATGGCCGTCATGCTCCACGCGCCACGGCGAGGATGTCGTCCGCCATCTCTTTCGCAATGCTTGCGCGCGCGTATTTCGCGACGAACTTCTCGCGCGGCCGCTCGGCGAGCTCGAGCGACTCGAACGCGGCGACCGCGGTCGGCACCGCGCACGGCGCGAAGACAGCGGCATTCGCAATCTCTTCGCGGATGAAGCGGGCCGCGTAGCCTGCGACTCCGGCCAGCACGGGCTTACCGAGTGCGGCGTACTCGAACACCTTCGAGGGCAAAACCTTCTCGAACGCCGGCAGCGCGCCGAGGTGCAGGAACAGGACGTCGGCGGAGCGGTACGCATCGAGCAGCTGCGCTCGGGACACCGGCGCCCGAAGCGCCACGTTGTCGATGCCGGCGATCGCGAGCTCGAGCGCCGCGCGCCGCCCACCGTCCCCGATCACGACGAAGTCCGCGCGGCCGCGAAGCGCCTGCGCCAGACCTGGCACGATCTTGTGCAGTGCTTGTCCTTCGCCGATGTTGCCGGCATAGAGGATTGTCACGCGCGCATCACGCTCTCGGGACGGCACTGGCTCAGTGGGACGGGGCACGAGGAACTCGTCGTCGATGCCGTTCGTGAACCACGCGAAGCTGCGATCCGGATACCGTTCTCGAAAGTACTCCTCGAACCCCCGCGACACGAGATTGATGCGATCCGCGCGCCTCATCGTCCAGCGTTCGAGCGGCGCGAGCAATTGGCGCAACGGCCAGGCCAAAGGCCGCGGCAACACGTCGCCTATCGTATCGACGAAGATGTCGCGAACGTCCAAATACAGCCGCGCACGCTTGCGGCGTGCGATCAGGGCGCCGAGAGCCGCGGTCATGAGCCGCGACGACGTCGCGAATACCAGGTCGTAGTCCCGCTGCGCGACGTGACGCAGTGCCGCGCGAGCGAAGTGAATGAATGCACGGGCTTGTCCGAGCATGTCGCTGCGATGCGCCGGCATGCCGATCCGGCGAATGTCCAAGTTCGCGGAGCTCTCGGTCTCCGCAGCAACGCGAGCGAACGTGCGATAGCGATTCGGCGACGTCGTCACGACGTCGATATGAGTACCGAGTGGCGCGCGCTCGCGCAACGCCGCGACGAGCGCGGTCGCACGAAAGGACCCGGCGGCGAGATCCGGCGAATAGTAGAAGCTCAAGACGAGCAGCCTCATCGGCTCACCGTCCAATCGATCCGCGTCGACAGCGCCGGTGCATCGAAGCGGGCCACGACGCACTCATTCGCAACCGAGACGCCGAACTCCGGATGCCAAGTGCCGCGGCGCAGCTCGACCGCGGCCGCATTGTCGAACGTCATCGTGGCGGAGCCCCGCGGCCACTCGAGCAGGACCCTACCCGATTCGTCCTTTCGCGCGCTGACCGCTGGGTGAACATGGTAGAAGGCCTCGGCGCTTCGTCGTCTGCCCGAGACCTCGTCTTCGATCTGCAGCGACTGAGGACCGAGCGTCCAACGGCGCCGGTGCCGGTTGCGGCCCGGCAGGCGGCGGTAACCGTCGTGCGCCGCCTCGATGACAACGACATCGCCCTTGTGCTCCGCGACGCGCCGGCTCACCCGTGCGCGCCGCGCGACCCGAAACCCGCCCCACATCTCGGACGAGTCCTGTCCGTCCACGACCACGGTGTTGTGTGCCGCGGTGCCTCGCTCGCGCGTGCGCTCCTCGTCGGCGCCGTATCGCGAAGTCCCGGAATTCACGAGCACACGCTGCTTACCCAAGCTCAACTCGAAGCTCAACGTGTCGGCATGCGCGTGCGCCGGAAGGTAATCGGGTCCTACTGCCGCGCAATCGCAGACGAGGTAGGCGTCGCCGGCGCTCGCGCGCACATAACCGCTCGGCTCCAGCAGCGCGAGCGCACCCGCCGGCTCCTTCAGCATGCGCAACCCCAACCGCGCGCCGTACGCTTCGAGCTCTGCCGTCGTCGGCGCCATGCCAATCGCTGCGTCGTTGAAGAACGCTATAGCGCCGTCGGGATGAGTCATCGTGAGCAGCCACTGTTGCATGCGCGCGATCGCGGTGAACCATTCGGCCGGCGCAGGCTGCCCGTACGCCCGCAGTATGTTCACGACGTCGAGGAGATCCTCGAGCACGGCGGCGTGATACATCGTGCTGAGCTCGAAGTGCGCTCCGTCCGGCAGAACCTGCTCCCGGATCTGTTTCCCGAGGATTGCGAGCCCGCGTGCTGCCCACGCGCGGGCCTCGCGACCGTCGAAAAAGAGGCCCGCGTGCAGCAGAGCCTTGGCGTTCATGAGCAAGTGATTGCCGAGCAGGTGATACTCGAGCCGTTGCGAAAGCCAGCGCGCCTGCACGGCGAGGCTCTCGACACATGCTAAGGGCAACGTTCGGCCGCACAGGGTCGCCTTGACCCAGTTCACGATGCGGCGCGACACGGGATAAGGCTGCCAAGCAACGCCCTCGCCCACGGGATTCTCAGCGACCCAGCGCTGGAGCAGGGCACGATGCCACGCGGACCGCGCCGCCGCGCCGCGAGCGTTCAGGTCGTCGAAGTAATGGAGGTTGTAGGTCCAGAGCGCCGCAGCGTCCGCGGGCCGCCAATCCTCCGGCTGCGTGCAGCGCCGTTCGAGATTCAGGAACCGAAATGTGTCCGGCGCTATGAGAGTCGGCTGCGACGCGATCGGCTCGACGTAGCGCCCGATCAGGGCGCGCAGCGGCGGCGCGGCGCGCAGATCGGGACGCGGCCGACGCACCTTGAGCCAGCCTCGGCTCACCACCTGGATCGGTCGCAGGTGTCGGACCGTGTGGAAGTAGAGCCCGAGCGCGCTCAACCCGCTGCGGCCCGGCTTACTGCGATCGTCACGCGTGCGACTTCGAGCAGCTCGTCGATCGGAATCGGCGCAGCACGTCCCTCGGCCACCGCCTCGATGAAGGCGCTCACGCAAGCGCGTTGGCCTTTGTCCTGCCGCCACAACGTCATCTTCGCGAATTTAGACCAGCCGAAGCCGACCAGCTTGCGAAAGTTGTCGAGCTGCAAGACTCGTCCCGAAACGAACACTTCGAGGCGCTCCTTCGGAACCGACTTGCTGCCGTTGGCGAAGTAGTGAATCGTCCCGATCGAGCCATCGGCGAAGCCGAGCGAGATCGTCGCAGTGTCGCCCATACCGGAGCGCATCGCCGTCACCGACTGGCTCTCTATCGCGGTGCCGGCTAGGAAGCGCAACAGATCGATGAAGTGGCACGCCTCGCCGAGAATACGCCCTCCTCCCACCGTGCGATCTTGCGTCCAGTGCTCGCCCGGAATCGCGCCGGCATTGACGGTCATCACGAACGCCTTCGGCTCGGAGACGCCTCGAAGGAGCGAGTGAATCTTTGCGACCTGGGGCGCGAAGCGACGATTGAAGCCGACCATCAAGAGCCGACCGTGGCTCCGAGATGCTCGATAGGCATCTTCGACTGCTTGCAACTCCGCGTCGGTCATCGCGAGCGGCTTTTCGACGAATACGTGCTTGCCCGCGCGCAACCCCTCGCACACCAGCGCAGCGTGCGAGTCGTGGCGCGTGGAGATCACCAACGCATCGGTGCTCGGGTCTGCGAGCAGCCGGGCCGTGTCCGTCGTCGTTTCCTCGAATCCGAACTTGCGGGCGGCGTGCAGGCCGCTCACGCCCGCGCTCGACGCGACGCTGCGCAGCCGTGCCCCGGCGGCCTTGAACGCCGGAATCAGCCTGGACGTCGCATAGCCGCCCGCGCCGATGAATCCGACGGCCACTTGCGGGCTCGTCGACTTCGGACTTTCCTCGAGGGTGCGCGGCTGCACCGGCACCGTGCGCGCGGCGGCGCCGGAACTGGCCGCGTACTCGAGCAAGATGCCGAGTGAAGGCTCCCGCCCATCCACGAGCTCGTACGCGGATACCGCGTCGTCGATCGAGTAGCGGTGCGAAATCAACGGCTGAACGTCGATCCGTCCGTCCGCGAGCATGTCCAAGATGGCTTCGAAGTTGCGTTGCTCCGTCCAGCGCACGAACCCGATCGGGTAATCGACGCCGTGCTCTTCGTACACCGGATCGTAGCGCCCCGGCCCATACGAGCAGGACACTTGGAACGTGAGCTCTTTCTCGTAGAAATCGGCGCGCGACAACTCGAGACCCGCCACGCCGACGAGCACGATGCGCGCGCGCTTGCGGCACATCAGGGCCGCCTGGTGCAGAGGTTCGCTGCTCGAGGTGCTCGCCGTCACGAGCACGGCGTCGACTCCGCGTCCACGCGAGAAGCTGCGCGCGGCGGCGACCGCGTCCGCCGCCCCGACATTCGCAACCTCGGCACCGAAGCGCTGCGCGAGCTCCAGCCTGCGTTGATCGAAATCGAGGCCGAGAACACGGCAACCATGGGCACGCAGGAGCTGCACGGTCATGAGCCCGACGAGACCAAGGCCCGTCACGACGACGGCCTCGCCGAGCGTCGGCTGCACGAGGCGAATTCCCTGCAATGCGATTGCGCCGATCACGGTGAACGTCGCGGCGTCGTCGGTGACGCTGTCCGGCACTTTCGCGCAGAGGTTCGCGGGCACCGCAACCATCTCGGCATGCTTGCCGTTCGAGACGACGCGCTCGCCGACGGCGTAACCGGTGACGCCTTCCGCGACTTCCGTCACCACGCCTACGTTGCAGTAGCCCATCGGCAGCGGTTGATCGAGCTTCGCGAGCACGGCTTCGATCGTCGGCAGCACGCCGTCCGTCTTGATCTTGTCGAGGACGGCGCGGACCCTCTCGGGCTGCTGACGGGCTTTGCTGACCAGGCTGGCCTTTCCGAAGCTCACGAGCGTGCGTTCCGTGCCTGCGGAGATCAGCGTGCGCGACGAGGCGACGAGCAGCTGTCCCCACTTCACGGCCGGACAAGGCACGGACGCGACTTCGGTACGCCCATTCTTCAGCGACTGCAGGACCTGTTTCATGGAGCGGGATGCGCTCGGGCAAGCAGCGCGTCTTTGTCGGCCCGACTCGGATAGTTGATCAACACAGCGCGATAGACGCCTTTGAAGACGAACAGGCTGCCTGCGGCAGCGCCTACGAGCCCGAAGCGGCGGATCAGCTCGGCCACGTGCTCGAGCGAGCCCGCGCCGCCGAGCACCGTCACGGGAACGCCGACCGCATCGCGGATGGCGGCGACGAGATCGAGGTCGTAACCCTTCATCACGCCGTCGTTGTCGATCGAATTGACGACGATTTCCCCGGCCCCGCGGTCCGCCATCGCCTTCGCGAGATCGGCGGCTAGTTTACCCGCACTGCGCGTGCCGTTGTGCGTCCAGACCTCGGCGGCGCCGCGCTTGTTGCGGCGTACATCGAGCACGACCACCACGCTCTGTCCGCCCACGACTTCGGCCAGCCGCGAGACGAGCTCGGGATCCTGGACGGCGGCCGAGCTCAAGGCGACCTTCTCCACGCCCATCCCGACGATTCGCTCGACTTGCTCCAGCGTCTTGACGCCACCTCCATAGCACAGCGGCATTCGGCACTCGGCGGCGAGGTTTCTGATCATGACGTAGTCGGGCTCCCTGCCGCGCGCGCTCGCGTCGATGTCGAGCACGACGAGCTCGTC
>Ga0068868_100002043_pt1 | contig 13879 bp, 5 predicted proteins | sample KBSMisM42_FD_64660 | JGI IMG/M metagenome (GOLD analysis project Ga0068868, IMG submission 64660) | Miscanthus rhizosphere microbial communities from Kellogg Biological Station, Michigan, USA - KBS Miscanthus M4-2 | ecosystem: Host-associated > Plants > Roots > Rhizosphere > Soil ...
GTACCCGCAACGACAACTCAACATGGCCTTCTTTTGTAAACTTGATAGCGTTCTGCACCAGGTTGTTTAATACCTGGCTGGTGCGGGTGGGATCACCCAGTATTTTTTTATTGATACGTGCATCTATATCCAGCTTCAATCCAATACGCTTATCATCGGCCAGGCTTTGCAGACCGGCGATAATATTACTGGCTGTTGCCGGTAAATCCATTGGTATCTGTTCAATAGAAATTTTTCCAGCTTCAATTTTATTATAATCCAGGATATTATTTACAATCGACAAAAGATTGTTGGCAGAAAACAACAGCACATTCAACTGCTCTTCCTGGTCCTTTCTTGGCGTTGATCGGTTTAACAGGTGTGCCATACCGATCACGGAGTTCAGTGGCGTGCGAATTTCGTGCGACATGGTTGAAAGAAATTCCGCTTTTGCTTTCAGGCCCTGTTGCGCTTCATTGGACGCCTGCTGTAAAATGTCTGCAAACCGGTGCGATAAAACCAGTGATTGCAAAAAGAAAAAGGCGATATATCCTGTAAAAACAACCAGCCTTGTTTCCGGAATGATATTGAAGTATTGAAGATTTATCAGAAAATACACCAGCAGCAACACACCACTGCTCAGCAATGCATACACCGAACCCTTTCTTTTATGCAACACTGCCTGGATATAAATGTAAAACGCATAAATAATATACAAAAACATTACTACCAGGAAAAAGTTAAGCAAGCCCGTAAAAATGGATGCCGGCAGTAACAATATCACCGCAGCATACAGCAAACAAAACCAAATCACCGCTTTCATAAATACCTGTCTTACGTCCTTCGGGTATAGCATCCTGGTATATTGAGAAAACAGCGCCACGCCCAATACCAGTGTAAGGTATTCGAGCCGGATACTGATAAACCAGCTAAGATTGGGAAATAGCGAATGCAGTACGTACAAATCTGTACCGATCATACGATAACTGCTAACGATGCAAAAAAGAGAGAAATAGAAAATAATTTTATCATTTCTTCCAAAGACCGACAGACCCCAGAAAAACAATCCGCCCATAAAAAGACAACCAGCCAGAATAAGATCGAATGCTATGTTCCGGTGGTGGTTTAACAACAACTGCTTCTTATCACCCAGCACGATTTCTTTAAACGTTCCGCCCTTTGCATGCCAGAAATTGGCCACCTGCATAATGATGGTTAAAGAATCTGCCACATTACTTACCGCGCTTACTTCTGTTGACCAGAATGGAACCGCATTTTCTGCGGTAGCTGCAGGCCTGCCATTTTGCGCGAACAATTTTCCATTTACAAAAATCTTATAGGAGCTGTAAACACTGGGTATCTCCAGTGCAAGAGAAGGTCTTTGTTTTGGCAATAGTACCGTAAGACTATAGCTGGCATATCCTTTTGAGGGCAAGGGTTTGCCATTCATTTGCTGTTCTTTCCATAACTGGGGGAATTGCGCATAGTGGTTATTTACCGCAGGCGGTTCTCCAGGCTCTACAAGTTGCTTCCAGTAAAAATTCCATTCGCCAATAAGCTTTACTGGCTTCGCTGAAATATCCTGATTCCGCAAATCAAGCACGCCCTTAACCGCGGTTGGTTCCATGATACCGGTATGCTGAGCAATAAGCGGCAGGCTGAAGACCGTCAACAAAAAATAAATAAAAATGCGCGCGTTTGCTTTCATAAGATAACCACGATGTCATGCATCCAGGGTCTATCTAAACGTCATAACGTCTCAAACTGGTATAGCGAATCGAAAATTAGCGCAGGCTATTATCGAAATAAAATCGGCTAACAAGATTCACCGGTTCACATAGGGGAAAATGCTTAGCATTTGATAGTGATACCAGCGTAGAAAATCTGCAAATGCAAAAAGCCATCTTGCGGATGGCTTTTTTAAAATCAGGTTTGATATTTATTGTTTTTTAGGCTCGAGTAATTTAAAAAACTGGTCAAGCTGCGGAAGAATAACGATCCTCGTTCTTCTGTTGGCAGCTTTCCCATCCGGCGTACTATTATCGGCTACCGGCTTATATTCTCCGCGGCCCGCTGCAGCTATATGAGCAGGATCGAGGCCATATTGGTTTTGTAAAACACGTACCACGGAAGTTGCACGCTTTACACTTAAATCCCAGTTGTCCTGCAGAACACCTTTGCTGAAAGCAACATTGTCGGTATGCCCTTCTACCATAAATTCTATATCCGGTTGCGCTTTCAGAACAGCGGCTACTTTGCCCAATACCGTTTTAGCATTATCAGTTATATCATAACTGCCGCTTTTAAATAATAACTTATCGGAAATATCAATATATACAACGCCTTTATCTACTTTGATATTGATGTCTTTGTCATCCAGGTTACCGATAGCTCCTTTCAAATTCATTACCAGGGCCATATTTAAAGAATCTTTCCTGGCAAGAGAGGCCTGCAAATCCTGTATATATGAATCTTTGGCGCCAATATTTTCCATCGATTTTTTTATGCTCTCTGCCTGGGAACTTGAGATCACGGAAAGATCCTGCAGTTGTTTCAAAGCCTGTGTATTGTTTTCTTTCAAAAATGCAATCTGTTTGTTCAGGCTTTCAATTTCTGCATCAGACAAGGCCTGCTTACGTGCGGCATTTGTTTTTTCATCCTCACAGTTTTTCAGAGAACCCTGCAGTGTGCGGTAAGTAGAATCGAGTGTAGCGTACTTTGATTGTTCTGCTTTAAATTTTTTGTTACTAACACAGGAAAACAAGAATACCGAACAAATAGCCGGCAGCAATATTTTTTTGAAATGCATGATGTTGGTTTTATTTACTCAATAAGGGCTTTACAGAACGGCAAAATTAATATATCCATTCAAAATTATTTCTTAAACTCCAATTAATCGCATAATAAAAAACCCGGAAATACCCGGGTCTTTCAATCATCAATTATTTAATTTACCTGTTCATGCTGGCCAGAAATTCTTCATTGCTCTTGGTACCACGCATACGTTTCAGCAATTCATTCATGGCTTCCTCCGTATTCATATCACCAAGAAAAACACGCAACAGGTTCATACGCTGCAATACATCCCGGTCGAGCAATAAGTCGTCCCGGCGCGTTGAAGATGCCGTGAGATCGATAGCCGGAAAAATACGCCGGTTCGCGAGGCGGCGATCCAACTGTAATTCCATATTGCCGGTTCCCTTAAATTCTTCAAAAATTACTTCCTCCATTTTAGAACCGGTGTCTATCAATGCAGTTGCAAGGATCGTAAGAGAACCACCATTTTCAATTTTACGGGCAGCTCCAAAAAACTGTTTGGGCTTCTGCAGCGCATTGGCTTCAACACCACCGCTCAATACCTTACCGCTCGCAGGCGCCACTGTATTATGTGCACGTGCCAGGCGGGTAATCGAATCAAGCAATATCACCACATCGTGACCGCATTCCACCAGGCGTTTTGCTTTCTGCAGCGCCATGGTAGAAACTTTTACATGTTTTTCAGCCGGTTCATCAAACGTTGAAGCGATTACTTCAGCTCTTACACTCCGCTCCATATCTGTTACCTCTTCAGGCCTTTCATCTACCAGTACAATCATCAGGTAGCATTCAGGATGATTTTCTGCGATTGCATTGGCCACAGCTTTCAACAACATCGTTTTACCCGTCTTTGGCTGAGACACAATTAATCCGCGCTGACCCTTACCAATAGGTGTAAACAGGTCCATGATGCGCGTGGAATAGTCTGAAGGGCTTGTAAAAAGATTTAATTTTTCAAACGGAAACAATGGAGTGAGGTAATCAAACGGAACACGGTCGCGCACTTCTTCAGGTCCTTTTCCATTGATCGTTTCTACTTTCAACAGGGCAAAATATTTTTCTCCTTCTTTGGGCGGACGTACCGCACCAAAAACAGTATCACCGGTCTTTAACCCGAATAATTTTATCTGGGAGGGTGAAACGTATACGTCATCGGGAGAACTCAGGTAATTATAATCACTGCTGCGCAAAAATCCGTATCCGTCGGGCATCATTTCAAGAACACCTTCGCCCTGTATAATACCATCGAATTCTATATTGAACACATCATTGTTCCTTCTCTGCTGCTGGTAATTATTCCGTTGTGGTTCTGATGTCTGTACAGATTGATTTGCGTTTATCTGCGGAGCCTGTTCGGCAGGTGCCTGTGCCCTGTTGCCGGCTTCTATGTCGGAACGATCATTATCATTATTATCGTTATTTTCATCATCACCGTCCTGGTTTTCAATAGCAGGTTCCTGCACCTCTTCACCGGCCTTCTTGCGGCCCTTTTTAATAGTGGGTTTATCTTCTTTTTTCAATACAGGTTTCTTTGCTTCGTGGCGTGCAGGTTTCTCATCACCGCTTTCCACGAGCGCTTCTTCTGTTGAATTGGACGTAGTTGTTTTTACAATTCGTTTTCTTTTTCCTTTCTCTTCAGTTCCGCCTTTTTGTGCACTGGCGGCAACGGCTTGTTTATCTAGTATCTGGTATACAAGAGCCTGTTTGTCAAGCTTTTTGGAATTAGGAATTTTAAGCTGCTCTGCAATATCGAGCAATTCAGGAACGAGCATATCGTTCAGTTGCAAAATGTCGTACATAATGGAGTATTAGTCATCAATCAAAAAAACCTGCGCTGAAACAAGGTTGTTGAAAAAAATTTTGAAAATGAAAGGTGATTGTGAACGGAATGAAAAAACTGATGAGCTGTAGACTAAGGGAATGAACTAACCAGCCTGATTCCTCTGCAATGATAGTGCAAAAACGTAAAAAGTAAAAAATTATTTTGCCTGGCATAACGGGGCCAGGGCAAGGTTTCAGCCCGTCCGTTCATTGTAAATGTGCCGGTTACGCAAAAAATACCGTTGTGAAAAAGACCTGCGTTTATAGCCTAAGTGTTTACCCGGCTGGCCATTTTGGGCTGTCTCAGTCTTCTTTTATTTCATCATTGGCATTTGCAATCACCTTGTCGCCTGGTTGCAGGTCGCCATATACCTCAATTTTACCCATCGTTTCATTGCCGGTACTAACATCCACTTTTTTAATTTTATTATCTTTTGAAAGCAGTACATATTTTCGTTCGGTAGAAGTAACCACCGCGGATTTAGGTACAAACAATGTGTTTATATTTCCTTTTGCGTAAATAATTACATCTGCATACATGCCGGGAGCCAGCAACCCATCTTTATTTTGGACATCCATTTCCATTCTTTCCGAACGATATTGGGCATTCATGTTCATCGATTGCCGGCTGATAAAAGCTGTCATTTTTTTTCCGCGCATAGAACTTACATAAAATGATACTGTGTCTTTATCTTTTAAACCCGAAGCAAATGCTTCGGGTACTTCTACCTGTAAGCGCAGATGGTCAATCTGTTTTAATTCCAGTATGGGTTTATCTTTGGTAGTGGCGCTAACGAGTGCGCCGGGATGTACATTTCGTTCTGTTATTACCCCATCAAAAGGAGCAACCACCTGCAAATAACCAAGCATGGTTTGCTGCATCTGCCAGTTGGCTTTTTCTGCATTGCTGAGCAGGCTATCGGCTTCCATTTTTGCCCGGAGGGTCGACAAATCCAGTGCAGAAATGGCGCCTTCCGTAGCAGACGCTTCCAGGAAACGCCGGTAATGTTCCTGGTCAATAGAAAAATCAGCCTTACTCCTTATATATTTCTCTTTTGCCTGCATCGCCGCTTGTTGCAATTCGGGTGCTTCCAGTACCATTAATAATTTTCCTTTGGAAACTTTAGACCCGATATCGACCAGTACATTTTTTACATACCCATTTACTTTCGGAAAAATACTTACTTCCTGATAGGCTGCTAATTGTGACGGCAATTTGATAGAAGCACTTACGCCTCCCTTTTGTATTGTTGCAAGTGTATATTGAGCAGTGGCACTGCTTTCGGTTGGTTTACTTTCATTTGATCTCTGGTTTGAACAAGAGAATATAAACAAAAGCGAAAAAAAGAATATGATATAATATTTCATGTTGTATGATTAATGGTTAACATCTTCCGGTAATAATGAAACTGATTTAAACGAAGTGTTCTGCTGAATCCATCCATATACGAGCGGCACTATAAATAAGGCAGCGAACGTAGATGCGGCAAGGCCGCCAATTACTGCGCGGCCCAATGGGGCCGACTGATCTCCCGCCTCACCCATTCCACTGGCCATAGGTATCATGCCGGCAATCATGGCAAGGCTTGTCATAAGAATAGGCCGCAAACGAATACCTGCAGACATGATAGCTGCTTTTAACGGATCCCTGTATTCGATGCGGAGCGCTTCCGCATTGGTTACGATTAATATGGCATTGGCAACAGAAACGCCCACCGCCATGATAATACCCATATACGACTGAAGGTTGAGTGTTGATCCTGTAACTAACAATAACAATAAAGCCCCTAGCAAAACAGCGGGAACAGTTGCCAGCACTGAAAGCGATAACCCAAAAGACTGGTAATTGGCTGCGAGCAATAACAAAATGACCACGATAGCTACCAATAACCCTGTTTGTAGTGAATTCAATGTTTCGGTTAGTAAAGAAGAGGTTCCTTTTATTTCCGGCACAAGCCCTTTGGGCAGTTGGCCCATCTCATTGATGGTTTTCTGAACCATTGCCGTTGCAGTTCCCAGATCTTTTTTATAAATATTTGCGCTCACTGTTAAAAATCTTCTGGGACCTGCGCGATCGTATTGGCCCGGAACGGTATCAAGACTAAGCTGTGCCACGTCTGATAAAACAGGCCTGTCTTTTCCTTTGACAAGTGAAACAGATTGTAATTGTTCAAAAGAATTCATCAGGTATTCAGGCACCTGTACCTGTACCTGGTAGGTATAAGCTACAACTGGATCCAACCATAGATTTTTCTCGGTAAAACGACTGGAAGAAGTTGCATCGGTGATACTTCTCGCAACATCCGTTACTGTTAACCCCATCTGGGCCAATTTATACCGGTCTAATTTAATATTGATTTGTGGAAAGTTCAGCGGCTGTGCAATCTGAACATCCCGCAGGTAGTCAATTTTCTTAAGTCTTTCGGTTAATTCGCCCGCCCAGCGCTTAATATCTGGAAAATTTTTGCCCGCTACCCTTACTTCGATGGGTGTTGCGGCTCCCTGCGCCATAATTTTTTCGGTCAATTCAATCGGCTCAAAAGAAATATGGACCCCGGGATATTTTGCAAGAATGTTTTTTCTCAACTCATCTTTCAGATCATCCAGATTGACCTTATAATTTTCATCCAGGTTAATCTGCAACACAGCTTCCTGCGTACCACTGTTAAAAATATAGAGGTTGCTGGTGCCATAACTACTGGGTATCAGCCCAACATAAGAAGAGCTAACGGCGACGTGCCCGTTAACAGAAGAATCAACCAAGGACAATATGTCTTTTACAGCACGTTCTGTTTTTTCAAGCCTTGTTCCGTCCGGTTCCCTGATGCGTATTTGTAATTGGCCATTGTTTGATTTTGGTAACAAATCCTTTCCGATGAAAAAGAAACACAGCCCTGCCGCTGCGAAAGAACAGACAATATAAATCATTACTATCCATTTTCGCCCGGGCATCCATCGCTGCAAAATATTTGATAAGCCCGTCTTGATGCGGGTAAAAAAATTATTATCTGCAACATGTAGTCTATCCTGTTCTGCATGTTTATCAATTTCATCTATTTCCATATCATTCAGGGCCAGGCCGGCATGTGCATGTGGTTTTTCGTGATGATATTGAAACTTTTCCTCCTTCAACAGCCAGTTAGTTATTACCGGCACCAATGTTTGTGCAGCTATAAAAGAAATAATCATAGCGAAGCCTATAGACAAAGACAGGGGGAGAAACATGGCCCTGGGCACACCGCTCATTACAAAAGAAGGGGCAAATACCGCCAGTATGCAAAACAATATCAGTAATAATGGGAATGAAATTTCCTGGCAGGCATCCAGTATGGCCAGCTTCTTAGTTTTCCCCATTTCAAGGTGCTGGTGAATATTTTCAATGGTTACCGTAGCCTGGTCAACCAGCACGCCAATAGCCAGGGCCAGCCCGCTCAGGGTCATTATATTAATGGTTTGTCCCGCCAGGTTCAGCAACAATACACTGATTAGAATTGCAACCGGAATGGTGATCACGACAACAAGACTGCTGCGCCAGTCGCGGAGAAAAAGTAATACCATCAACCCCGTCAATATAGCGCCCAATATTCCCTCCGTCATCAGGCTTTTTACGGCGTTGATGACAAAAACAGATTGGTCAAACTCGTAACTTACATTTACATCATCGGGTAGTAAGCTTTTCATTTCAGGTATCCTGGCTTTCAGGTTTTGCACAACATCCCATGTGGATGCATCGGCTGTTTTTACTACCGGGATATAAATGGAACGTTTTCCGTTTATCAGGGCATAGTCTACCGTTACATCCGTTGCATCTGAGACAGTGCCTAAATCGCGTACGAAGATTGCACTGTTACCATTGATGGTTACAGGGACATCTTCAAATTTCTTAACGGTTTCTTCCAGGGAATTTAGCGTGGTGACATACATAACGCTGTCTATACGGAGGTTACCAGACGGTGTAATTGTATTGTTTTTGGCCAGCGCCTCTACCACCTGGTCGGGAGAAACATTAAACCTCCGTAAATTCTCGGGATCTACATTTACCACAACCGATCTTGAATTGGCGCCAAAAGGAGGTGGCGCGGAAAGACCGGCAACGGTTGCAAACATAGGCCGTATACGCGTGGCGGCCAGCTCATAAATTTCCTTCAGCGTTTTTGTTTTGCTGCTAAAAACCAGTTGGCCCACCGGCAGCGAAGATGCGTCGAATCGTATCACCTGTGGTGGCAATGCACCCGGCGGAAAAAATTTTGATGCCCTGTTTACCTGTATAGCAACCTGCGCAGAAGCTTCGGCCATATCTGTTTTTTCATAAAAGGACAGTTTGATAAGCGTTAAGCCCTGTATATTTTTGCTTTCAATATTTTTAATCCCGTTTACATAGAGAAACTGGTCCTGCATTCTGGTTGCAAAAAAACCTTCCATCTGCTGTGGAGACATGCCACCGTAAGATTCGATAACGTAAATGACCGGCAGGTTAAGCTTGGGAAAAATATCGATGGGAATGGTGCGGACAGCCATTACAGAAAACAGCAAAAGACCTATGAATAACACCAGCACTGTGATGGGTCTTCTTAATGCGGTTCGTACCATATAATTATTTTATTGTTTGAATAAATTGTAAAAGATTGCCCCTGACCTGTGCTTTGTCGAGCTGGGCCAGGTACCAGTCGCCAATTGATTCTATATAATCGGTCTGCGATCGATACAAAACAAAAGACGCATTGGTAAGATCAATCAGAGATATGATTCCCGCTTTATATTGAGCCAGCTTTTGACGGTAGGTGTCGCTTGCAGATTTCAGTTGAACAGGTAGTTCCCTCAAATTATTCTCACTGGTTTGCAGTGCATCTTCGGCCTGCTTTCCGGCAAGCTCGAGCGTCTTTTTTTGCTGTTCCAGGTCAAATTCACTGGCCGTCATCTGATATCGGTTTACCGCAAGCCGGTCCTTTTTATACAAGCCGTTAAAAAGGTTGTATGTTATCGCTATGCCAGCCATGTAATTGAACCTTTGATATCCCAGCCCTGTTTCCAGCGATTTATAATTGTCATTATACTGAATGCCGGAGCCACGCGCCCATATGGAGGCCGCCAGAATTATTTTTGGTAAGAAGCTTTTGCGGATAACAGCGTCATTGCTGACGAAAATACTGGTCTTTTTTGCATAGTACACCAGTAGTGGATTTGACAAAGTATCCACCAAAAAATGGATGTTTGGAAGGCTGTCTTTTGTTTTGGCAGGACTAACAAGCTGCAGTGTTGCTGCTGGCAATCCCGTAAAATACGACAACTGATCTTTCAACTGGTTCAGGTATCCCTGTGTCTGGTTATAGGTGATGCGGGCCCTGGATAGTTCTGCCTTGGCCAAAGATGAATCTGAGCCCGGCTTGATACCACTGGCCGACAACGCCCGGATTACTTTGAAAATGCTGTCATAACGGTTGCTGTTCTGCAAGTCTGCATCAAGGCGGTATTGCGCTTTCAGCAGATTGAAATAGATTCTGGCTACCGCAGTTTGTATATTGTATAATTCGCGGTCATAATCTGATTGCTGCAAATCTGTGTAGGCCTTGTAGTTTTTTATCAGCGCCTTGTTTAATCCAAAATTTACAAGGTTGTACTCACCATATAAAACACCCATGTTTCCCGTCACAGCCTGGCCATTATTTTCGGCTCTGATACCGGCAGAACTCGAAATGGTTGTACCAATTGGCAAATAGCTTCCGGCAAGGGAATTATCGGTTCCTATGTTTAGCTGTTCGCTGATTTTTAACTGTGGCAGAAAATAATGCCTTAATTCTGTAACGGATGCTTTTGCTCCGTTTACGAGCGCCTGCTTTTGAGATAACACAGGCAGTTCATGTTTCGCCGCCTCTACCAGTTCCCCTAACGAATAATTTTTCTGTTGTGCAAATACGGCGCCCGCCGGGATCCATAGCAGTATACAAACTATAGCCCGGCTCTTTCTTGAAAAGAAAGTAACCATACAATGTGTTTAAATGAAAAAATTTTTAGATCCGGATCGGTTTTAACAGAAAACAGGCGGTCCGCGCAATAAATGGGCTGCGGCAACAGATGAAGAGACAAAGGCGTCCTTATACAGAGAGCGTATATTGGAAGATATTGGAAAATTTGCCGGAGAAATACTAAGTGGGGTGCAGGTGATTGCGCCGCCTGGTTGGTATCGCTTATTTAATCGAAACTTAAATTTACTGTCGGCAGGAGCCTGCGCTTTTTTTATACCGCCGGGTCTTGAGCAGGGGATATTTTTATGAAATGAAACCGAAGGGCCTGGCCGCTGACCTGTATCAAAATTAAAGAACAACTGAACCGTAAAAAACAATGCATACAAAACAAGCAAGGGCAATTTTGCCAGGAGAAAAAGTATCTGCTGTTTTTTCGTGTTCATTATTAGCGTTGCCGGATGGGCAAGTTATATCTTTTTTTTGGTACCCAATTCACCGGGTTTGTAATGAAATGCAAAAAAGGGGCGCTGTTGAAAGCGCCCCTGACTACTTAAAAAGTAATTATTAATTAGAAGTTGTATTTAATACCAAGCTGCCCCTGCCAGCGTGAGTTAATGGGGTCAACGGTATAATAGTTGCCATTTAAACCGGTCGGTTTGTTAAATGTAAACGTAGGCAGATAACCTGATGATGGTTTGCCGGGCGCTATACCGTTTGCATCTTTCGCAAAAGTAAGGAGGTTCACCGTATAGTTATTAACGTTGGTAACAAATGTAATATGTCCCCAGTCATTGTTCAACAGGTTAAGCACATTGAAAACATCAAAGCTGATTTGCAGGCTTTGGTATTTGTTGGTCTTGCTTAATTTAAATTCATGCATCAGCTTTAAATCCAGATCATGGTTCCATGGTGTGCGCAATCCGTTTCTTTCTGCATACTGCCCTCTTCTCGATTTCAGGTATGGGTCATTGCTGATCAATTTGTCCAGGTCGGCCCACTGCTGTGCTGCAGTATAGCTGCCGTTATCAACCAGCCTGATATCGCTTTGATCCCTGGGTATGTATGGCAGGTTGGCATTCGCTGCATTCCCAAAGGGATTGCCTCCTGAATTATAGACGACAGAATACGGATTGCCCGATTGTCCTGAATAAAAGAACGACAACGACGTTGTATTCACTGCATTCCAGATCCAGTTGGTGCCCACGGTAGCAACAATGCGGTGGCGAAGATCAAAATTAGAATAGGCCAACTGCGCGTTGTTCGGCGTAATCGCAGGGTTCACTTCAAAATTAGACTGGAAAGAATTCCGGATACCATTGCTGAGATCCTTACTTACTCCGTAAGTATAGGCTGCACTCCAGTTAAGATTCAATGCGTGCTTACTACCCAATTTCAGGTTGTTTGATACTTTGCTTAACTGTGCGGTCAGGTTGTAACGATACCCTTCTTTGGTGTTGGTGAGCAAGTAAACGTTTGAATACTGGCTGTTCAGTTTTCCGCCGGTATAAACAGGCGATTGCGTTGGTCCTGATGTATAGTATTCTACCTGGTCCTTGATATTTATCTGCTGGAATTTTACATCGTACAGTGTTTTGGTGTATAAAACATCCAGCGTTAATTTATATCCGTTGCCAAATTTAAAATCGGCAGCAAGATTTGTTCTGAGTACACGAGGTAATTTAAAATGATTGTCGATCACGTCTACTTCCCTGGTATTGGCAGCATTGGCACTTGCCAGTGCATGTGCATTAATGGTATCTTTCAAATACAAGGGATTAATGGCCAGGGGTACGGTTGTATTACCGCCTACCGTGTTGGTAGCAGAAGGTCTGAAATCGATGTTATTGTACACCCCGCCTGAAAGGGTTTCGGCATAACCCAGCCATGCAAAAGGCATTCTTCCAACAAAAACACCTGCGCCACCTCTCAGAACAATGGATTGATTGCCTTTGATATCCCAGTTAAAACCTATCCTTGGTGAAAGGGTCGCTGTACCAAGCCATTTATTGCTGAACTGGTTAAAGGGTGTATTTGAATACGTTGGGTTAGATGTATTGTTGTTTGCGGTAGCGAAATCCTTATCAGCAGGAATTTGCTTGGTCAGGAAGGGATAGTCAACCCGCAATCCCGGCGTAATTTTGAATCTCTTCGAAGGCGCAATTTCATCCTGAACATACACGCTCGTTAAAGCTACCTTAAACGGATTGGGTGGATTGTTGAAAAGCGCATTCCTGTCATTGGGGTATTTTGGATCAATAGTATAGGCGCCCCTGATACGGCTGGGTTTGTCTGCCAGGAAATTTGTCAGGTTGGAATATTCCCAACGGCCATTCCATGAATTGATAAAGCCATATGTCAGATCATAAAATTCGTTGTGTGTTCCGAAAGTAAATTTGTTGATGCCTTTTACAACGGTCACATTATCGCTGATCTCAAATGTTTGCTGCTTCATGTTGTAAATGGAAGCCTCCCTCCAGGTACCCGCCCATACGGCGCCGCCACCGATGTCCATCAGCGGAGCAAGTGTACCGGGAAAATCGCGGTATTCGTGTACCTTGATATAACTCAGGTTAAACTGGTTGCTTACACTGCTGCTTATCTTTGATTTCAATTCGGCTGTAAGATTTATATTTTTTGTGTGTTGTGTAAAGTCCGTCGAACCGAATTGAAAATTGGTGCTGGTGCGTTCAAGGTTATTGCCCCATCCATTTGTATAAATCCCCCGAACGGTTAATGTATTAGCCGCATTAATGTTGTAATCAAGCCGGGCAAAAATTTTATCGCTTTTGGTGAAAATTTTGTAAGCGCCGAGGTAAGACCCGGCATCATAACCGTATTTTGTTTTTAGATTATTATAGATACTGGTTGCATCCGCAACACTAACAGCCGCACCTGGATCGCCCGCGTTATAAAAGGTAGGCTCCTGCCTCCGTGTCAGTTCACCGTTAACAATGAAAAACAGTTTATTTTTTACGATGGGTCCCCCAATAGTTCCACCATACTGGTAGTCATAAAAGTCAGAACCTATTTTTGTTTTCAAACCGTCAACGCTTTTTCCTACCAGTGTCTGGTTGCGGCCATAGCCGTACGCCGAACCATGAAAATCGTTGGTACCACTTTTTGTTACGGCGTTTACACTACCACCGGTAAAATTGCCAAGTTTCACGTCGAATGGTGCCAGTTGAACCTGTACTTCCTGGATAACATCAATGCTATATGGATTAGTGCGCGTACCTGCGCCTGCTGCGCCGGACTGACCGCCACCACTGGTACCCCCAAACGAGTTGCTGAAACCGATG
>Ga0068868_100002045_pt1 | contig 13875 bp, 10 predicted proteins | sample KBSMisM42_FD_64660 | JGI IMG/M metagenome (GOLD analysis project Ga0068868, IMG submission 64660) | Miscanthus rhizosphere microbial communities from Kellogg Biological Station, Michigan, USA - KBS Miscanthus M4-2 | ecosystem: Host-associated > Plants > Roots > Rhizosphere > Soil ...
AGCGGGTTCCCGAGATATTTCTGCCGATCAAGGCATCCGTCGATCGCGACCGCCGGCCAGGGAGGTACCTGCTGACCGGCTCCGCCAACCCTCTTTTCCTTCCTGAGGTGTCCGAGGCGCTGGCGGGCAGGATGGAGATCCTGACGCTCTGGCCGTTCTCCCAGGCAGAGCTGGAGGGCCGCGATGGAGGTGCCTTCACCGAGTTGCTGTTTGGTTCGCAAAGCCCCACGGCTCACTCGCCCGTGGGGCGGGGGGATCTGGCTGCGCGCATCGCTCGCGGTGGTTTCCCGGAGGCAGTCGAACGCACTGACGAGGAGCGGCGAAGCCGATGGTTCGCCAACTACCTGACCACGATTCTGGAGCGCGATGTGCGCGCCATCGCCGACATCGCTCGCCTCGAGGAGCTGCCCGACATGCTGACCGCGTTGGCTTTGCGCTCTCGAGGGCCGTCGAACAGGAGTGCGCTCAGTCAGGACCTGGGCATTCCCGTCAGCACCTTCGATCGCTACCTGCTGCTGCTCGAGCGCATCTATCTGGTGCGGCGTCTGCCTGCTTGGCACAACCGCCTCGGGCCGAGGCTCGTCAAATCCCCGAAGCTCCTGCTTTGCGATTCCGGTCTGCTTTGCCACCTGCTGCAGTGGGACGAGAAGCATCTGGCGTCGGATCCGGCTTCTTTCGGGCTCGCGCTTGAGGGTTTCGTGGGGATGGAGTTGGTCAAGGCTGCGGACATCGGGGGAGGGTCCATCCGTGTATTGCACTACCGGACCTCGAAGGGGGCCGAGATCGACTTCCTTCTTGAAGCGGGCGACCGGCGCCTTGCCGCGGTCGAGGTCAAGGGGTCGAGCAGCATCGACGCGGGCGACTTCCGGCAGATGGCGCGACTGCGCGATTCATCAGGTTCCCGGTTCGTGCGCGGAGTCGTTCTTTATTCCGGCGACAGAGTGCTGTCGTTCGGAGATCGGCTCGAAGGCTGGCCGGTATCGCTCCTCTGGGGAGCGGCATGAGCCTCGACTTCGCACAGGCGCTGCTGGTCTTCGGGGGCCTCCTCGCGATCGTCGCCGCGCTCTCGGGGGTGATGAAGGGGACGGTGCTCTCGGCCTCGGTGCTCTCGGTCGTGCTCGGGTTCGGGCTCGCCGCTGCCGGGGTCGTCGACGTCGATGCGACCGACGATGCCGTCGTCGAGCTGGTCGAGCTGGCGCTGATCCTCACCCTCTTCTCCGACGGGATGTTCGTCGAGCGTGAGCTGCTGCGCAGCCACTGGGGACCGACGGCGCGGGCGCTCGTGATCGCGATGCCGATCACGATGGGGCTGTTGGCCCTGGCTGCGAAGGGCCTCTTTCCCGACCTCACCTGGGCGGAGGCGTTCCTGCTGGCGGCGGTCCTCTCGCCGACCGACCCGGTCGTCACCTCGGCCGTCGTCACCTCGCGCCTGGTGCCGAGCAAGGTCCGCCACACGCTCAACCTCGAGTCCGGCCTCAACGATGGGCTGGCGCTGCCCTTCGTCCTCTTCTTCCTCGTCCTCGCCTCACCCGGCGGCGACGCCGGGGTCGAAGCGATGAAGCTGGTCGGCGAGGCCGCCGTCGGGGCGGCGATCGGCGTCGCCCTCGGGGTGGCGGCCGGGCGCCTGCACCACTCCCTTCCCGGCGGCGGGATCACCCCGCGCTACGAGGGGATCTACGCGATCGGGTTCGCCCTCTTCGCCTTCGGCTTCGCCGAAGTGACGATCGGCAACGGCCTGATCGCCGCCTTCGTCTGCGGGATCGCGATGGGGGCCAGCGAGAGGGAAGTGCCGGAGGGCTTCGTCGAGTTCGCCGAGAACTCCAGCGCGATCCTCCAGGTGCTGACCTTCTTCGTCTTCGGCGGCCTGATCTACGCCACCGGCTTCCACCACTCCGTTCCACCGCTGATCCTCTTCGTCCTCTTCGCTCTGCTCGTCGCCAGGCCGGTGGCGGTGATGCTCTCCTTCATGCGGACGGGGATCCCGCGGTCCGAGAAGCACTTCATGGCCTGGTTCGGACCGAAGGGCGTCGCCTCGATGCTCTTCGCCCTCTTCGTCTTCAAATCTGACGTCGGCGGCAAGGACCTGATCTTCGACGTCGCCTCGATCGCGATCATCGCCTCGATCATCGCCCACGGGCTGACCGACACCGTCGGCGCCAAATGGCTCGCCCGCCGCGTCGGGCTGTCGAGCGGCACCTGATCCCCCTCGTTTGGGCGGTTGCGAAAGATCCGTTTTTCGGTCGGAGTTAACACCCGCCGCGCAACTTCTCCTATTTCCTCTGATTAAAAGGGTTTCCGTCAAAGGACGGGCAGGAAAGTGGACGCGGCTCCGGTCGCGACTCGACAAGGGAGACAGTGATGCTTGAAATCACCGCAAGACGCGCAGCGGCGTCCTGGCGTATGGCCCTGTTCGGCTGCGCCCTGGCGCTGTGCCTCGCGATGGGAGTACTGCACCCGCCGGGTGCCTCAGCTCTGGGCGAACAGTGCTCAGGAGGAAAAGTGAAAGGGATGGGCTCGTTTCTCCAGACTCGCGCCCAGCAGCAGTGGTCGTTCGGAAAACTCGGCTTCAACCTGTCGTCGAGCCCGCGGGCATGCAGCGGCAGTCAGGGGACCGGCGGCAAACCGCAGGTCAGCTTTGTCCCACTCGGCAGTCCCGCGGCTTTGCGCCACTGGGGAGCCGAGGACGGCAGTTTGCATGTCGAAGGGTTCGGCTTCCTCGCCAACTTCGTCGCCACCGACATCGCCCCCTCGGGGCCGGTGAGCGAAGAAGGGTCGATGCTGGCGAAGATGAAAGCCGCGCTCGGCAGCGATCTCGCGGTCGTGCCGGTGACGCAGACGGCGATCGCGATCGCTGCCCACCCGCCGCAGCTGCCCGCACACGCTGCCTGCACGGTGCCGCGGATCAACAGCGTCCAGCTGCAGAAAGTGTTCAGCGGGGAGTTGAAGAATTGGCGCCAGCTGAACGCCGCATCCGATCCGAACCTGGGCGGAGACTGCGACCAGGCGATCACCCGGATCGTCCGCGACGAAAGCTCGGGGACGACCTACCAGTTCAAGCATTACCTGAGTTCGATCAACCCGGCACCGCTCGCCTGCAGCGGGAAAGAAAAACGGACCTGGGCCCAGCTCCAAGCACCCTTCGGCGGCGAAACCTCGCCGAACCAGGAATGGCCTCGAAACGCCGCCTGCTCTGAAGGTGAAGGCCCGGTGACCACGGTTTCCGGTCCGATCGCCGAAGGCGGTGGGGGGCCGTTGGGCTACGTCCGCGAAACCCCCGGCACGATTACCTACGGGAGCCTGCCGGAGGCGCAGCAGCAGGCACCAGGCCAGGTCATCGACGTCTACAACGGGGTCAAATTCGCCGACCCGGAAAATGGTGAAGGCGGAGCTGCCTGCGGCGCTGCCAATTACGTCCGGCCCGCGGGGTGGGAAGGCGGCGTCGACATCGACTGGTCACAGGTCTACGGGTCAGACCCGAACATCGGCGAAGTCGCGAAAAACGCCTACCCGATCTGCACCCTGACCTACGACGTCGCCGCGACCAACCGCTTCAGCGCGAAAGCGGCGACGACCGTCCATGACTACCTCGCGTTCGCGGTCGACAAAGAAGGCGGTCAGGCAGCGGTCAGGAACATCGGCTATCACGATCTACCAAGCCCGATCGTCAAAGCCGCCACCGCCGCGATCGCCCACATCGACGGTGAAGAAACCGAAGAAGAAGGCGGCGAAGAAGAAGAAGGTGGGGGTGGCGAAGAAGAAGGCGGAGAAGGCACGGTCCTCTGTCGGGCCGAACCGGCTCTGATCGAAGGCGTCCTCACGTGCCCGAAAGGCGAAGGGTTCAGCGGAACCGTCTGGGGCTCAAACCCCGAAACGGTTGCCAGCTTCGAATCGCTGTCTGGCCCGGAACTGACGGTGAAATGCACCGACGGCTTCTACGCCGGCGAATTCGCTGAAAACGGGGCCGGCATCTCCGGTGGCATCTCCGGATTCCACTTCGGGGCCGAAGGCGAACCCTGTTCGTCCACGTTCCCGGGAGAACCGGCAGTGAATGTGGGTTTCGAAAACCCGCCCTACTACGCCTCCAGGTTCGTCTATTCGAACTCGAGTGCGCCGCAGGGCTTCTTCCAGCTCAGGCGGGAAGACGAAGCGCCGCCGCTGCTCAGGGTGCAAAGCCCGATCTGGGGCGTTCTGTTCTGCATCTACGAGTCCGGTGGCCTCGGCTTCTCGGTTACCAACGGCAGCCCGACCGAGATGGTCATGTCGAGCAAATGGAAACTGCTCGAAGACGGGGCCGAAGGAGCCTGTCCGACGGTTCTCGGGGGTTCGGCGCACCTCAGCCTGACGAGGGACGAAGGCCAGCCCTTCTACATCGCGGGCAAATAACCGAACGGACGACCAGTCAGCGACCAGGGGGCCGCGCTTCGGCGCGGCCCCTTCCGTTCTAGCTACTAGTAGCTAGCTAGGCCGCGGCGCCGGCGGTGAGGCGCTCCTCGACCCAGCCGGTCGAGGCGATGTGCTTGCTCATCCCCAGCTCCTTCGGCTCGGCGCCGAGGGCGAGGCCGACGAGCTGCGGCAGGTGGAGGACGGCGAGGCCGAGGTCGCGGTTGACGACCTTGGCCGCCTCCGGCTGCTGCATGTCGAGATTGAGGTGGCAGAGCGGGCAGGGGGTGACGAGGCAGTCGGCGCCGGCGTCGATCGCGTCGCCGACGTGGGTGCCGGCCTGCCGCAGCGAGGTCTCGCGGGCCATCGTGATCACCGGGAAGCCGCAGCACTTGCGGGCGCCGTCGTACTCGACGACCTGGCCGCCGAGGGCCTCGATCACCTTCTCCAGGTAGATGTCGCGGTCCGGATGGTGGTTGTAGCCGAGGCGTTCCTTCGGCCGCACGATGTAGCAGCCGTAGAAGGGGCCGACGCGGAGGCCGCTGAGCGGCCGGACGACCTGCTCCTTGAGGCGGTCGAGGCCGTAGTCCTCGACCAGCAGCCAGAGGAAGTTTTTGTTCGTCCAACCGCCCTCCTCACCTTTCTCGTAGGAAAGGCCCTGGCCGGAGAGCACCTCGTTGATGTGGGCGCGGTAAGCGGAGTCGGCGTCGAGGCGCTGCTGGCACTCGGACTGGGCGCCCTGGCAGGTCGAGCAGATGTTCATCATTGAAAGCCCGGTCTGCTGGGCAAGGGCGAAGGTCCGTGCGTTCAGCGTGTCGGCGAGCTCCTGGTTGTGCTCGGCGATGACGCCGGCGCCGCAGCAGTTGGCGCGGTCGAGTTCGACCAGCTCCCAGCCGAGTTTCTCGGCGACCAGCGCCATTGAGCCGTGCAGCTCCGGCGTGAACCCGCGCGAGACGCAGCCGGGCCAGTAGGCGACTTTGATCTGATCACTCGCCACTTTTGACCTCCTGGGGGGTGTCCGGGTCGGTGGAGCGCTCGATGCCCTTCTCGACATCCTCCTCCGCGAGCTCGCCCTCCTCGCCCTTGATGTAAAGGTTGAATTCCTCGTTGTGCTCCTCGGCGTGGGCGTAGATCGCCTTCACGTCGTCCTGGTCGGGGAGCTTGGGGTGGACGCCCGGGATCAGCTTGTGCAGCGAGCGCATCTTGCCGGTTTTGATCCCGCGGATCGCCGTCGGGATCGAGCCCAGCATTTCCCTGATCGCCCGTTTGCTCGGTTTCAGCTTGCCCTTGACGCCGGGCGCGAAAGACTCCTGCAGCAGCAGTGACTCGTCCAGGGTCCCCTTCTTCTCGATGATCTTGACGAAGGCGAGCTCGTGGTCGTGGCCGCTGTTGGGGTCTTCGATCCCCTCCTCGCCGGCCTTGCGGCGCAGGCGCATGATCTGGTCCATCGGCGCCACGCCCTTCGGGCAGGCGTCGATGCAGCTGAAGCAGTGGGTGCAGTCGTAGATCCCGTGCGGGTCGTCGGCGAGGTCGTGCAGGCGCTCGTGGGTCTCGGCGTCGCGCGGGTCGCCGACGAAGCGGTAGGCCTTGGCCAGCGCCGCCGGGCCGATGAAGTCGGGGTCGGCTTCCATCGAGAGGCAGGAGGAGACGCAGGCGCCGCACTGGATGCAGGCCATCGACTGGGTGATGTCGATCATCGACTCCGGCTCAACGATGTACTCACGCTCGGGCGGCTCGCCGTGCGGCAAGAGCCAGGGGGTGACGCGGCGGATCTTCGTCCAGTGGGTCGACTCCATGTCGGTGATCAGGTCCTTGATCACGGGCATGTTGCCCATCGGCTCGATCACGATCGGCGCGTCGTCGACGGCGCCACCGGCCGCGCTCGCCTTCTTGTTGGCAAGCTCCTGCGCCTCGCCGATCTGGGTCTTGCAGCCGAGGCCCGACTGGCCGTTGATCTTCATCCCGCAGGAGCCGCAGATCGCCGCCCGGCAGGAACAGCGGACGGCGAGCGAGCCGTCGTCGCGGTCCTTGGCCTGCAGCAGGCCGTCGAGCACTGCGAGCGAGGGCTCGAGGTCGACTTTGAACTCCTCCCAGTAGGGCCCCTCGCCGCTCTCAGGCTGGAAGCGGCGGACTTTGATCGTGTACTCGGCCATTAGTAGGTCCTCTCTTGCGGTTCCCACTGGGTGATCGTGACCTCGGAGTAGGAGATCGCAGGACCGTCGTCGGTCTGCTCGAGGTCGATGTGTTTGAGCCAGTCCTCGTCGTTTCGCTCCGGGAAGTCGGTCCGGTACTGGGCGCCGCGGCTCTCCTTGCGCTCCAGGGCGGCGACGCAGGTGCACTCGGCGTTGTCGAGCATGTACCCCAGCTCGATCGCGCCAAGCAGGTCCTGGTTGAAGACGCTGCCGTGGTCGTCGATGTAGGCCGTCTTCGCCTCCTCCTTGAGGCGCTTGACGATCTCCAGCGCCTCGCTGATCCCGGCCTCGTCGCGGAAGACGGCGACCTTGCCGTCCATCGTCTCGCCGAGCTCGCGCTTGATCTCGGAGATGCGGCGGCCGGAGCCCTTCTCGCGGCCGATCACGTCGGCGATCATCGCCTCCTCGTCCTCGAGGATCTTCTTCGAGGTGCGGGCGTAGTCGGTCCGCTTGGCGCGGGCGGCGGCGTCGCGGCCGGAGCGCTTGCCGAAGATCAGGGTGTCGAGCAGCGAGTTGGCGCCGAGCCGGTTGCCGCCGTGGACCGAGACGCAGGCGGTCTCGCCGGCCGAGTAGAGGCCGGGGATGTCGGTGCGGCCGTCGACGTCGGTCTTGACCCCGCCCATCGTGTAGTGGTTGCCCGGCTTGATGTGGATCGGTTCGCGGGTGATATCGACGCCGGCGAAGTCGCGGCCGACGAGGACGATCTCGCGCAGCGCCTCGTGGACGCGCTTTTTCGGCACCACCGTGATGTCGAGGGCGACGGTGCCGTCGGGGAACCCGCGGCCCTCGTTGATCTCGGTCTGCTCGGCGCGGGAGACGACGTCGCGTGAGGCCAGCTCCATCTTGTTGGGCGCGTACTTCTCCATGAAGCGCTCGCCCTTGGCGTTGAGCAGGTGCGCGCCCTCGCCGCGGGCGCCCTCGGTGATCAGGAAGCCCTTGCCCGCCAGCGTCGTCGGGTGGTACTGGATCATCTCCATGTCCATCAGCTTGGCGCCGGCGCGGTAGGCCATCGCGATCCCGTCGCCGGTGCAGATAAGCGCGTTGGTGGTCGGCTGCCAGACCTGGCCGTTGCCGCCGGTGCAGAGGATCACCGACTTCGCCTGGAAGAGCTCCATCGAGCCGTCGGCGACGTTGCGGGTGACGACGCCGCAGCACTCGCCGTTCTCGTCGATCGCCAGGGAGCTGCAGAACCACTCCTCGTAGCGGGCGATCTGCTCGGAGTACTTCATCAGCTGCTCGTAGAGCACGTGCATGATCGCCTGGCCGGTGATGTCGGCGACGTAATAGGTGCGGGCGGCGGAGGCGCCGCCGAAGGCGCGGGTGCCTAGTTTGCCTTCCTCGTTGCGGTGGAAGGTGACGCCGAGGTGCTCGAGGTGGAGGATTTCCTCCGGCGCCTCGCGGGTCATGATTTCGACCGCGTCCTGGTCGCCGAGGTAGTCCGAGCCCTTGATCGTGTCGAAGGCGTGGGACTCCCAGGAGTCACCGGGATTCAGCGCCGCGTTGATGCCGCCCTGGGCGGCGTTGGAATGGGAGCGGACCGGGTGGACCTTGCTGATAATCCCAACCGATACGCCTTCCTCGGCGGCGGCGAGGGCAGCCCGCTGGCCGGCTAGCCCGGCTCCGATTACGAGAACGTCATGGGATGGCACGGGCGCGGATGCTATAGCGCAGAAGTCCGAGTGCGTAGTCGGGATTCGTCACTTTGTAATGCGTCACGTTGGGCGGCGGTTGGTGGGGGAGGCATGGGGTGCCCGTCGGCGGACACATCTCGCCAATGGCTCGCTGTTGAGTGTCCGGCGACGGGCACCCCATGCCTCCACTCGGGCCGGCTCAAGGGGCCTACAACCAGCGTTCGCCCAGGCGGCGGACCGCGGCGTCCGAGAGGGTTATTGCTCTCTCCAGGGTCTCGAAGTTGACGTTGGACGCGGTGTCGTTGGGCCAGTGGTAGCGGCCTGGCTGCTTGTGGTCGGTGCAGCTGCAGAGGGCTACGGTTTCGTAGCCAGCTACGCGGGACTCGAGGGCGTCGGTGCCGTTGTAGGTGCGGAGGTTGGGGTAGAGCCAGATGTCGAGTTCGCCGGCGATGCGTTCGACGAAGGCGAGGGCGCGGGGTGGGTAGTCGCGCATCTTCAGGAAGCCCTCGCCTTTGAGCGCGAGCAGGTGGGTGGCGCCGAGCGTCTCCAGGCAGAGGAAGAAGGTGCTCTCCCGCGGCAGCTCGCCGAAGTGGCGCTCGCCGAAGGCTTTGATCCCCTCGCTGAAGCTCTCCTCCGAGCCGGTCGAGAGCAGGACCACCCTGACTCCCTGCGGCGGGTCGTCAAGGAAGCGGCGGGCCAGGGCCAGTAGCGCGACCACCGCGGTGCCGTTGTCGTTGGCTCCCGGCACCGACCTGCGCAGGCCGATGTCGGCCATTGCCGCCACCGAGCCGAGGGCGAGGAAGAGGCCGATCTTGCTCAGCACCCGGCGCCCGCTGACCGCGCCGAGCGCTGCCAGCAGCGGTCCGCCGATCACCGGGGCCATCAGGGGCGGGCTGGTGTCGGTCTTCTCGGTCAGGCCGAGGCGGGCGGCGAGATCGGGGATGGCCGGGTGGAAGACGAGGCCGGAGTGGGCGCTGTCGTGGTGGGAGATGAGGACGACGGTCCGCTCCGCCTGCGGGTCGCCGAGCTCGCAGACGACGTTGTAGGTGGTGCGGCGGGGCAGGAACCGGCGCAGCCGGCGCTTGCCGGGCGGGAAGTCGTCGGCCATGCCCGCCGCGCCGACGGCTCCCAGCAGGGCGCCGATGAGGCGACGACCCCGCAGCGCGGCGAGGGCACCGAGGGCGCCTAGCCCGGCCCCGATCCCGAGCGGCCACCAGTAGGTGCCGTGGGCGTCCTCGGCCTCGATCCGGGCCTCGGCCCCCAGCTCCGCGAACTGCGCGACCAGCCACTCTGCCGCCTGGCGCTCGCCGTCGGAGGCGGACGGACGCTCGATCCGCTCCAGTTCCTCGAGCCGCTCCCGCAGCCAATGCACTTCGTCTTGCATCGGCTCGGGACGCTAGCCGCTTACCATGGGCAGATGTTCGGCGGTGGGTCGATCACCCTCTTCCATTTCCGCGGGATCAAGGTCACTGTCGACTGGTCCTGGTTCATCGTGCTGTTCCTGGTCATCATCTGGATGAACGGGAACTTCGAAGACCTGCTGGGCGAATCCGGGAGCACGCCGTTCCTGCTCGCCCTGGCCGCCGCCATCGGCTTCTTCGGCTCGATCCTCCTGCACGAGTTCGGCCACGCGATCGTCGCGATGCGCAACGGGATCGGCATCTCCAGCATCCAGCTCTGGATCTTCGGCGGGATGGCGCGGATGGACCGCGAAGCCGACTCGCCGGGAACCGAGCTGAAGGTGGCGCTGGCGGGGCCGGCGGTGACGGCGGCGATTGCGATCGTCCTCGGCCTCGTCGGGATCGCGGTCGCGGGCTGGGCCGGGTTCGAGGAGGCGGTCCTGCTGGAAAGCCGCTCCGACGTCTCCGGCCTGATCGCGCTGGTCGCCTGGCTGGTCTCGATCAACCTCCTGATCCTCGTCTTCAACATGCTGCCCGCCTACCCGATGGACGGGGGCCGTGTTGCCCGGGCGCTCGCCTGGAAGCGGTCCGGTGACCGCAACAGGGCGACCCGCTTCGCCGCCAACCTCGGCCGCCTCTTCGCCTACCTCTTCATCGGCGCCGGCATCGCCCTCGCCTTCACCGGCTACATCTTCAGCGGCGTCTGGCTGGCACTGATCGGGATGGTGATCAACGGCTCCGCCCGTGGTGCGGCGATGCAGACGGCCCTCAACAGCCGCATCGGCGACGTCCGCGTCGCCGACGTGATGGACCGCGAGCCGGTGACGATCCCCGGCGACCTCAGCGTCGAGCGGGCCCTCGACGAGTACTTCCTCCGCTACCGCTGGCCCTGGTTCCCGGTCGTCGACGCCGGCCGCCGCTTCCTCGGCCTGATCGAGCGCGACAGCGCCGACCAGGTCCCGGAGACCTCCCGCTCCAGCTCCCACGTCTCCGAATACGTCGACCACGACATCGGCCTCTTCGTCCGCGACGACACCCCGCTCGACTCCCTGCTCGCAAACCAGAACCTCCGCCGCCTCGGCGCCCTGATGGCAGTAGATGCAGAAGGCCGCCTCTCCGGCGTAATCACCATCGAGCAGGTAGGGAGAGCGCTCCGAGACGCCACCGGCGCCCAAACCTCCGCGTAATCCGCGACGAACACCCCTCGCCTAGGGGAGAAACCCGGCGCGGCAGAGCTTATGGCCCCTATGGGGTACCAAAGCTCTGCCGCGGGACGGGAGCTGGCGGCTCTGGCTCGCCGGCAGCACGGAGTGGTCTCGATCCGCCAGCTTCGAAAGCCCGGTCACTCCCAGAAGTCCGTCCGTCGGGCGGTGGCGGCCGGACGACTCCATCGACTTCACCGCGGTGTCTACGCCGTCGGCCACACGAACCTCTCACTGGAGGGCCGGTGCCTTGCGGCGGTTCTTGCGTGCGGTCCGCGCGCACTGCTGAGTCACTACTCGGCCGGCTGGCTGCTCGGGCTGATCTCGACCCGTCCGGTTCCGATTCATGTGACGACTCCGGTTCCACGCAAGCGGCGGGATGCCGTCCGGATCCATCACTCGCGCACTCTCATAGACGGCGACATGACCCTCGAGCGGAATATCCCCGTCACCTCTGTCGCCCGGACCGCTCTTGACCTTGCGGCCGTCCTTCGCTTTCGTAATCTGCGCCGCCTGATTCGGCGCTCGGAGGAGCTCCGGGTGTTCGACCTCGCCGACTTCCGTTCGATTCTCTCCCGCAACCAGGGCCACCGAGGTGCGGCGCCGCTCAGCAGGGCGCTTGCCATCTACGAGCCGCAGCGCTTCACCCGCTCGGAGTTAGAGCGGGAGTTCGCTGCGCTCGCCGAACAGATCGGGCTGCCCGCATTCGCTACCAACTTCAACGCTGCCGGCTACGAGCTCGACGTCTACTGGCCCGAGCTGCGGTTCGCGGTCGAACTCGACGTCTACGGGACGCATGGCGGGCACGAATCCTTCGAGGAGGACCGCCGCCGTGACGAGGAGTTGAAGCTGGCCGGGATCGAGTTGACCCACGTCACCGGCCTCCGCCTCGAACGCGAACCGCGGCAGGTGATCGAACGGGTTGGCCGCTTGCTGGAGCAGCGCCGAAAGCAGCTCGCAAATGGGGGCTGGTCGAGCTAGACGCTAAGCAGCTGCGCGGTGGCGCTCGATGATGCGGCCGAAGTCGGTGCCCGGCGGCAGGGTGCCGAAAGCCTGGCCCCAGTCGCCGGAGAGGCGGGAGGCGCAAAAAGCGTCGGCGACGGCCTCGTCGCCGTAGCGGACCAGCAGCGAGGCCTGGAGGGCGAGGGCCATGCGCTCGACGACGCGGCGGGCGCGGGACTCGATCGTCTCCAGGTCGCCGGGCAGCTCGTCCCGCAGCGAGCTCGCGAACTCCTGCAGGCGCGGCTCGGCGCCGGCGCCCTCGGCGACCTCGGCGAAGAAGGCCTCCAGCGAGGCTGGGCTCTTGACCATGGCGCGGAGGACGTCGAGGCACTGGACGTTGCCGGATCCCTCCCAGATCGAGTTCAGCGGGCTCTCGCGGAAGAGGCGCGGCAGCCCCGACTCCTCGACGTAGCCGTTGCCGCCGAGGCACTCGAGGGACTCGCCGGCGTGGGCGACCGCCCGCTTGCAGATCCAGTACTTGAGGACGGCGTTGGCGACCCGCTTCAGCTGCGCCGCCTCCTCGTTGCCGGCGATCGCTTCGTCGTAGGCGCGGGCGAGGCGGAGCGCCGAGATCGTCGCCGCCTCCGACTCGATCGCCAGGTCGGCGAGGACGTTTCGCATCAGCGGTTGCTCGATCAGCTCGCGGCCGAAGACCGAGCGGTGGCCGGCGTGGTGGATCGCCTGGGCGACCCCGGCGCGCATCCCGGTGGCGCCGCCCATCACGCAATCGAGGCGGGTGTGGTTGACCATCTCGATGATCGTCCGCACCCCGGCTCCCTCCTCACCGACCAGCCAGGCGGAGGCGGCGTCGAACTCGACCTCGCTGGAGGCGTTGGAGCGGTTGCCGAGCTTGTCCTTCAGCCGCTGCAGGCGGAAGCGGTTGCGCCCTCCGTCCGGCGTCCAGCGCGGGAAGAGGAAGCAGGAGATGCCGCCGTCGGCCTGGGCGAGGACGAGGAAGGCGTCGCACTGGGGCGCCGACATGAACCACTTGTGGCCGGTCAGCTCGTACTCGGCACCGGGGCCGCCGCCGTTGACCGGGCGGGCGAGGGTGGTGTTGGCACGGACGTCGGTCCCGCCCTGCTTCTCGGTCATCCCCATCCCGGCGAGGGCGCCGCTCTTCCGCGGGGCGGGCGCGTTGGTCGGGTCGTAGGTCGAGGAGAGAAAGCGCGGCTCCCACTCGGCGGCAAGCTCCGGCTGGGTCCGCAGCGCCGGGATCACCGAATAGGTCATCGAGATCGGGCAGCCGATCCCGGCCTCGGCCTGCGACATGCACATGAAGGCGGCGCCGCGGGCGACGTGAGCGCCCGGCCGCGGGTCCTTCCATGGCGAGGAGTGAAGTTCGAAGCCGACGCCGACGGCCAGCAGCTCGTGCCAGGAGGGGTGGAACTCCGGGATGTCAATCCGGTTGCCGTAGCGGTCGTGGGTCCTCAGCTTCGGCCCGTTCTCGTTGGCGAGCCGGCCCAGCTCCTGGGCTGCGCCGCTGCCGGCGTACTCGCCCGCGGCGGAGATCCGCTCCCGGTCCCACCCGGCACCCTCACGGTTCACCGCCTCGACCAGCACGGTGTCGCTCTCGAAGACGTTGTAGTCGACCAGCGGCGGCGGCTGGTTGGCGACCTCGTGGTTACCGAAAGTGGTGCGGTCGACGGTTGCCATCCCGCGCGGATTGTGACATGCCCTGGCCGGTCAGCCAGACCGCGGGGCAGATAGCATCGCCCCTCGTGACCAAGATCAAGGTCGATAACCCGATCGTCGAGCTCGACGGCGACGAGATGACCCGGATCATCTGGTCGTTCATCAAAGAGCAGCTGATCCTGCCCTACCTCGATCTCGAGCTCGAGTACTACGACCTCGGGATCGAGAGCCGCGACGCGACCGAGGACAAGATCACGGTCGAAGCCGCGGAAGCGATCAAACGCCACGGTGTCGGCGTCAAGTGCGCGACGATCACCCCCGACGAGGCGCGGGTCGAGGAGTTCGGCCTCAAGGAGATGTACCGCTCGCCGAACGGGACGATCCGCAACATCCTCGGCGGCGTCATCTTCCGCGAGCCGATCGTGATCTCGAACAT
>Ga0068868_100002050_pt1 | contig 13847 bp, 11 predicted proteins | sample KBSMisM42_FD_64660 | JGI IMG/M metagenome (GOLD analysis project Ga0068868, IMG submission 64660) | Miscanthus rhizosphere microbial communities from Kellogg Biological Station, Michigan, USA - KBS Miscanthus M4-2 | ecosystem: Host-associated > Plants > Roots > Rhizosphere > Soil ...
CGAACCGGGTGTCGGTGGGCGCGCCGGACGCGTTGACGCAGAAGACCCCGATGGGCGTCGGCGTCTCGTCGTTCTCGCCGTGCACCTCGCAGCGCACGGCGTTGGTGCCGTACGCCGTGATCTGGTAGACGCCGTCGTGGTGGTCGACCGGGTAGTGCGCGTCGACCGTGCCGATCACCATCATGTAGACGCCGGTGCTCTGCCGCCACACCTGCGGCGCCACGCCGGTCGAGTCGTACGCGTACAACGGGCTCGGCGCGTACGGCACGCCGACCGGCGGCGACGCCTGGCTGGCCCACAGGTACGCCAACGTGCCCGCGCCGGCCGTGCGGTTGGTGAAGCTGGCCACGAACCTCGTGTCGGCCGGCGTGCCGGTCGAGTCGAAGCACCGCACGTTGACGAGTTGGTCGCCGGCGCTCTGCCCCCAACTCGCGACCACGCAGATCGAGGTGTTCCCCGACCCGTACGGGCGGGCGTGCGCCACCCCGCCGGCGCCGGCCATTCCCACGAAGCGCACCTGGTAGGTCCCCGCCGACGGACGGTGGATCCGGATGTCGCCACCCGCCGAGTTGTACGCCCACTGGTGGCCGACCGTGTAGTCGACGGTGCTGGGCTGCTCGACCCAGACGTACCCGTCGACCGGACCCGGCACCGCCGACGCCCTCGCGGCCGGCACCAGGGCGGTCGCGGCCACCAGTGCAACAACGGCCGCGGCCCGCGGCACCGTCCACACACGCATGCGCCGAAGCGTGCGGTGCGACCAGGTCGGCCGCTCGCGTCTGTCGATCAGCCGACAGACTCCCCCGGATCTTGGACGCCTGCTACTGCCCCGGCCGTAGCGGGCGTCCAAGATCCGCGCAAGTGGCTGCTACGGCTTGCGCGCCACTCCCACCAGGATCGAGCGGGTCACCGCCAACGGCAGCGCGTCGCTCTCGGCGTCGGGGTACCAGTCGCCGCTGGAGCCGACTCCGGGCGGCAGCAGGTCCCAGCCGCTGAACAGGTGGGCGAACTCGGTCCGGCTGCGCAGCACCAGCGGCGACGTCGTCCGGTTGTAGACCTGGCGGGCGCGTTCGGCGGCCGCCGGGTCGCCCTCGTCGCTGGCGTGCGACATCGCCAGGTAGCTGCCGGCCGGCAGCGCCTCGCGGTATCTCGCCAGCGCCCGCATCAGCGCCTCGGTGTCGGGAATGAAGTGGGCCACGGCGACGGCGAGCAGGCACACCGGCTTGGTGGGATCGATCAGGGCCGTCACGGTCGGGTGGTCGAGCACGGCGTCCGCGTCGGTGAGGTCGGCGTGGACGAGGTCGGCGTAGCTGTCGTCGCGCAGGATCATGCGCCCGTGCACCACCGCGACCGGCTCCAGGTCGACGTACGCCACCCGGGCGGCCGGATGGGTCCGGCGCGCGATCTCGTGCACGTTGCCCACCGTCGGGATCCCGGAGCCCAGGTCGAGGTACTGGTCGACACCCTCGGCCGCCGCGAACGCGACGGCGCGCCGCAGGAACAACCGGTTGGCGCGCATCACGTCGGGCAGGGCGGGCATGGCGGCGACGGCGGCGGCCGCCGCGGCCCGGTCGGCGGCGAAATTGTGGGTGCCGCCGAGAAAGTAGTCATACACCCGTGCGGCGCTGGGCCGTTCGGGGTCGACCTCCGGAAGGTCGGCCGGCAGAGGCGCGCTCATCGTCATGATCTCCCCCGTACCCCGTCACAGAGCGCTGCACTCCGATATACGAAGAGTAGGCCACCAACCGGGTGAAATCGGTAGTGTCGTGCCATCGGGGGAGGTGTGCATGGGAGGCCAACCCGACGGGCAGTCGGACCTGCTCGCCGCCGCGTTGCTGAACTCGTCGCACGACGCGGTCGTCGGTATCGACACCCGGTTAACAGTCGTGTTCTGGAACCCGGCCGCCGAGTTGCTGTTCGGCTACCCGAGCCACGAGATCATCGGGCGTCCCTGGGATCTGCTCGTGCCACCGGAGCGCCACGCCGACCAGCGGGAGATTCTGAGCCTGGTGGCGGCCGGTGCCCGCGTCGACAGGTACCGCACCCGGCGGCTGCACCGCGACGGGCACGAGGTGCCCGTCTCGCTCGCCATCTCACCGCTGTGCGACGCGGACGGCACGCTCATCGGGCTGTCCACGATCGCCCGCAAGGTCAGCGAGCGGGAGCGCCTGGAGGCCAGCTTCCAGGCGGTGCTGGAGGCCGCGCCGGACGCGGTCGTCGGGGTCGCCGACGACGGCCGGGTGGTGCTGGCGAACACCCAGGCGGAGCACATGTTCGGGCTGGCCCGTCACGGGCTGATCGGCCGGCCCATCGACAAGCTGATCTCGCCGTGGCCGGGCCCGGAGGGCTCCGGGCCCGGCCACCGGACCGGCCAGCCGGGCTCCGGCCGGCCCGGCCGGCCCGGCCGGCCCGGCCGCGGCCCGGGGCCGTCCGGGGAGCCCACCGATCACACATCGTCCCAGCCGACGCTCGCCCACCAGAGCGACGGCGGCGCGGTGCCCGTCGAGATCACCCTGAGCATGCTCGACACCGACCTCGGCCGCGTGCGCTGCGCCGTGATCCGCGACATCACCGAGCGGCTGCGCGCCCAGGACGAGCACCTGCGCCTGTCAACCGAGGCCGAGCGCGCCCGCGTCGAGGCGCAACTGCACCGCACCCGCCGCCTGGAGAGCCTGGGGCAGCTGGCCGGCGGGATCGCACACGACTTCAACAACATCATCGCGGTGATCGTGAACTACGCGTCGCTGATCGCCGAGGACGCCGCCGCGGCCGGTTTCGCTGACATCGCCTCGGACGCCGAGCAGGTCAGCCGCGCGGCCCAGCGCGGCGCCGAGCTGACCCACCAGCTACTCGCCTTCGCCCGTCGCGAGGTCGTCCGGCCCCGCGCGCTCGACCTCAACCAGGTCATCGCGCAGGTCGAGGACATGCTGCGGCGCTCCATCGGGGAGCACATCGCCCTGCGGACCGACCTCGCCGGCGGGCTGCCGGCGGTAACGGCCGACCCCGGCCAGATCGAGCAGGTACTGGTGAACCTCGCCGTCAACGCCCGCGACGCGATGCCGGGCGGCGGCAGCCTCACCATCGAGACCCGGCTGCTGCCCACCGACGCGCCGGACGTCGTGGACAGGCCGCCCCTGCGTCCCGGCCGGTACGTCCGGCTGCGGGTGAGCGACACCGGCACCGGCATGCCGCGCGAGGTCGTCGACCGGGCGTTCGAGCCGTTCTTCACCACCAAGTCCGCCGGGCAGGGCACCGGTCTCGGCCTCGCCACCGTCTACGGCATCGTGACGGCCGCGGGCGGCGACCTCGCCATCCTCTCGGAGCCCGGTGCCGGCACCTCGATCACCGTGCTGCTGCCGGCCACCGACGAGCAGCCCACCGAGCTGCGCCCGGCCGAACGCCGCGCCGTCGAGGGCGGCGGCGAGACGATCCTCGTCGTGGAGGACGAGGCGCCGCTGCGCGAGGTCATCCACCGCATCCTGACCACCAGCGGCTATCGCGTGCTGCTCGCCGACAGCGGGCCGGCCGCGCTGGAGCTCGCCGCCTCGTGCGGCCAGCGCATCGACGTGCTGCTGACCGACGTCGTCATGCCGCAGATGCTCGGCAAGGAGCTGGTCGAGCGCATCACCGCGGCCCGCCCGGACATCCGGGTGCTCTACATGTCGGGGTACGCCCAGCCCGTCCTCGCCTCGCAGGGCACGCTCGACGCCGACGTCGCTCTGATCGAGAAGCCGTTCACCAAGTCGCAGCTGTTGACCGCGCTGCGTCACCGGCTGGCGGCGCCGTCCTGAGGCCGCCACGATCGCGGGCGGTCGGCGCGCGCCGCCAGGATCGCGGGCGTTTCAGCGCGCGGCCACGAGCGCGTCGAATCGGGCCGCCGCCCGCGTTGCGGTGTCCCGGGCCCACCGCCCGCTGCTGAGCAGGGCAAGCACGAGAATCACCACGCCGAGCCCGAACACCATCCACCACACGCCACGCGCCGCGTCGGTGAATGCCGGTCCGCCCTGGGCCAGAGCGGAGCCGACGACGGTACCGGCGATCGCCACGCCCAGCGTCGTGCCGGTGTTGCGGCCGGTCGAGGCCAACGAGGCGGCCACGCCGACCATCGAGCCGGGCATGCCGGTGACCGCCGAGTTGGTGATCGGCGGGTTGACGGTGCCGAGGGCGGCGCCCAACAGCAGGTAGGTGGCGAGCACCGCGGCGAGCGGCGTCGCCGGTCCGAGCCACAGCGACGCGACGCCGCACAGGGCCATCGCGATGCCGGAGAACGTGAGCGGCAGCCGCGGACCCTGGGCGCCGACCACCCGCCCGGCAACCGGCGACAGCACGATGATGAGCACGCCGACCGGGAGCAGGCACAGGCCGGCATGCAGCGCCGACAGGCCGCGCACCTCCTGCAGGTACAGGGTGGTCACGAACAGGAACGCGCCGAACGCGCAGAACGCCGCCAGGGCCATCAGGATCGCCGCGCTGAACGGCACGCCGCGGAACAGCCGAAGTTCGAGCAGCGGGTCGACGCGGCGCGGCTCATAGACGATGATGCCCACCATTCCGAGGCCGGCCACCGCGAACAGACCGAGGATCACCGGCGAGGTCCAGCCCCACTGACCCGCCTCGATGATCGCGTACACCACGCTGCCCAGCACGAGCACCACGAGGGCCTGGCCCACCGGGTCGAACCGGCGCGCCCGGGCGGCGCGCGACTCCGGCACGAACAGTGCGGTGCACACCAGCGCGGCGGCGACGATCGGCACGTTGACCCAGAAGATCGAGCGCCAGCCGAGACCCTCGACCAGGGCGCCGCCGAGGATCGGACCGAGCGCCAGCGACAGGCCGGACATCGCACCGAACACGCCGATTGCCCGGGCCCGCTCGGCCGGGTCGGTGAACGTCGTGGCGACGATCGACATCGCCACCGGGTTGAGCATCGTGCCGCCGACGGCCTGCACCGCCCGGGCGGCGACCAGCCACCCGATGCCCGGCGCCAGGCTGCACAACAACGAGCCGACGCCGAACGCGGCGAGACCGACCTGGAAGACCCGCCGCCGGCCGACGCGGTCCGCGGTCGAGCCGGCCAGCACCAGGAAGCTCGCCAGCACCAGTGTGTAGGCGTCGACCGTCCACTGTAGACCCGATACCGACGCGTCCAGCTCGCCGCGGATCGACGGCAGGGCGACGTTGACGATGGAGATGTCCATCACCACCACGACGATGCTGGCGCAGCAGATCGCGAGGACGAGGAGTCGGCGGCGGCGGGTCGGCTCGGGCACCCCCCGAACCTACGAGTTCGAGTTCGCTCGAACACAACCGCACACGTCGAACGCCGGCGACGTCGGCCACCTGGCGGCGCCGGCGACGTCGGCCACATAGCCAACGCCGGCGCCGTCCGCGAAGATCGTGGCATGGTGACGTCTCCGATGCGCGTACACCGGCACGCGTGGCTGGTGGTCCTCGCGGTCGGTGTGTTCCTCAACATCGTCGTGCTGGTCACGCTCATCGCCACCGAGAACCCCAACTTCGTCCCGGCGCTGATCCTGCTCGGTGCGGCGGTCGTGCCGGCGACCTTCCTGACCTTCGCCGCCGGCCGGCCGGTGGCCTGGACGGTGTCGGGCGGCATCCTCGGGTTCACCGCGCTGTTCGGCGGCGTCATCGGGATCGTGGCGGCCGGCTGGCTCGAGTACGACACGCTGCGGGCGATGCCGTGGCTCGGCGTCCTCGGCGTGGGACTCATCGAGGAGGCGGCCAAGCTGCTGGTGCCGGCGGTGCTGCTCGTCGCGCTGTGGCGCCGCCGCGGTGGCAGCACGGCCGACGGGCTGCTCGTGGGGATCGCGAGCGGGCTGGGGTTCGCGGTGCTGGAGACGATGGGATACGCGTTCGTCACGCTGATCCAGTCCGGCGGCAACCTCGGCGACGTCGAGCAGGTGCTGTTCGTCCGCGGCGTCATGTCACCGGCCGGGCACACCGCCTGGGCCGGGCTCAGCTGCGCCGCCCTGTGGGCGGCGTACCTCGCGCCGACGACGCGACGCTGGCTGGCGTTCGCCGCCACGTTCGCGGCCGTCGTGGTGCTGCACGCCTTATGGGACGGGCTCAACAGCCTCGTCGGTTATCTCGTCGTCGGAGCCGCGTCGGCCGGGTGGTTGCTGTGGCGCATCCACCGCCTGCACCGCCGGCCCGTCCCAGTCGTCACAGGGTGAGCTGGTGGCGATCATGTGAGCCGGGTCAACGGATCGGGAACGGTACGCCGCGCTCCTCGGCCGGGCGCGGACCGTGGATGCGCCGCTCGCTGTCCGCGATCGCCAGGTCGTTGATGCTCGCCTCGCGACGGCGCATGAGCCCCTGGTCGGTGAACTCCCACAGCTCGTTGCCGTAGCTGCGCCACCACTGCCCGGACGCGTCGTGGCACTCGTACTGGAACCGCACCGCGATGCGGTCGCCGGCGAAGGCCCACAGCTCCTTGCGGAGCGCGTAGTCGAGCTCGCGCTCCCACTTCTGGCGCAGGAACGCGACGATCTCGTCCCGCCCCGAGACGAACTGGTCACGGTTGCGCCAGACCGAGTCCTCGGTGTACGCGAGCGCCACCCGCTCCGGGTCGCGGGTGTTCCAGGCATCCTCCGCGGCCTGGACCTTCGCCAGCGCGGTCTCCTGGGTGAACGGCGGGAACGGCGGTCGGGCAGTCACCTGCGCCTCCTCGGGAAAGCGGGGCCGTACCTTCGGCGCGATCAAACGCGCGTCAACGGTCTACCACGGATCCGGGCATACGTCGTTCCACCAGAACCCGTCCCCGTTCGACGCGTGGATCTTGGAAAGCCATGCACCGGGCGGTGCATGGCTTCCAAGATCGCAGTTGGTGACGCGCTCAGGCGCTGGTTGGGAACGGCGGGATGTCCGGCTGGCACACGATGCCCGGCCTGGGTGCCGTCAGCTCGATCAGGTAGCTGGTGGCGATGTCGTCGGCGCAGGCACTGAAGCCGAGGATGGTGTGCCCGAAGGCGTCCACGCTCACCAGGCGGGCGTTGCCGAGCTCCCTGGTCATCCGCCGGGCGAACTCGTACTGCGTCGCCGGGTCGTAGAAGTTGCCGTACACCAGCACCGGGTTCGGCGTCCGCCGGTTCCACGGTCCACTGTAGACATCGCGGTGGTCGAGCGGCCAGTTCGGGCAGATCGCCGGGTCGGCCCACGCGAGGTACCGGCCGAAGGTCGGCAGCTGCCGCTCCCACTGGTCGGCGATCGCCGGTATCTGGCTCGCCTTGTTGCGGAACGGCTTGTCGGTGCAGTTGACCGCGGCGTACGAGTCGTCGGAGGAGTACGGCGTGTCCGGCCGGATGTCGAGCTTGGCCTGCTTCGCGTTGCCGAGGATCGCCTGCACCGACTGGGTCGGCGCCTGCGCCCGGCGCTGCGTCGCGGCGGCGGCCGGCGGGTGGATCACGTCGTACATCTCCTGCAGCGCGGCGGCCAGGTCGGCCAGCGCGGTCAGGTCGTACAGCGTCCCGGCGACCGCGTCGGTGAACGTGTCGATGGCCACGACGGAGCCGTCCGGCAGGGTGATCGGGCCGGTCCGCCGCAGGTACGTGCGCAGTTCGTCGAACTTCGCGCGGGGGTTGCCGTCGCTGAACGCGCAGGCCTCGCCGGCCGCGTCGCACTTTCTCAGGAAGGCGTCCAGCGAGATCTCGAAGCCGTTGGTGCGCTGCCTGTCGTACTCCAGGCCGTCGTGCAGCCGCAGGTTCGGATCGACGTTGCCGTCGATGACGATCGCCCGCGACCGGTTCGGGAACATGTTGACGTAGGTGGCGCCGATCAGCGTTCCGTACGAGAAGCCGAGGAAGTTCAGCTGCTTGTCGCCGACGGCGGCGCGCATCCGGTCCAGGTCCCGGGCGACGTTCTCGGTCGACATCTCCTCGAGCAGCGGGCCGGCGAACCGGTCGCAGAACCGGCCGTAGTCGCGCAGGGCGTTGAGCGTCTCGCGCTCCTCCTGCTTGGTGATCGGCAGCAACGCCATCCGGCCGAACACGTCGTCGGCGTCCTCCTGGGTGGCGAAGCAGCGCAGCGGGGTACTGCGCGCGACGCCGCGCGGGTCGAACCCGATGACGTCGAACCGGTCGGCAACCGCGGGCTGGACGAGCCGCTGGGTGATGGTCGGGAACCGGTAACCGCTGCCGCCGGGGCCGCCCGGGTTGAGGAACAGCGACCCGATCCGGTGGGCCTGGTCGTTGGCCGCCCGCCGCATCAACGCCAGGTTGATCGTGCCGCGGTTGGGCCGGTTGTAGTCGAGCGGCACCACGTAGGTCGCGCAACTGAACTGGGGCCGCTCCGCCGGCGGGACGTTGCTGATGTCGGCCGGGGCGCACGCGCCCCAGGCCACCGGCGGCACCGCCGACTCCGGCGCCGCCGACGCGGGCTGCTCCAGCACGACGAGCGACGCGGCCGTCATGGCGGCCGCCACCGCGATGTGTTTCACCGTTCTCGATCCGAGCGCCATGAGCCCTCCCTGGTACGCGACCGATGATCTAAGACTTCGACGAAATCCGATCGTCAATGCCGCGCGAGCAGGGGGTCAAGGTCGCACTCCCCCACCTCCGCCCTATCCCTCACCCTCGGCCCGGGCCGTGACGCGGGGCCGGATCGGCGTCGGATCGGGAACGGCGGGCGGGTTCGGGACGACGCGTGCGGGCCACCAGAACCGCTCGTGGAGCAACAGAGCGATGGCGGGCACGACGAGGGTTCGGACGAGCAGGGTGTCCAGGAGGACGCCGATGCCGACGATGACTCCGATCTGGGTGAGGACGATGACCGGAAGGACGCCCAGGACGGTGAAGACGGCGGCGAGCAGGATGCCGGCGGAGGTGATCACACCGCCGGTGGCGGCGAGTGCGCGGAGCGTTCCGTCGCGGGTGCTGCGCCGGATGGCGGTCTCCTCGCGGGCCCTGGTGACGAGGAAGATGTTGTAGTCGACGCCGAGGGCGACGAGGAACAGGAAGCTCAGTAGCGGGACGCCGGCGTCGAGTCCGGGCAGTCCGAACACGGTGCGCAGCACGACTGTCGCGGCGCCGAGGCTGGCCGCGTAGCTGGCGATGACGGTGCCCAGCAGCAGGATCGGGGCGAGCAGGGAGCGCAGGAGGGCGATCAGTACCAGCAGCACGACCGCGAGGATCATCGGGACGATGACCCGGTCGTCGCGCAGGTTCGCCTCGCGCTGATCGAGGTCGGCCGCCGGCGCCCCGCCCACCAGCGCGTCGGCATCCGGCACCTCGGAAAGGGTGGTCCGCAGTGCCTGCACGGTCCGGTCGGCGGCCGGGGTGCCGGAGCCGCTGGTCAACTCGACGGTGAACTGCGCGAGGGTGCCGTCGTCGGACGCTTCGGGCGGGCTGACGGAGGCGACGCCGTCGACCCGTCGGGCTGCCGCGGCGACCGGTTCGGCGGCCGCGCCCGCCGCGACCACGGTGACCGGCTGGGACGCGCCTGCCGGGAAGTGGCGCGCGAGCGTTTCCTGTGCGGTGACCGATTCGACCTCGGTGCGGAACTGCTCGGTCTGGGCGAGGCCGATGTCGGTCTTGGTCAGACCGGCGGTGAGCACGGCCAGCACGGCGACGGCGGCGGCCAGGACGGCACCGGGCCGGCGTCCCACGCCGCGTGCGATGCGGGCCCAGAGCCCCGACTCGGTCGGATCGGGCGTGTCGGTGCGGGGGATGCGCGGCCAGAAGACGGCGCGCGGCAGCACGACGAGGACGGCCGGCAGCACGATCACGCCGAAGAGAAGCGCGACGAGCACGCCCAGCGCGGCGGCCACACCGAGGGTGCGGTTGCCGGTCAGGGTCGCGACGAGCAGGGTGAGTACGGCGAGCACGACGGTGCCGGCGCTGGCCACGATGGCGGGGGCGGCGCCGCGCACCGCCGCCGTCATCGCCTGTTGCCGGGATCCGGTGTGCCGCAACTGTTCCCGGTAGCGGGCGATGAGCAGCAGCGCGTAGTTGGTGCCGGCGCCGAAGACCAGCACCGACACGATGCCGGCCACGGATGCGTCGGTCCGCTCGCCCATGAGCTGGGCGACCCAGGGCAGCAGTCGCGCCACCACCTGGTCGGCGAGGCCGATGACGACGAGCGGCACGATCCACAGGATCGGGCTGCGGTAGGTGACCAGCAGGAGGAGCGCCACAACGGCGACGGTGGCCAACAGCAGGGTCAGGTCGGCGCCCTCGAACGCCGCGGCGATGTCGCGGCCGAACGCGGCCCCGCCGGTGACCTGGGCGGTGAGCCCGGCCGGCAGCCCGGCTGCGCCCAGCGCGGCCCGGATGTCGTCGACCGCGGAGTAGGTGGCAGCGGCGTCAGAGCCGTCGCCCAACGGCACGACCAGCAACGCCGCCCGGCCGTCGTCGGAGACGACCGGCGGCGGCCCCGGCGTGGCGCCCGGCACCCCCGCGAGCCGCGATTGGAGCTGCGTGATCGCCGCCCGGTCGGCCTCGGTCAGCGGGCCCTGATCGCGCTCCACAACGACGATCGCGGTCTGCCGGCGGCCGCTGGGGAACCGGTCGGCCAGTTCCGTGACCCGGGTGGACTGGGCGCCCGCGGGCAGCCCGTCGGTCGGCTCGGCGGCGGGCTGCGCCGGCGAGAAGGCGAACGCCAGGCCGGCGAGTGCGGCGGTCACCACCAGCACGACGATCACACCCGCCCGACGGGTGATCCAGAGTGTGCTGCTGCGGGTCATGACAACTCCATACTTCCATCATCGAACATTTCGACAATGGAAAAGATATGATGTCGTCCGTGCCGGCGCAACCCGACCGCGACATTGTGATGAACGACCTCATCGACGCGCTCCGCGTCTTCGCCGTGGAGTCGGACGTGTTCGTCGACGTCTTCGCCCGGGCGCACGGGCTCGGCCGCAGCGACCTCAACGCCATCATGTGGATCAGCACGGGCACGACCTCCGGCCGACCGATCACCATCGGCGAGTTGGCCCAGCGCCTCGGGCGGAGCCCCGCCGCGACCACGGCACTGGTCGACCGGCTGGAAACGACCGGCCACGTCAGCCGGCTGCGCGACCCCACCAACCGGCGCCGGGTGACCATTCACATCCACGACCGGGCGCTCCGGCTCGCCAGCGCCTTCTTCGCTCCGCTCGGCAGGCTGATGCACGAGGCCGCCCACGACCACAGCGATCGCGACCTCGCGCTCACCGCCGCCGTCGTCCGCCAGCTCACCGGCGCCGTGACGGCCGCCCGCGTCGAGGCCACCAAGCGGCCGTCGGTCGACGCTAGCGGGCGGCCGTGATGACGACGTTGTCCCGATAGTGGCCGGTGGCCCGGTCGAACGGGCCGCCGCAGGTGATGAGCGTGAGCCGGGGCGCACCGTCGCGGGCGAAGTAGCGGTCGAGGGGGATCGCCGTCTTGCGGTAGATCTCCCGGGCCGCCACCGTGTACCGGACCACGCGGCCGTCCGCGCCGGTCACCTCGATCTCGGCGCCGATGGCCAGGTCCCGGAGCCGGAAGAACGCCCCGGGGCCCTGGGCGGCGCCGTCCACGTGCCCGGCGATCACCACCGATCCGGCCGGCGCGGACAGCCCGGGCCCGTACCGGTACCAGCCGACGACGTCGACGCTGGGCGGTACCGCGAAGTCGTTGGTGGCCGGGTCGACCGCGACCGGATCGACCCGCGCGGCGACGCGGATCGCCGGAATCGTCAGGCGAACCGGCGGCACGTCCGCGTCGGGCGCCGGCAAACCGCCGTCGGCGACCGGCACCGACGCGGCCGGAGGAGCCGACGACGGTGACGCGAGCGCCGAGGCGGCGGCGCTTCCCGCGTCGCCGGGCGGCCGGGACCGGCACGCGAGCGTGCCGGTCCCGATCAGAATGACCACCCCGAGCGCCGCGGCGAGCAGTCCCCGCCTCACCGGGTGGCGCGCGCGGCGCGGGCCGCGTGCAGGGCGCCGCCGAGGGCGAGCACCGCGCCGAGCGCCAGCGCCGCGTACAGCCATCCGCCCGGACGGGTGTCGGCCAGCCCACCGGTGCCGCTGGGCACCCCGCCGGGCGCCGAGTGCAGCCCCGTGATCGTCTGCGCGACGACGTCGAGCGACTTCTGCTCCGCCGAGCCGATCGCGTACACGATCGTCGCGGTGCCCTCGCGCAGGTTCAGCGACGTCGGGCCGAGCGCGACGGTGCTGGTGCCGGCGAGCACGACGTCGGCCGACACCGTGCCGGCCGCGACGTCGGCCTTGGCCTCGTTGGGGTTCGTGAGGTTACGGAACACGGGCTGGCCGCCGGCCCGCACGTCGACGGCCGGGGCGGCGGCGGTGTGCCGCACGATCAGCCGGGCCTTGCCCGCCGCCACCTTCGACGTGTCGTTGACGAACGCCGTCAGCTTCGGCTGGCCGCTGGCGTCCAGGTGCGCGACGAGGCTGATGTTGGCGCCGTCGGGCACCGTGGCGTCGTTGACCGTGAGAATCGCGCTGCCGACGGGCTGCCCCGGCGCGGTCAACGCGATGTCGTACTGGCCGGGCGGCAGATCGAGCGGCCCGGCAACCTGCTTGGGCTGGAAGTTCTGCAGCGTGCGGGTGCCGTTGACGTAGACGTCGACGGGCGTACCGGGAATGCCGTGCACCACCGAGACCTTCGCGTTGGCGGCGTGGGCCGGCGCAGCGACGGCGAGCCCGGCACCGGCGGCGAGCAACGCGAGGCCGGTGGCGGCCACGGCACGGACGAGAAGACGCATCGAATACCTCCATAGGGTCGGAACGTTCGCACCGGGATTCGGCCGCCCCCGGGCCGGCGGATGCGGCGGCGGGAATTCCTCACAGGACGCATCCGCGGCCGGTCGACCGGTCGTAGCGATGGATGGACGGGTACGTATCCGGGACGGAGGAGCGTCGATGCGCTTAGAGTTGGGCATGGCCCGGCGATGGCACCGCTGCGGATGAGCGCGCTCGGGGCGACGCACCCCGACGGAGCGCTCGCCGAGGCGTTCCGTGGCGGCGACCCGACCGTGCTGCGCCAGGTCTACGACCGCTTCGGCGGCGCCGTCTTCCACCTCGCGCTGCGCGGGCTGAACTCCGCTGCCGACGCCGAGGACGTCACCCAGACCACGTTCGTCGCCGCCTGGCAGGGCCGCGAGACGTTCGACCCGGACCGGGGCAGCCTGCTCGGCTGGTTGCTGGCGATCGCGCGGCGCAAGGTGATCGACAGGCTGCGGGCCGCCGCCCGCGAGCTGCGGGTCGCCGACGCGGTACGCGCGCTGCCCGAACCGGTCGCCACCGAGAGCGGGCCGGAGCGGGTGGTCGACCGGCTCCTGGTGGCCCACGAGTTGGCACTGCTGCCCGGCGAGCAGCGGCGGGTGCTGGAGTTGGCGTTCTACGACGACCTGACCCACCAACAGATCGCGGCGGTCACGGGGCTGCCGCTGGGAACCGTCAAGAGTCACCTGCGGCGGGGCATGGGCCGGCTGCGGCAGCGATTGGAGGTGGACGGTGCGGCATCCTGATCCGGAACAACTGGTGCTGATCGCGCTCGGCGAGACCGCGCCGACCGACCACCTCGACGGCTGCGACACCTGCCGCGCCGAGGTCGAACAGCTGCGGGTGGTGGCCGCGGTCGGTGCCGAGACGCAGGACGTACGCGACCTGCCCGCGCCGCCCGCCGCCGTGTGGGCCGGCATCGAGGCCGCCACCCGAGGGTCCACTCCGGCGGACGGGCCGCGGCTCACCCGGTCGGCGCGGCCGTTCCGGCGCGGCACGGACCTCGCGCCGCCGCGCGGCCCCGGCCGCGCACGGCGCTGGGCCCGGCGGACGGCGGCGCTGGTGGCGGCGGTGGCCGTGGGAGTGGCCGGGACGCTCGCCGCCACCCGGCTGTTCCACCACGACT
>Ga0068868_100002054_pt1 | contig 13835 bp, 11 predicted proteins | sample KBSMisM42_FD_64660 | JGI IMG/M metagenome (GOLD analysis project Ga0068868, IMG submission 64660) | Miscanthus rhizosphere microbial communities from Kellogg Biological Station, Michigan, USA - KBS Miscanthus M4-2 | ecosystem: Host-associated > Plants > Roots > Rhizosphere > Soil ...
AGCACCCGGTCTCCGAGGAACTCGAGCCGCTCGTAGCTTTGGCCGCCGGCAACGCTCGAATGGGTCAGCGCCAACTCGAACAGTCCGAGGTCCTTGGCTTTGTGGCCAAGCTGACGGCGAACGAAGTCAGCGACGTCGCTCACCCGGCAGCTCCGGTGTAACCATTGCCGATGCGGCTGCCGCGCAGCGCGGGGAACCAGGTCCACGGCTTGAACCAGGAAGCGCGGCCATCGGTCGACCAGAAGGTGAAGGACGCCCGACCGATGAGATGGTCGACGGGGAGCATGCCGACGCCGCCCATCTCTGTGGGGTAACGGCTGTCGAGGCTGTCATCGCGATTGTCGCCCATCAGGAAGACGCGGCCTTGCGGCACGCGCACCGGCGCGAAATCGTCGGCGGGCGCCTGATCGACCTGGTCGAGCACCGTATAGCTCGGACCACTCGGCAGCGTTTCGAGATAAGCGCGGTAGACGCAGGTTGGTGTGCCTGACACGTCGATCACGGTCGGCGCTGCCGGCGGCACCGCTCGGCACGGGCTGTTTGCCGTCACCGGGACTTTCGCGGGCGGCAGCGGCCGGCGAGCGACTTCGCGCCCGTTGAGGATCAGCCGGCCCTGGTGGAGCTCTACAGTATCGCCAGGCAGGCCGATGACTCGCTTGATCAGGTCCTCATTCTCGACCGGGTGGCGAAAGACCACGACGTCGCCACGGCTTGGCAGGTGGCCGAAGATTCGCCCTTCGAACGACGGCAAGCCAAGCGGAAAGCTATAGCGCGAATAACCGTAGGGCCATTTGGACACCGCGAGATAGTCGCCGATGTAGAGCGTCGGCAGCATCGAGCCGGACGGGATGTTGAATGGCGCGCCGATGAAGCTGCGGAACGCCCAGGCGATCGCGGCGACCGTCAGGACAAAGCGCAGCAGCGAGCCGACGCTTTCCCGCCGCTCCTGCTTTGGTTGACCCGCTGTCGAACGACGGCGGCGGATGCGACGCGAAGCCATCGCCCGCTTGTTTCTGCCGAAGCTTAATAGGTCAAGTGAGGCTGGCAAATGGTGGCCCGCGCATTATGTGCGGCGGCAATGCAATCACCCTCCCTCAAGCGGCTCGAGGAGCTGTTCACTGCCGAGCCCGACCGGCTCAGCAGGCTGAGCTTCGAAATTGCCGGGCTCTATTTCGACTGGTCCAAGACGCATCTCGACAAATCGGTCATCGCCCAGTCGCTCGCCCGGGCGGACAAGATGGGCTTCGCCGCCAAGCGGGACGCACTGTTCGCCGGCGACATCATCAACCCGAGCGAAGGCCGCCCCGCCACCCATGTTGCCGAGCGCGGAAGCGGCGCACCGGATGACGTCGACCTCGCAACCGTGCGCCGCCAGCGCATGCGGGCATTGGTCGACGCGATCGAGGCCGGCGCGTTCGGCGATGTCACCGGCATCCTGCACATCGGGATCGGGGGATCGGTGCTCGGGCCCGCGCTGCTGGTCGATGCGCTCGGCCGCAAAGCCTCTACCTTCGAGGTCCGATTTCTGTCCAATATCGACGGAGCGGCCTTCGACGACGCCGTTGAGTCGCTCGACCCCGCGACGACTCTCGTAGTTGTCGCGTCCAAGACCTTCACGACGCTCGAGACGCTGACGAACCTCGGTGCGGCGAGGGATTGGCTACGTGACGCGGGTGTCGAGGATCCCGACGGTCGGCTGATCGCGGTCACGGCTGAGCCCGAAGCTGCGCTTGCGCAGGGCGTGGACGAGACCCGCATTCTACAGTTCGGAGAGGGCGTCGGTGGGCGCTACTCGCTGTGGAGTTCAGTCAGCGTCACGGCCGCGCTCGCGCTTGGTTGGGATGCGTTCGACGCGCTGCTCGAAGGCGCGGCGGAGATGGACCGGCACTTCCGGTTCACCGAGGCGGAGCAGAACGTACCGCTGATCGCCGCCTTCGCCGACCGCCTCTATGTCGAGCAGGCCGGCGCACAGACTCGCGGGGTATTTGCCTATGACGAGCGCCTGCGGCTGCTGCCCTTCTATCTCCAGCAGCTTGAGATGGAGTCGAACGGCAAGTCGGTCACGACCGATGGAAAACCCGCCGAAGCTACCGCGCCGGTGACGTGGGGCGGCACCGGCACCGATGCCCAGCACGCCGTGTTCCAATTGCTCCACCAGGGGACCGTGCTGATCCCCGTCGAATTCCTCGCCGTCAGCGAGGCGGACGATGCGCAGGACCCCGAGCACCATCGCCTGCTGCTCCTCAATGCCTTCGCGCAGGGCGCGGCGCTGATGCGGGGGCGGACCAGCGATGACCCGCAGCGCTCCTATCCCGGCAACCGGCCGACCTCGACGATCCTGCTTGAGCGGCTGGACGCGCGGTCTCTCGGAGCGCTGATCGCTTTCTACGAGCATAGGACATTCGCGAACGCCGTCCTGCTCGGCATCAACCCGTTCGACCAGTTCGGCGTCGAACTCGGCAAGGAGATCGCGAAGAAGCTCGCGGGCGATGGAGGGCAGGGTGATCTCGATGCATCGACGCGCGCGCTGATGGAAAGGGCGGGCCTCTGAGGCATCGCTCTCATGCCGACAAGTGATTGGAACGCCGTGGCTACGCGGGCGAGAAAGCGGCCCTGGAGGAATTTGAATGGCTGACTTCGACCTGTTCGTAATCGGCGCCGGTTCCGGCGGAGTTCGCGCTTCCCGCGTGTCCGCCGGCTATGGCGCGCGCGTCGCCATCGCCGAGGAGCACAAGGTCGGCGGGACCTGCGTCATTCGCGGCTGCGTGCCGAAGAAGCTGCTCGTCTACGGCGCGCACTTCGCTGAGGACCTCGACGATGCCGCCATGTTCGGCTGGGACGTCCCCACCAAGCGCTTCGACTGGCCGGTGCTGCGCGACAACGTATTGTCGGAAGTCGGCCGGCTGGAAGGCGCCTACACGGACACGCTCACCAACCATGACGTGACCATCTTCCACGAGCGCGCCGAGCTAACCGGCCCCAACTCGATCCGCCTAGCGAGTGGCAAGGAAGTGACCGCCGACAAGATCCTGATCGCTACCGGAGCCACGCCCGTGATGCCGACGATCGAAGGCGTCGAGCATGCGATCAGCTCGAACGAGGTCTTCCACCTCGAAGCGCTGCCAAAGCGCATCGTGATCGTCGGCGGCGGCTATATCGCCAACGAGTTCGCCGGCATCTTCCACCAGTTCGGCAGCCACGTGACCTTGGTCAACCGCACCGACGTGATTCTGCGTGGATACGATCAGCAAATGGTCGACCGGCTGATGCAGATCTCCATCCGCAAGGGGATCGACTTTCGCTTCCATGCGACGATTGACAGGATTGAGACGCGCGGTGACGGCTCGCTTCACGTCAGCATGTCTGGCTGCGACGACATCGAGGCCGACCAGGTGCTGTTCGCGACGGGGCGCAAGCCCAACACCTCCGGCCTTGGCCTCGAGGCTACCGGCGTCGAGCTCGGCGAGAAGGGCCAGATCAAGGTCAATGCCGACAACCAGTCAAACGTACCGTCAATCTTCGGCGTGGGCGACGTGACCGATCGCGTCCAGCTGACCCCGGTCGCGATCCGCGAAGGGCAGGCATTCGCCGACACCTTCTTCGGCAACAGGCCGCACCAGGTCGACTATGGCTGCATCCCCTCGGCGGTGTTCAGCCACCCGCCGCTCGCGGGCGTCGGCATGACCGAAGGCCAGGCGCGCAACCGGTTGGGTGCGGTCCGGACCTACACCTCGGACTTCCGGCCTATGAAGAACGTGCTCGCGGGCCGCGACGAGCGCTCGCTCTACAAGCTGGTGGTCGATGAAGCGACGGACCGGATCGTCGGCATTCACATGATCGGCCCCGACGCGCCGGAGATCCTTCAGGCGGCTTCGGTCGCGGTGAAGGCGAAGCTCAAGAAGGCGGATTTCGACGCGACGGTCGCGCTCCATCCGACCATGGCCGAAGAACTGGTGTTGATGCGCTGAATCCTTCGCCGCTATGGCGGCTGAAGAATGCACGACGCGATCATCATCGGCGCCGGCCACAACGGCCTGACCTGCGCTTATTATCTCGCCAGAAAGGGAATGAAGGTCGCCGTGCTCGAGGCGGCCGACGTCGTCGGCGGCGCGGCAGTCACCGACGAGTTTCTGCCCGGCTTCCGCAATAGCGCCGCGAGCTACACCGTCAGCTTGCTGCAGCCCAAGGTGATCCGCGACATGCAGCTCGAGCGGCACGGGCTGAAAGTCGTGCTGCGCAAGACCGACAATTTCCTCCCGGGGGACGGCAACTACCTCCTGGCCGGGCGCAATGGCCTCAGCCGCAGGGAGATCGGGCGGCACCACAAGGCCGACGCGGAAGCTTACGACCGCTATCATGACGAGCTTGAGACCGTCGTCCGGCTGCTGAAGAAATGGCTGCTGCGAGCACCACCGAACGTCGGCCGGACGGCTAGCGCGATTCCGAAGCTCCTAAGCCTCGGCCGCGACATGGCGGGACTTTCGCTCGCCGAAACGCGGACCGTCCACGATTTTGCGGTCCGCAGCGCGGCCGACATCCTCGACCGCCATTTCGAGGGCGAGCTGACGAAGGCGCTGTTCGGCTTCGATGGAGTGGTCGGCAATTTCGCGTCCCCACAGTCACCCGGGACCGCTTACGTGCTCCTCCACCACCTGTTCGGGGAAGCGGCGGGGGTACCCGGCGCCTGGGGCCATGCAATGGGCGGCATGGGCTCGATCACGCAGGCGATGGCGCGGGCGTGCCGCGAGGCCGGAGTCGATATCCTGCTTGGCCATCCGGTCGAGGAAGTCATCGTCGCGAACGGTCGCGCGGCGGGTGTTGTCGCCGGCGGCAAAGCTTGGCGTGGAACAAATGTTGTTGCAGGGGTAAATCCCAAGCTGTTGTTCGATCGGCTGGTGCCCCGCGGCGCCGTCGATGCCGACGCGGCGGCGCGGATGAATGGCTGGAAATGCGAAAGCGCCACCTTCCGGATGAACGTCGCCTTGTCCGAGCTGCCCAAGTTCACCGTGCTGCCGAAGAAGGGCGATCACCTGACGGCGGGCATCATCATGGCGCCGAGCCTCGATTACATGCACCGCGCGTGGCTCGACGCGTCGGTCGATGGTTGGGCCAGGCAGCCGATCATTGAGATGCTGATCCCCTCCACGCTGGATTCGACCCTCGCGCCCAAGGGCAAGCATGTGGCGAGCATGTTCTGTCAGCATTTTCGCTACGACCTCGGGCCTGGCCGCAGCTGGGACAAGGAGCGGGAGAAGGCCGCAGACCAGATCATCGCGACGGTCGATGCTCACGCGCCCGGGTTCGCGGGGTCAGTGCTTGGCCGGCAGATCCACTCGCCGCTCGATCTCGAGCGTCGCTTCGGCCTGATCGGCGGCGATATCTTCCACGGCAAGATGGGCCTCGACCAATTGTTCAGCGCGCGCCCGATGATCGGCGCCGCCGACTACCGGATGCCGCTCAAAGGCCTGTACCTGTGCGGCTCAGGCGCGCACCCGGGTGGCGGCGTCACCGGCGCGCCGGGGCACAATGCGGCGCGCGCCGTGCTCAACGACCGCCGCTTCTGGATGCGCAGGCATTGAGGCCGCTCGAAGGTATCAAGGTCCTCGACCTCAGCCGGGTGCTGGCGGGCCCATGGTGCACGCAATTGCTCGCGGATCTTGGTGCAGAGGTGCTCAAAATCGAACGGCCCGGCGCCGGCGACGACACGCGTCATTGGGGTCCGCCCTGGCATGGCGAGGGCGAGCGCCGCGTCGCTGCCTATTTCCTGAGCTGCAACCGTGGGAAGAAATCTGCAGCCATCGACTTTTCGCAACCTGAGGGTGCGGCACTGGTCCGGAAGCTCGCGGCCGACGCCGACGTGGTCGTCGAGAATTTCAGGGTCGGCGGGCTCGCCAAGTTCGGGCTTGACGCGGCATCGCTCCGAGCGGCCAATCAGCGGCTGGTCTACGCCTCGATCACCGGCTTCGGCCAGGACGGCCCTTATGCCGACCGAGCGGGCTACGACTTCATCATCCAGGGCATGGGCGGGATGATGAGCATCACCGGCATGCCGGACGGCGAGCCGGGCGGCGGGCCATTGCGCTCCGGGGTCGCGGTCGCCGACCTTTTCACCGGCATGTACAGCTGCGTCTCGATCCTGGCGGCGCTATACCGGCGCGAGAAGACCGGGGAGGGCGGGTACGTCGACCTAGCGCTGCTCGACACCCAACTGGCGATGCTTGCCAACCAGGCGGAGAATGCGCTGATCTCCGGCCAGAACCCGCCGCGGCAAGGGAACACTCACCCGAACATCGTTCCCTACCAGCCGTTCGACGCGGCCGATCAGCCGATCATCATCGCTGTCGGAAACGATCGCCAGTTCGCGCGGCTAGCCGAGATTTGCGGCCATTCGGAATGGGCGTCCGACCCGCACTTTGCGACCAACGAGGCGCGCGTCGCCAACCGGGGTGAAATCGTGGGCCTGGTGAGTGATGCGATCAGGACGAAGGCTGCGGCCGACTGGCTAGACCAGCTGGAGGATGCGGGGATTCCCGCGGGGCCGATCAATACAATTACCCAGGCGCTCGCCGACGTGCAGGCGCAGCACAGGGCAATGGTCCGAACCATCGCCGGGGTTCCTCTTGTGGGTTCACCAGTGCGATTGGACGGGAAGCGGGCGGACAGCGACCTCCCGCCGCCCGCGCTTGGGGAGCATACAGAAGATGTGCTTGCGGCCCTCGGGCTCGATGCGACCGAGGTCGACCGGCTGAGGGCCGCAAAGGTGGTCGGCTAGCGCCGGCCTAGTTGTGCAGCTTGCTTGCGCTGTCGACAAGCAGGTCGAGCTGCTTTTGGCACCCGTGCTCGATCAGCACCTCCGCTGCCCCGACCAGGTCGCCCGGCGTACCGGGGACGCTGACGAAGCTGAGGCTGCTCTTGTCGCCCGTGTCTGGCCATTCGATCTGATAGCTCGCGCCGTTCTTGATCGGCAGCGCGGCAGGCCAGGCGGTCAGCGCGCTACCTGCAGCCCAGCTAAGATCTTTCGTCGTGCCGTCCTCAGAGCGGATTTGCACGGTTGCGGCCGTCTCGCTGTCGGGCCGCCACAACTGCACCTTTGACGCGTCGCTGACGCAGATCTTGCCGCTCTGGCTGACGTCAATGTCCCAGACGCTGGGATTGTGGGCGACTTCGGCGGCACGAAGTGCTCCGAACCGGCCGCGCTGCCCGGCGGCCGAAGCAAGCGCAACCTGCTTCGCATCGAAATTCCCTGGACCGCGCAGTGTCTGGGCGCTGGCCGGGCCGAGCACGGTGACCACGTCGCCACCCTGCAGGTTTATCTTGGCTGTTTCAGGCAGTGTCTTGCCCGGTGGATAGGCCTTGGCCGACGGTCCAAGCGACTTGACCACGACCACATTGGCCGCCGCCGGAACAGAAATTAGGGCTACGGCCGTTGCTGCGCCCCACAGCATTGCCTTCCGCATCATCCAGGCTCCTCGTTGAATATTCGTCAAAAATCGATTTCGCGCAGCAGTTTGCTGCGGCCGAGTCGGATCACAGTGTCGCTTTGGCGACGGTTTATGCTTTTTTAATGGGGCTAATCAATTGAATTCCAACGGCACCGCGACGAGCCGTTAGGCCGTCCGAGGCCGTCCGGAAGCCATTGGCCTGCCCGCTAGCAGCGTCTCTAGCACTTCGATCCGACGCGCATTGCTGGCGATCAGCTCCGACACCTGCAGCTCACGCGCTTCGCGCTTGATCACGGTGCGGATGGCCCGAGCGATCGATTCCTGGACCTCTTTCAAGGCCTTTTGTTCGTCGCGGCTGGGAATGGAGCCGTCCGGCCGCGGTCCAACCAGCAAATAACCGATCGGCTCTTCGTCATCCGAACTCGGTATTAGTGGGACCCGGATCGGGAACATCTTGTCGGTCGGCTCACACATGTCGCTCTTATAATCCTGGGCGAAGCGGCTGGTACGCCAGGCTTCCACCTCATCGATCGAGAGCGAACGAGCGCGAAGGACGCACCCGTTGACGATCGCTGCACTGCGGATCGCGTTCACCCCGCGGTCGACACGGGCGAGAATTTCATCGAGCATCTCGCCGAGCGAAGCGGTCTCGCGCATGTCGCGGGCCACCTCCGGCAAGTCGTCGCGCAACAGGAACAGGTTCTTTTGGAAGCGCCGCTCCGACCAGCGCTGCACGCGGTCTTGGATCGGGTTGATCAGCACCGTCGCAAGAGCGGCTGCAAAGATGATCGGTCCCTGGCTGTCTGCATTGCCTGAGTAGGTGATCACGATCTGCTTGAAGCCGTCCGCGGCGCCCGCAAAGATTGCGGCGACTGCTAGCGTGATCAGCGCGACATTGGCCGACTTGCTGATGACGAATTCGGCGTCGTAGAGCCGATAGCGCACCAGTGCGATGAGCAGGCCGACCTGGAGGACCAGCACGGCGAGGGCGAAACTGATCCCCGCGGTGATCTCGACCAGCAGCTGCTGGCCAAAGCTGTCGGTCGACCATTTCAAATAATCGCAGACGATCGAGATGCAGCGCAGGACGGCATAGCCGGTGATCCCGAGTAGGGCCCAATGGATTTGCTGACGCTGCTCGCCGGATTCGGTCAGCCGCAGCGTACGTAGCAGCGACAGAACGGCTAGGATCATGAAACAGACGAAGACCGTCTGGTAGAGCGTGCCCTCGAGGAACATCAAAGTCGGCAGAAGGGCGATCATGCCGACGCGTCGCCATGAGAGATTGCCGTGCGGGAAGAGTACGATCCCCGTAAGCAGGAGCACGTTCCCGAGGTCGAACATCGCGACGTTGAGCCAACGGGGTACGTGGATCGACGCGAGGAACATCGATGCAGGCTGCTCCGCGGCGACGGTCAGCAGCACGGCAAGCGAGAGTATTGAGCTCACCGCATCGCGCGAATTCCTGTGGTGCAGCATCCACGCCGCCCACAGGAGGAACGGGTAGGCGAGCACGTGGAGCAGGTCGATGAAGTTCAGCCACTTGGGCGAGATGCCGAGGGCTCGCGCGCCGTCATCGATATGGTTGTCGCCGGTGGTGACGACGACGTCGCGGACACGGCCGTCCGGATCGCGGACGGTAAGCGGAACGTCGGCATTGTCGGTCCCGAAGAGCAGGTTGCCGAGCGCGATATAGGCGGGATCGTTGGCATGCTCCGCAAGAGTGCGCTCATTGACCGGCATCTTAGCGGGGAGGGGGAGGCCGTAGATGGCAGTGATGTCGTCTCCAGCGACGACGCCAGTGCCAGCGGCCTGCGGGCCGACGGTGAAGCGGACCAGGGTCGCGTCGCTCGGCGACACGGCGAAGCCCGCTCGGCTGCCAAGCAGCAGCTGGCTGTTGTTGCTGCGCTCCTGATAGCGCTCGTAGAGACCGGCCAAGGGCCCCACCAGCGCGAGCGCGAAGGCAATCATCCAAAGAGCGGTGAAGAGCCGGTGCGTGAGCGTGCTAAACGGGGGCACGCTCGGCGGCAGCCGAAACCCCCCTTTGGGCGCTGGGCCAGCATTGGGCAGGGCTAGCTGCATCCCCGTCTGCTCCAGCCGCGATTAAACCGCTGTTATCATGGGCGGAGCCGCCCCTCGGCGCAAGCTTATGTGCTTGGGGCGTCCTCGCTTGCGACGCCCTGCTCGCCATAGCGCGACTGGATGAAGCGGCCTTGGGTCTCCAGCGCGCTGACATCGCCGCGGACCAATTGGTCGGCGACTTCCGAGAGCGCGGCGCGGCCGGCGGCGAGCCCCTCGACCAGGCGCTGGTCGACCGTCTTGCCTTCTCCATCGAGCTCGCTGCGGTAGGCCGGCGGCACGCGTTCATAGCGATCGATGAGGCCCGGAAGATGGATCGACATCAGCCGCCGGGCATCTTGCGCGGCCGGGTCGAGCGTCTCGAGCCGCGACAGGGTCTGCTTCAGCGGCGGCAGCATCTGGGCGATCGCGTCCAGCTCCGCGCGTGCGGGCGCGGGCAGGGCCGCGCGGCTGCGGTAGATGTAGGAATCGAATCGTTCGACCATTGCGCCATTGGGCAGGTCAGGGGACGGCGCAGGCGCCGAGATGCTTTGCCGGCCGCCGCGGGTGAGCAGGAATCCGGCCACTCCAACGGTAACGAGAAGTGCCGCGAGGAAGCCGAACATGCCGATCGGCTGGACCAGGCCGAGAATGATCGTCGCCAGCCAGATCACGCCGACCGCAACAAGAACACGCGTGGCCGTGCGGCCGAGCCCTGCGTTCAGCCGCTGTCGCTCGCGCCTAGCGGCTTCGCGCGCCGGTCCGTCGCGCTCGTCAAGCTGCCGAGTGACACGCTCGAAACGCGCGATAGCCTGGTCGACCTTGTCGGTAATTTCAGTCACTTCACCTCAATAGGAATCAGCGGCGAAACACTGCTTTCCAGCTTGGCTTTGTTTACGCCTTCAGCGCGCGCGATGTAGCCTTTCGACTTCTCGACTTCATTGCCCAGCGTCTCGACAGTCTGCTTCATGTTGTCGAGCGCCTGGAGCTTGAACTGATCGATCTGGTCCATCGTGTCGTAGATGTTCTGGAAGGCGCGCTGCAGCGTCTCCAGCGGGATGGTTGAGCTCGCCGCCTGCTCGTGGATTGCGCCGGTCTGGCTGCGCAGCATCTCGCCGGTGGAATCGATCATGCCCGCGGTGGTCGTGTTGAGCGCGGTGATCTGCTCGAGCACCAGCTTCTGGTTGGTCATCGCCTGGGCGACGGTAACCGCGGTGCGCAGCGCGGCGACGGTCGTGGTCGAGGCGCGGTCGACGCCCTTCACCAGCTCGACATTGTTCTTCTTGACGAGGTCGAGCGCGAGGTAGCCCTGCACGGTGACCGCCATCTGGGTCAGAAGGTCGGTCGTGCGCTGGCGCGTATAGAAGAGCGCGGTCTCGCGGATCGCCTTGGCCTTGGCCGGGTCGGTCGCGTCGAGCTCATTGGCCTTGTCCTCAAGCCGCTGGTCGAGCGTCTTCGAGATGTGAACCATCTGCTCGAGCTTGTGCATCGTCTTCCACAAGTTCGCGCGCTCGGTGTCGATGGCTGCATTGTCCATCAACAGCTCGTCCTTGCCGTCGCCGAGGCTGCTCAGGATGCTCTTGATGTGCGTCTGCGAGCTCCGGTACTTGTCGAAATAGCGGTCGATGCGGTTCCCGAAGGGAATGATTCCCAGCAGCTTGCGCGGCTTGGTCGCGCCCTTGGGATCGAGCGCCTCAACGGTCCGGCGAAGCTCGGTCAGGTCCGCACCGATCCCACTGTCCTTGTCGATCGCCTTGACCGGCCGGTCGAGGAAGCGGTTCGAGGCACCGGCAGCTTCGGCGATTTCCTTGCGGCCCATCGCCGTCAGCTGGTCGACCTTCTTGCCGAACTCGGGGCTGTTGGCATCGAGTCCTGCCAGCTCGGTCACGAACTGGTCGACGCGCTTGTCGAGCTCGCTCGTTTCCTCGGCCTTGAGGGGCACCAGTCCTGCAGCCTCGGCCGGGGGGACCGGCTGAAGCACTTCCGGCGGGTCCAGCTTTAGCTTGGTCGTGGTGCCGCTTGCGGTTTCCGCCTCGGGTGTGGTGGCCATGCTCAGTCCTTTCTCAATCCCTTCTGATGCGCGGCGCGAGACCGGTCAACGGCAGGGATGCTCAACTGTATTATAGAGCTAAGACACGCCAGTTCAAGCAATCGCGTTGCAAATGTTCACGCGCATTAACCATGCGCCTGAACGCTTCACTTACCCTGTCGACGGTAGAGCACTCCCAAACGCGTTTAACAGGGATCGCTCTGCATGATCGGCTTCATCCGGAAAATTCTGAAGGATCGCCGCGGCAATGCGCTCGCAATCGCATGCGCAACCATGCCGCTCGTCATCGGCGCGGCGGGGCTCGCCACCGACACGATCGAATGGACCCTGTGGAAGCGCCAGCTTCAGCGCGCCGCGGACTCGGCCGCGTTGGCCGGCGTTTACGATCGCGCGCAAGCGACAAACGGCGCAACGACGAATACGCCGACGGCTGTTTGCAACGACATTGCGATCAACCTGCACACCTGGATGAACCTCATCGGGACGTCGCCCTGTACGGGCACGGTGGGCAGCTATAGCGACATTCAGTATCCGGCTGCCGATGCGTTCGTGGCCAATAAGGTCCAGGTGACGCTGAGGGTCCAGCAGCCGCTTCCGTTCAGCTCGCTGTTCATGTCGGCAGCGCCGGTGATCGAGGCGAGGGCTACGGCAGGCGCGGTCAGCTATGGCGGAACGCCCTGCATGCTGGCGCTCAACACGACCGGCACGGCGATCAACAACAGCGGTAATACGACGGTCTCGGCGCCGACCTGCATCTTCTACTCTGACTCGGGAGCGTCGAACTCGGCGGCTGCGGGCGGCAGCTCGGCGATCACTGCGAAGGCCGTGGCGGGCGTGGGCGGCATCCAGAGCTCGAACAACTGGAACGTCCAGTCCTATCTTCCCTATTCGCCGTCACTGCCGGATCCGTTCGCGCCTCCGTCGACAACGGCGATTACGCCCGATCCCGGCGACATGAAGTGCGCCGGGCATTGGACGACTAGTAACAACGGCAATGGCCAGGGCCAGGGCAATGTCTCGGTTTGGGTGAACGATGCGCTCACCGACGGCATGGACATCACGACCATGAGGGATGCGAATGGCAACCAGGCCAATTGCTTCACCTCGATCTCGGTCGGCTCCAACAGGTCGCTGACGATCCCGGCGAACTGGAATGGCCCGCTCTACGTCAACGGCGGCAACGTCGACCTGCAAGGCGCGTTCACCTGCGCTTCGTGCGCCATCGTGCTGACGAACACGAGCACGGCCGCGAACGCGACGATCGGCACCTTCTCCTCGAACGCGCAGGCCACCAACAACATCACCGCGCCGACGTCCGGCACCTACAAGGGCATCGCAGTGTACCAGGACCGCCGTGCGAGCGGGAACATCGACAAGATCAACGGCGGCACGAACAACGTGGTCAACGGGGTCGTCTATTTCCCGAACGATACTTTGTGGTTGAACGGCACCGGCAACTCAGTGTCGCTCTGCGCGATGTATGTCGCCAAGAACCTCGTGTTCAACGGCAACAGCTCGATCGCGATCAGCAGTGCGGCCGATGCTGCCTGCTTTGGCATTGGCCTGCCGAATACCACCTCAACGACCATCGTGAGGCTAATCGCATGAGCCGGCTCAACCGCATCCGGCTGATTGGCAACGACCGCGGCGCAGCCGTCATCGAAATGGCGATGATCGCGCCCGTATTTGCGCTCGGCGTGATCGGCATCGTCGACGTCAGCAACGCCTACAGCCGCAAGCTTGCCCTGGAGCAAGGCGTGCAGCGCGCCGTCGAGAAGATCGCGAACACGACCGAAAACGCCTCGGTCGAGTCGACGCTGATCAACGAAGTCAAATGTCAGGTGAATGGCAGCACGACTGCCACCAGTACGTCGGGCGGCGTGACGACGACGACGACGACCTGCAACACCAGCCCGACGCAGAACATCACCGTCAACTGGCGGCTGGATTGCACGACCGGCACGACGACCGTGAGTCAGTCCACGACGGCGTCGGCTACGTATGACACTTGGGCTGCGGCCTGCACCTCGCCTTCAACCAGGGCGGGCTACGTCTCGGTCACTGTGACCGACAAATATTCGCCGATGTTCCCGATCCACTTCGCGAGCTTCAGCACCAGCGATTCAACTTATCATATCAACGCGACAGCCGGCGTGAGGACGTTGTGATGATGAGGTTTCGGCTTAGCCGTGACGAACGCGGCGCTGCCGCCGTCGAAATGGCGTTCGCGATCCCGGTCCTGATCGTCATGATCTGGGCATTCGTCCAGCTTGCCCAGGTGTATC
>Ga0068868_100002056_pt1 | contig 13829 bp, 8 predicted proteins | sample KBSMisM42_FD_64660 | JGI IMG/M metagenome (GOLD analysis project Ga0068868, IMG submission 64660) | Miscanthus rhizosphere microbial communities from Kellogg Biological Station, Michigan, USA - KBS Miscanthus M4-2 | ecosystem: Host-associated > Plants > Roots > Rhizosphere > Soil ...
CGCGCCATCACCCGCGACCCGCGCTTCTCGAAGGTGCCGGTGATCATGTGCACCAGCAAGAACCAGGAAACCGACAGGGTCTGGGGCATGCGCCAGGGTGCCAAGGACTACATCGTCAAGCCGGTAGATCCCACCGAGCTGATGGCGAAGATCCGCGCCTTCGACTGATGATGCCCCCAAGCTCGCTTCGCTCGCTGCCCCCCGAGGGGGCGCGGCCGGCCTTGGGGCAGCCCGGCGTCCGGCCGACAAGCGCCTCGAACGATGGCTAACAAGCAGGCCCTGCGTGACCTCCAGACCCGGCTCGCCGACCGTCTGCAGGCAGCCCGCACCGAGCCGCTCGGCCGCTCCTGGCTGGCGGTGGAGTGCAGCTCGCGCGGTTTTCTCTTTCCCTTGCGCGACGCCGGCGAGATCTTCGCCATGGCGCCGCTGGTGCACGTGCCGCACAGCCACCGCTGGTTCCTCGGCGTCGCCAACCTGCGCGGACACCTGCACGGGGTCGTCGACCTGGCGGGCTTTCTCGGCGTCAAGAGCGCCGAGGCCGGCCGCGACCAGGCGCGACTGGTCGGCTTCAACCAGGCGCTCGACATCAATTGCGTGCTGCTCGTCGACCGGTTGTCGGGACTGCGCAGCGAGAACGAACTGACCCGCGACGACGACGAGGGCGGCGACCGGCCGTCCTTCGTCGGCGCGCGCTATCGCGATGCTTCGGCGCGTGTCTGGCAGGAGTTGAGCCTGGTCGAACTGGCCGGCAACGATCTCTTCCTGAAGATCGTCGGCTAGGGACTTGGAAGAAAGAGGGCCATATGAGCTTCGTGAACAAGATCAAGGGATGGGGTCAGAAGGGCGCTCCGGCCGATTCCGAGCCGCTCGACAGCGACGTGGCCGTCGCCGATCACTTCGACCCGAGCCATGACGACAGCCCGGCGATGGCGCCGCCCGACCTGGCCCTTCCCGACGTCGACATCGAAGCCGCCGAGGCGTTCGACGCCGAGCCCGGCGCCGCCCACCTGGCGCCGGCGGGCGGATCGATCATCTCCGCGGCCGTTCCCTCCGAGATCGCCGACTTCACCGAGACCCGCCTGCAGGGCGCGGACAGCGGCGCCGCGCCGCTCGCCAGCAACCTGCCGATGATCGGCCAGCGGCCGGTCGCCGAGCAGCAGCGGATCCTGCTCGCCTTTCTCGCCATCGGCCTGATCGGCCTGATCGGCCTGGCGCTCTATTCGTTCTTCGCGGCGCGCGGCGGTTCGACCCAGGTCGGTGCCACCGGCCAGGCGATGATGCAGTCGCAGCGGCTGGCCAAATCGGTGACGCAGGCGATCGTCGGCATCGGCACGGCGTTTCCCGAGGTGAAGGAAAGCTCCGAGGTGCTGGCCGCCAACGTGCGCAACCTGAAGGCCGGGGCACCGGCGGCGGTGCAGGAGCCGCTCGATGTGGTCGTGCCGCTGGCCGAGCGGGCGGAGAAGAACGCCGGTGTCATCATCGCCCAGCAGAAGGCGCTGACCGAGGTCGGCCAGTCGCTGCGCCTGATCAACCGGCAGTCCTTCGACTTGCTCGAGGCGGCCGAGGCGATCCTGTCGATGAAGCTGCAGAAGGACGTCAACGCGGTCGAGGTCTCGGCGCTCAGCCAGGTCGTCATGCTGACGCAGCGGATCGGCAAGTCGGCCAATGAATTCCTCACCGCCGAGGGCATCAACCCGGAGGCGGTGTTCCTGCTCGAGAAGGACCTGAAGTCGTTCAACGAGATCACCAAGGGCCTGATCGAGGGCAGCGGCCCGATGGGCCTGCCGGGCACGCGCGATCCGCAGGTCAAGGAACGCCTGACGGCGCTGGTCAAGCTCTACCAGGAAACCAAGAACCGCGGCGCGAGCATCCTCGCCAACCTGCCTGGCCTGAACGCCGCGCGCGACGCGCAGACGGCGATCGTCGGCGACAGCGAAGCCTTGCGTAAAGGCCTGGAGACGGTGCAGGAGCGGCTCGAGAGTGAATCGCGGATCGGTGCGCCGACGATCATCTTGCTGATCCTGTTCGCGGTGATGGCCGGCGCCGGCGGCTACGGCTTTCTTCGCCTCTACGTGACGGAGCAGGGCCAGCGTGCGACGCTGGCGCAGAGCCGGCGCCTCGAGGCCGAGGCCCAGGAGCAGGAAGCCAAACGCGTCAACGACGCCAACCAGGCGGCGATTCTTCGCCTGATGAACGAATTGCAAGGCGTTGCCGAGGGCGATCTGACGCAGCAGGCGACGGTGACCGAGGACATCACCGGCGCCATCGCCGACTCGGTGAACTACACCGTGGAAGAGCTGCGCACCCTGGTGTCGCAGGTGCAGGGCACGGTCAGCCGGGTGGCGGCGACGACGGAGCAGGTCGAGGCCAACTCGACCGAACTGCTGGCGGCGTCTTCCGAGCAGCTGCGCGAGATCCGCGACACCGGCGAATCGGTGCTGCAGATGGCCGGACGAATCAACAACGTGTCGACCCAGGCGCAGGAAACCGCCACCGTTGCCCGCCAGTCGCTGCATGCGGCCGAGTCCGGCCTGAAGGCGGTGCAGAACACCATCGGCGGCATGAACTCGATCCGCGACCAGATCCAGGAGACCTCGAAGCGGATCAAGCGGCTGGGCGAGTCGTCGCAGGAGATCGGCGAGATCACCGAGCTGATCTCGGACATTACCGAGCAGACCAACGTGCTGGCGCTGAACGCCGCCATCCAGGCGGCCTCGGCTGGCGAGGCGGGACGTGGCTTCTCGGTCGTGGCCGAGGAAGTGCAGCGGCTGGCCGAGCGCTCCGCCGACGCGACGCGGCAGATCGCGGCGCTGGTGAAGACGATTCAGACCGACACCCAGGACGCCGTCGGCGCCATGGAGCGATCGACCCAGGGCGTGGTCGAGGGAACGCGACTGACCGACGCGGCCGGCACGGCGCTCGGCGAGATCGACAAGGTGACGCGCCAGCTGACCGACCTCGTGGCCAGCATCTCGCAGCAGTCGCTCTCCGAAGCGCAGTCGGCCAACGTCGTCGCGGCCAACATCCAGCACATCTTCGCCGTGACCGAGCAGACCGGCGAGGGCACGCGCTCGACCGCGCAGATGGTGCGCGAGCTGTCCCGCACCGCCGAGGAACTCAACCAGTCGGTGGCGCGGTTCAAGATCGCCTGATCGGCCGCCGCACTCCTTTCTAGATTTCGGCGCGTTCGCCACTCACCTTCCCGCAGCCGAGGCGCCGCATGGACAGCTCGCTCGACGTTTCCGCCCCCGCTGCGCCGCCGGGGCTTCCTTCCGGCGACGACCTGAGCGCCATCGCCTGGGTCCAGGAGGAGCTGCGCCGCTCGCTCGACGCCGCCCACAAATCGCTGCGCCGCTTCATCAAGGACCTCGAAGCCGTCACCGGCTCCGATCTCGACAGCGTCGATCCCGGCGTGCTGCGCGCCGCCCGCTCGCAGATCCACCAGGGCGTCGGCGCGCTCGAGCTGGTCGGCCTGCCGGCGGCGGCGGTGGTGCTTCGCGCCAGCGAGTCGGCGGTGCAGAAGAACATCGCCCGGCCGCAGGCGCTGACCCCGGAACTGGTCACCGATATCGAGCGCTCGTCGTTCGCCCTGCTCGACTACCTGGCGCGCATCCTCGCCGGCAAGAAGGTCTCCTCGCTGTCGCTGTTCCCGCAGTACCGCGCGGTCCAGGAAGCAGTCGAGGCCGAGCGGGTCCATCCGGCCGACCTCTGGGCGATGGACTGGCGCTGGCGCGAGATCGAGAACGATCCGAGCGTCGTGCCGCACACCGCCGACGCCGACTTCCGCACCCAGATGGAAGCGCATCTGCTGCAGCTGATGCGCAGCACGCAGGCGCTGACCGCTTCGGCGAAGATGAGCGAGCTGTCGGCCGCGCTCGCGGCCGGCTCGTCGCATCCGCAGGTGCGCACCTTCTGGAACCTCGCCGCGGCGATGTTCGAGGCCCAGCACCACGGCCTCCTGCCCTTCGACGTCTTCACCAAGCGGGTCGCATCGCGCCTCTTGGCGCAGTTCCGGATCCTGAGCCGCGGCGACTCCGACGTCTCCGAGCGGCTGGCCCGCGACCTGCTGTTCTTCTGCTCCCAGGCCGCGCCGGGCTCGCCCGGGCTGCGCCTGCCGCGCCTGAATGCCGCCCGCGACGCCTACGGCCTGCCGGTGCAGACGCCGACCGACTACTCGCTCAGCGTGCTCGGCCGGTTCGACCCGGCGATCATCGTCCACGCCAAGAAGCGCGTCGCTGCGGCCAAGGAGGCCTGGTCGGCCACCGCCGGCGGCGAGATGCACCGCATCTCCGGGCTGGCCGAGCAGTTCGCCCTGGTCGGCGACTCGCTGCGCAAGCTCTTCCCCTTCGGCGAATCGTTCGCCGCCGAGCTGCAGAGCGCGGTCGTGCAGACCCAGCAGGCGAATGCCGCGCCGCCGCCGCACCTGGCGATGGAGGTGGCGACCAGCCTGCTCTACATCGAGGCGGCGCTCGAGGACGGCGACTTCGACGAGCCGGAACATGCCGACCGGGTGCGCCGCCTCGGCGAGCGTCTCGCCGCCGTGCGCCAGGACGCGCCGCCGCAGCCGCTCGAGACCTGGATGGAGGAGCTCTACCGGCGCGTCTCCGACCGGCAGACCATGGGCAGCGTCGTCCAGGAGCTGCGCGCCTCGCTCGGCGTCGCCGAGAAGGCGATCGACGAATTCTTCCGCAACCCGACGAACTCGGGCGTCCTGGTCGACGTGCCGGTGCAGCTCTCGTCGATGCGCGGCGTGCTGTCGGTGCTCGGCATGGACCAGGCGTCGCACGCGCTCCTGCGGATGCGCGACGAGGTCGACGGCCTGGTCTCGACCGAGGTCGATCCCGCCAAGGTCACCAAGGCCGGCGTGTTCGACCGCATCGCCGGCAACCTGAGCGCGCTCGGCTTCATGATCGACATGCTGAGCGTGCAGCCGCAGCTCGCCAAGTCGCTGTTCGTGTTCGACGCCGAGAAGGGAACGCTTGCGCCGCTGATGGGCCGCGCCGAGCCGCCCGGCAAGGCCGAGCCGGCGCCGATCGAGCCGCACCTGATCGAGGCGGCGCAGATGCTCGCCTTCAGCTCGGTGCGCGAGGACGTGCCGCTGCAGGAGGTGACCTTCGAGCTGGAGCGGCTGTCGCACGAGGCGCAGGCGGCCGACCAGCCGACGCTGGCGGCGGCAGTGCTGAAGGCGCAGGAGGCGATCCTCAATGCCGCCGACGATCCGGCCAAGGTGACGACGGCGCGCGGCGAGCTCTCGGAGGCGCTGGTCGACTTCGTCGCCACCGCCACCGAGCCGGCGGGCCTGGAGGTGATCAGCGAGCCGGCACCGCTGGCGCCGATGAAGCCGATCGCCCTCGTCGGCGACCTCGAGCACGACGACGAGATGCGCGACGTCTTCCTCGAGGAAGCGCGCGAGGTGATCGAAGGTGCGCTGGCGGCATGCGAGCAGCTGCAGCAGGCGCCTGGCGACCTCGGCCTGCTGACGACGGTGCGCCGCGCCTTCCACACGCTCAAGGGCAGCGGCCGCATGGTCGGCCTCAAGTCCTTCGGCGAAGCTGCCTGGGCCTGCGAGCAGGTCTTCAACACCCAGCTCGCCGAGCAGCGCGCGGCCGAGCCGCCGCTGATCGAGTTCGCGTCCTGGGTGCTCGGCCACCTCTCGAGCTGGGTCGAGGACATCGCCGCGCATCGCGACGGCGAGCGCAGCGAAGGCGAGGTCAAGATGGCCGCCGACCGGGTGGCCCGGCGCCTCGCGACCGGCGAGGGCAGCTCCGACATCGCCCTGCCGATGGGCATGCCGTCCGGCCTGCCGAGCGCTGCCGATCTCCAGCTCGGCCTGCCGCCGGCCGCGGCGCAAGCGGCCGAGACGCCCGCCGAGGTCGCCTTCGAGCTTGACCTCTCGGGCTTCGAGCGCGCCGACAAGACGCCGCCGACGGTGGCCGAGCTGCCGGCGCTCGACGTCGCCGCCTCGGCGATGTTCGACCGCTTCGACGAATCGCGCGACGAGCCGACGCCGGACCAGACCCGGACGACGATCGTCGATGCGCCGTTCGACATGACGAGCGGCCCGATCGATCTCGACCTGGGCGTTCCTACCGACGCCGCGCCGCTGATCGAGCTGCTCGAGCCGAGCGACACGGCCTCGCCGCCGGCGCCCGACCTGCTGCTCGACCTCTCGAGCGTCGATGCGCTGCCCGCCGCGGCCCGCACCTCGGCCTCGCGGCCGATGCCGCTCGCTGCGCCGGCCGTCGAGCCCGAGCCCGCGGCGGCGAGCGAGCCGGCGATCGACGAGCATGTCAAGGTCGTGGGACCGCTGCGCATCAGCATCCCGCTGTTCAACATCTACCTGAACGAAGCCGACGAGCTGTCGCGGCGGCTGACCACCGAGGTCGCCGAGTGGGCGATGGAGCTGCACCGGCCGCTCGGCGAGACGCCGATCGCCCTGGCCCATTCGCTCGCCGGAAGCTCGGCCACGGTCGGCTTCACCGACCTGTCGCACCTGGCGCGCTCGCTCGAGCATGCGCTCGCCCGCTCGCAGGTGATCGGCCACGGCACCGACGAGGAATCGCGCCTCTTCGTCCATGCCGCCGAGGAGATCCGGCGCCTCCTGCACCAGTTCGCCGCCGGCTTCCTGAAGGAGCCCGATCCGGCGCTGCTGGCCCGCCTCGCCGAGCACGAGCTGACCTCGGCCCTGCGTCTCGAGGCGGCGACCGCCGCCTCCGAGCTGGCCGGCGGGGTGGAGAGCGAATCTCCGCCCGACGCTGCGCTCACGGTCGATACGCTGATGAGCCTCGACATCGGCGAGGACGAGCCGTTGACTGCGCCGGCCGCGCCCGACGGGGCCCCGTCCGCCGCCGTCAGCGTCGTCGCGCCCCAGCCGGTCGAGTCGGCAGCCGCGGCAGCCGCCTCGGCACTGATCGAGCCGCCGCCCGAGGTCGTCGCCGACGCACCGCAGGTCCCGGCCGAAGCCCGGGCAAAGGCCGCGAGCGAGGCCAAGGCGACGCCGGCGCCTGCAGCCGAGTTCGCCGACGAGCCGGCGGAAGCCGGCATGTCTGCTTTCGGCGCGCTCGCACCCTTTGGTGGCCTGGGCCTGTCGGAACTGAAGCCGCTCGCGGCCGCACCGACCGAGACGCACCGTCCTGGGCATGTCGGCCACACCTCGACCTTCGGCGACATCGACGACGACATCGATGCGGTCGACGCGGTCGATCTGGAGCTGTTCCCGATCTTCGAGGAGGAAGCGCTCGAACTGCTTCCCAAGCTCGCTGCGCAACTGCGCGACTGGTCTCGGCAGCCGACCGTGCCGGCACACGCCAGCGCCTGCATGCGTACCCTGCATACGCTCAAGGGCGGGGCGCGCCTGGCCGGCGCGATGCGCCTGGGCGAAATGGCGCACCGGCTGGAAACGCGGATCGAGCGGCTGACGGCCGGCGAGGCGGTGGTCGATGCCGCCGACGTCGAAGTCCTGCAGGGCCGCTCCGATGCGATGGCCCATGCCTTTGACGCGATGCGCAGCCGCGATGCGCAGGCCTACGCCGACGCGGTCGCCGCGGCGATCGCCCCGGCACCGGTCGCGCCAGCGCGGGTCGCTCCGGCTCCCGTCGCGCCGGCGCCCGCGCCGGCCGTTGTTCCGCCCGTCGCAGCACCCGCGGCGACGGCCAAGGCGCCGCCGCCCGCGGCGCAGGCCGCGCCGGTCGAGGCCGAAGTCAGGAAGCCGGGCAAGGGCCGCGGCAAGGCCGAGCCCGAGGCGCCCGCCGCGGCGCCGAAGCCACCGGCAGCCATACCCGCTTCCGCCAAGTCAGCCGCTCCCGTCGAGCTGCCCGCGATCGACTGGTCACGTTTCGCCGCGAGCAGCGCCGCCGCGCCGGCCAAGCCGACCGAGCGTGCCCAGGTGCTCGCCCAGTCGGCGGTGCGGGTGCGCGCGCCGCTGCTCGATCGGCTGGTCAACCAGGCCGGCGAGGTCAGCATCACCCGCTCGCGGATCGAATCCGGCGTCGGCCAGATCAAGGGATCGCTGTCGGACCTGACCGAGAACCTCGAGCGCCTGCGCGGCCAGCTGCGCGACATCGAGCTCCAGGGCGAGGTGCAGATGACCTCGCGGCTCGAGGCCGCCAAGGCCGCCTCGCAGGCGTTCGATCCGCTCGAGTTCGACCGCTTCACCCGCTTCCAGGAGCTGACGCGGATGATGGCGGAGTCGGTCAACGACGTCGCCACGGTGCAGCGCACGCTGCAGCGCTCCCTCGAGCAGGCCGAGGACGAGCTGGTCGCCCAGGCCCGCCTCACCCGCGACCTGCAGGACGACCTGCTGCGCACCCGCATGGTCGAGTTCGAAGGCCTCTCGGACCGGCTCTACCGTGTCGTCCGCCAGACGGGCAAGGAAACCGGCAAGCAGGTCCGGCTCGACATCGTCGGCGGCTCGATCGAAGTCGACCGCGGCGTGCTGGACCGGATGACGGGCGCGTTCGAGCACCTGCTGCGCAACTGCGTCGCGCACGGCATCGAGCCGGCGGAGGTCCGCACCGCGGCCGGCAAGGACCCGACTGGGACGATCGTGGTCGCCCTCTCCCACGAGGGCAACGAAGTCGGCGTCGAGTTCCGCGACGACGGCGCCGGCCTCGACCTGGCGAAGATCCGCGCCAAGGCCGTGGCGATGGGCCTGATCGACCCGAAGGCGGCGCACGACGACGCCGAGCTCGCCAACCTGATCTTCACCGCCGGCTTCAGCACCGCCGAGAAGGTGACCGAGCTCGCCGGCCGGGGCGTCGGCATGGACGTCGTCCGCTCCGAGGTGGTGGCGATGGGCGGCCGGATCGAGACCGCCACCGCCGCCGGCCAGGGCACCTCGTTCAAGCTGATCCTGCCGCTGACGACCGCGGTGACGCAGGTGGTGATGCTGCGCTGCGGCGAGAACGTCGTCGCCGTGCCCTCGACCCTGGTCGAGATCGTGCGTCGCGCCAAGCCGTCCGAGGTCGATGCCGCCTACGCCAGCGGCGCCTACGAGTTCGGCGATCGCAGCCTGCCGTTCTTCTGGCTCGGCGCCCTGCTGCAGATGGGCCCGCCGCCGGCCGACGCGGGCGAGCGCAATCGCACCGTCGTCGTCGTCCGCAGCGCCCAGCAACGGATCGCGGTGCACGTCGACGAAGTGCTGGGCAACCAGGAAGTCGTGGTCAAGAACCTCGGCCCCCAGCTGTCGCGCCTGCCCGGCCTCGCCGGCATGACGCTGCTCGCCTCCGGCGTGGTCGCGCTGATCTACAACCCGGTCGCGCTCGCCACGCTCTACGGCGACGAGGCCCGCGCGGCCAGCCAGGCGGCGGTGAAGGGCGGCTTCGCCCCCGGCCTGCCGGCGGCGCGGGTGGCCTCGCATGCGCCGCCGACGGCGCCGCTGGTGCTGGTGGTCGACGATTCGCTCACCGTGCGCCGGGTGACGCAGCGCCTGCTGGTGCGCGAGGGCTACCGGGTGACGCTCGCCAAGGACGGTCTCGACGCGCTCGAGCGCCTGGCCGAGGAAGTGCCGCAGGTGGTGCTCTCCGACATCGAGATGCCGCGCATGGACGGCTTCGACCTGGTGCGCAACTTGCGCGCCGATGCCCGCTGGCGCGCCCTGCCGGTGATCATGATCACCTCGCGCATCGCCCAGAAGCACAAGGACCATGCGACCGAGCTCGGCGTCGACCACTACCTCGGCAAGCCCTACTCGGAAGAGGACCTGCTCGCCCTGATCGCCCGCTACACCGCCGCCGCGGCCGAAGCCTGAGCCTTCCCCGCGTCGATGAGCCCTAGGCCCGGCGCACCACTGCGTAGCGGGCGAGCGTCTTCTCCCGCGCCTCGGCGTGGTCGACGATCGGCCGCGGGTAGTCGTGGCCCAGGGCGATGCCCGCCGCCTCGAGCTCGATCGGTCCCAGCTCCCAGGGAGCGTGGATCTGCGCGTCCTCGAGGCGGGCGAGCTGCGGCAGGTAGCGGCGGATGAAGCGGCCCTGCGGGTCGAACCGGCGGCTCTGGGTCACCGGGTTGAAGATCCGGAACCACGGCTGGGCGTCGCAGCCGGTCGACGCCGACCATTGCCAGCCGCCGTTGTTCGACGCCAGCTCGTAGTCGATCAGGTGCTCGGCGAAGTAGGCCTCGCCACGGCGCCAGTCGATCCCCAGGTCCTTCACCAGGAAGCTGGCCGCGACCATGCGCAGGCGGTTGTGCATCCAGCCGGTCTGGTTGATCTGCGCCATCGCCGCGTCCACCAGCGGGTAGCCGGTGCGGCCTTCGCACCAGGCGGCGAAGTGCTCGTCGGCATGGCGCCCGTGCTCGAAGCGGACCCGGTCGTACTCGGGCTTGCAGCTGTGGCCGACGACATGCGGCAGGTGATGCAGCACCTGCTGGTAGAAGTCGCGCCAGACCAGCTCCGAGAGCCAGACCCGGGCGCCGTCGCTCGCCGGCCGGGACGCGGCTTCGCGCGCCAGCCGGCGGATCGAGATCGTGCCGAAGCGCAGGTGCACGCCGAGGTAGCTCGGGCCCTTGACGGCGGGGTAGTCGCGGGCCGTGTCGTAGGCGTCGATCCGGCCGAGGAAGTCGTCGAGCAGCGCCTCGGCAGCGGCACTGCCGCCGTGGACCTTGAGGCTTTCCAGGTTGGTGCGGACGAAGCCGAGCGCGGCCAGCGAGGGTCGTCCGGCCTCGATGCCGGCCGGCAGCGGCGCCAGCCCGGCCGCATAGCGCTCGACCGGATAGGCCTTGAGGTAGAACGCGTCGAGCTTCTTCAGCCAGGCGGTACGGTAGGGCGTGAACACGCCGTAGGGCGTGCCGGCGCCGGTCAGGATCTCGCCGCGCTCGAACACCACGTGGTCCTTGGAGGTGTGCAGGGCGACGCCGCGGCCGGCGAGGGCACCGCGGACGGCGGCGTCGCGCGCCAGGGCGTAGGGGTCGTCGTCGTGGTTGGCGTAGACCGCCTGCACGTGGAGCTCGCTCGCCAGGGCGACGATCTCGTCGCTGGCTTGGCCGTGGCGGACGATCAGGTGGACGCCATGGTTGTCGTGGCGCCGGCCGAGCTCGGCCAGCTCGACGCCCAGCGCCTCGACGCACTGGAGGATGAATTCCACCCGGCGGTCGGCGCGCGGCAGCGGATCGAGCAGGGCGCGGTCGAAGACGAAGGCGCACCACACCCGGCGCGCTGCCTTGAGGGCATGGAACAGCGCCGCGTGGTCGTCCCAGCGCAGGTCGCGGCGCAACCAGACCAGGGCGGTGTCGAGCGACTTCTCCATCCGCCGCAGTATCCCGAAAAGGCCCGGGCTTCCCCTATCCCCGTCCTGTTCGCGGCCGGCGCGGAATAAAATGACGGTCATGGCGGCGCAACAGATCAACCTGACGAATCAGTTCCTGATCGCCATGCCGGGCATGGGCGACGGCACGTTCGCGGGCACGGTCGTCTACCTGTGCGAGCACACCGAGAAGGGCGCGCTCGGCCTGGTCATCAACAAGCCGATCGACATCACTCTCAAGAACCTGTTCGAGAAGGTCGAGCTGTCGCTGGAGCGCGAAGACCTGGTCGAGGCGCCGGTCTACTTCGGCGGCCCGGTGCAGACCGAGCGCGGCTTCGTCCTGCACGAGCCGACCGGTGCCGATGCCGAGAGCGGCTACAACTCGTCGCTGAAGATCGAGGGCGGCCTGGAGATGACCACCAGCAAGGACGTGCTCGAGGCCCTGGCCAACGGCGCCGGGCCGAAGAAGGTGCTGGTGACGCTCGGCTACAGCGGCTGGGCCGCGGGCCAGCTCGAGGACGAGATCAGCAACAACGGCTGGATCAACGTCGAGGCCCAGCCCGGGATCATCTTCGACACCCCGGTCGCCGAGCGCTACGACAAGGCGCTGTCGCTGCTCGGCATCGACGCCGGCATGCTCAGCTCGGCGGCGGGGCACGCGTGAGGCTTGTCCTGGCCTCCTCCGCTTCCGCCGTCCACTCCTTTCTTGCTTTCGATTTCGGGGCGGCCCGGGTCGGCGTCGCCAGCGGCAATTCGCTGACCCGAAGCGCGACGCCGCTCTGCACGGTGGCGGCGCAGGGCGAGGCCCGGTTCGAGGCGATCGCCCGGCTGATCGCCGAGTGGCAGCCGGCGGCCCTGGTCGTCGGCGTGCCCTTCCATCCGGACGGGGCCACCCACGTCAACACCGAACGGGCGCGCCGCTTCGGCCGCCGCCTGAAGGCGCGCTTCGGACTGCCGGTGCACGAGGTCGACGAGCGCTACACCACGACCGCCGCACGCGCCGAAGGCGCCCGCGACCTCGACGCCGCGGCCGCGGCGCTGATCCTCGAGCAGTTCCTGGCGAGGGTCCAATGAGCCGGATCGAGCTCGACGCCGAAGCGCTGTACGCGGGCCTGCTGACCGGCGTGCGCGGCCTGCTCAAGGCCGACGGCGTCCTGGTCGGCATCTGGTCGGGCGGCGCCTGGCTGGCCGAGCGGCTGCAGCGCGACTGTGGCCTGGCCGGCGAGCCGGGCGTGATCTCGAGCGCGCTGCACCGCGACGACTTCTCCCGCCGCGGCCTCGCCGCCGGCGCCGGGCAGACCAAGCTGCCGTTCGAGATCGAAGGCCGGCACATCGTCCTGATCGACGACGTGCTCTACACCGGGCGGACGATCCGCGCCGCGATCAACGAGCTCTACGACTTCGGCCGGCCGGCGAGTGTGGTCCTGGCGGTGCTGGTCGACCGCGGCGGCCGCGAGCTGCCGATCGAGGCCGCTTGCGCCGTCGCTAGGATCGTGCTTCCGCCCAGCGAGCGGATCGAGCTGGCGCGCGACGCCGCGGGTCGCTTCACGTTCGAGATCCGCTGACCATGTTCGTCCGCCGCAACCCGCAGCTCAATCGCAACGACGAACTGATCCATCTGCTGTCGATCGAGGGCCTGCCGGCGGGCATCCTGCAGCACATCCTCGACACCGCCGGCACCTTCCTGAGCGTCAACGACCGCGAGGTCAAGAAGGTGCCGCTCTTGCGCGGCAAGAGCGTCTTCAACCTGTTCTTCGAGAACTCGACCCGCACCCGCACCACCTTCGAGATCGCCGCCAAGCGGCTCTCGGCCGACGTCATCAACCTCGACATCGCGCGGTCCAGCACGGCGAAGGGCGAGAGCCTGCTCGACACCATCGCCAACCTCTCGGCGATGCATGCCGACATGTTCGTGGTGCGCCATTCGGAGAGCGGAGCGCCCTACCTGATCGCCCGGCATTGCGCGCCGCACGTGCACGTGGTCAACGCCGGCGACGGCAGGCACTCGCATCCGACGCAGGGCCTGCTCGACATGTACACGATCCGCCACTACAAGAAGGACTTCACCCAGCTGACGGTGGCGATCGTCGGCGACATCGTCCACTCGCGCGTCGCCCGCTCCGACATCCATGCCCTGACAACCCTCGGCGTGCCGGAGATCCGCGCCGTCGGCCCGAAGACCCTGGTGCCGGGCGACCTGAAGGAGATGGGCGTGCGCGTCTGCCACGACCTGGCCGAGGGGATCCGCGGCGCCGACGTGGTCATCACCCTGCGCCTGCAGAACGAGCGGATGAGCGGGGCGATGCTGCCGAGCGCCGGCGAGTACGCCAAGACCTTCGGGCTTTCCCCCGAGAAGCTCGCCCTCGCCAAGCCGGACGCGATCGTCATGCATCCGGGGCCGATCAACCGCGGCGTGGAGATCGACTCGGCGGTGGTCGACGGCGCGCAGAGCGTCATCCTGCCGCAGGTGACCTTCGGCATCGCGGTGCGGATGGCGGTGATGTCGATCATTGCCGGCAACAGCGCCTGAGAATGCATGGATGAACCCACTGCGCGACCCGATCTTGCGACTGCGATGCTCGCCGTACCCAT